>JGI24143J45723_1000450_pt1 | contig 21177 bp, 21 predicted proteins | sample BarGraIncu00432A_FD_45723 | JGI IMG/M metagenome (IMG submission 45723) | reverse complement strand
CAATTATTGGTTTGGTTGCGATCACTCCAGGTTCAGGTTATGTACCGTTTGGAGCAGCTTTAGTAATAGGTGCTCTGGTTAGCCCGATTTGTTTCTTCTTTATAACAAAAGTTAAACAAAAATTTGGATATGATGATGCTTTGGATGCTTTTGGATGTCATGGTATTGGCGGAATATGGGGCGGTATTGCTACTGGACTCTTTGCCCAATCTTCCATCAATCCAGTTGCTCAATGGAATGGTTTATTTTTCGGAGACACAAAACTATTTGTAGCACAAATTATGGCAGTTTGTATTTCAGTGGTCTATTCTGCAGTGATGACCGGAATAATTATGTTAGTACTTAAGAAGGTTATGGCAATTCGCGTATCTCCAGAAGAAGAAGCTCTTGGTCTGGATATCAGTGAACACAGTGAATCGGCTTATCCTGCATTTTCAGGAATTGACCAATAGAATTTTAGAAATTAAAGTATTGAAGAATAGCAGTATATTTTAATTTTAAATGATTCAGGAAAGGAAAATGATATGAAATTAATCGAAGCGATTATACGTCCAGAAAAACTAGAACCCCTAAAGGATGCATTCCTGAAAGCTCAAATAAAAGGCATGAATGTTCGGCAGATTTTGGGGTGTGGCAATCAGCATGGCTGGGTAGCCCATAACAGAGGCTCAGAAGTCATGATGAATATGCTTCCCAAAATAGAAATCAAGATTGTTGTAACTGACGATAAAGTAGAAGATACTGTTAAACTCATCATTGATACAGTTCGAACCGGAGAAATCGGTGATGGAAAAATATTTATTAAATCAGTCGAAGACTGTATTCGAATAAGAACCGGTGAAAGAGGCGAAGGCGCTGTTTAAATGTTGAAAAAATTTTCTTTTTAGGTTTTCTCAATCAAGCTCAATGTATTTGCAGAAGCAAATACATTGAGCTTTTATAATTCTGAATAAAAAAAATATTCCGATAAAAGAATTGACATTATTATTAAATACAATATAATGAATAAAAATAATGATAAATTTTCTGAAAAAATTTATCATTAAGATGCTGTTTATGCTTGAAATCATTTGCGAAGGTGTTTATTCTGAAAATAAATGGGAACAAATAAAGTGTAAAGGGCAATTGCAAAATAGAATTCAGAATCAATGAATGATCAGGTAAATGAACACGTATGCGGAAGTCGGAGATGAATTTAACTTTCATCCCGGCCGGAAGAAAAAGGAAAGGAATGAGAAATTCATTATAATGGTGTGAATTATGCGTTCTAAAAAAGTAACGATTATTAATCCAACTGGCTTGCATGCAAGACCGGCAGCTGAGTTTAACAAAACAGCATCTCAATTCAGATCCGTAATCACGGTCAGAAAATTAAGCGGCGATCCCCAGGAGGGCAATGGAAAATCGATGATTAACATTATGGCGATGTGTTTGGCTCAGGGAACAGACATTGAAATTGTAGCTGAAGGAGAGGATGAGATGAATGCCGTAGAAACATTGATAGCACTTATCAAAAGTGGATTTGGAGAAGTATGACAACTCCTTGAATTTATCGGTTACACTTGATACCCTGCATTATGCAGGGTATCTTTTTAAATATTGAGAAAATTATTACCAAAGGGAGAAATAAATGATTTTACAAAGAGAGCGGGAAGAGATTGTTGACTATTGCCGAAAAATGATTACGTCAGGATTAACCAAGGGAACTGGTGGAAATATCAGTATTTATAATCGGGAACAGAAACTCATTGCCATCAGCCCCAGTGGCATTGATTATTTTGAAACAGAACCGGAAGATATTGTTGTCATGGATCTTGACGGAAAGATCGTTGAGGGAAAAAGAAAGCCTTCCAGTGAATATGCGTTACATCGAATTTTCTATGTAAAACGGGATGATATTGATGCAGTGGTCCATACCCATTCGGTTTATGCCACTGTCCTGGCTACCTTGAGACAGCCACTTCCAGCATCCAGCTACCTGGTTGCTTATGCGGGATTAGATGTGCAGTGTGCTGAATATGCATCTTTTGGAACGCTGGAATTGGCTAATTTTACGTTTGCGGCGATGAGTGATCGTTACGCCGTTTTGATGGCAAACCATGGCTTGTTAACAGGGGGGAAAGATGTTATGAACGCTTTTAATATTGCAGAACAGATTGAATATTGTGCAGAAGTGTATGTAAAGGCAAGGGCGATTGGAAAACCGGTCATTCTGGATGAAGAAGAAATGAAGAAAAATATTCAAGTATTCAACAATTCCTATGGACAACACGCCGCAAAAGAAGATTTGCTCCAGTAGAAAATTTATAATTGTTGAATGCGCAACAAGATCGAACAGGCTGAGCCTGCTCGACAAAAAGATGCCCACATGATAGGAATGAAATTTGACCAATAAAGGTGTAATATCAGATGCTTAAGCGATAGATATTATTGGGATGAATTTTAAAAATGATAGGCCTTAATCTTTCCTGCCGCCATTGGAGCTCATCCAGGCAGATGCCAAAATCCATTTGCCCGACAGTAGCAATAAGCAGATGCTCAAGATTGCAGTTGCCGGCCCGTTCGCCAATGCCAAAGAGGGTGGAATCAACGTATTTTGCTCCAGACCGAAGCCCTTGAATGGAGTTTGCAACCGCCATCCCCAAATCGTTATGCATGTGAACTTCAATGTTAATATTGGATGAAATATTGCTGATGTAGTTTTTGCAAATGCTGGGAGTCATAATGCCGACTGTGTCTGAGAAACGAAGGGTGGTGGCGCCGAGTCGTATGGCTGTATCAATAAGCAGGGTAATGAAATCCCAGTCGGCCCGGGAGGCGTCTTCCAGACCGATGGTTAGTTCTTTGTGAGCGGAATGAATGGAGTCGGCACATTCTTCCAGTTTTTCCAATACTTCAGTTCGGCTTTTTCGGAGCTTTTCGCGGATTAGCAGATCAGAAGAAGGGACGCAAACATGGATGATATCCGCTCCGCAATTGATGGAGCTTTGGATATCACTTAAATTCATGCGATTCCAGCCAATGATTTTGGCGTTTTGACAAACCGCCTTAATTTTTTCGAAGGCGAGACATTCTTCCTTCCCCATAGCCGGTGTGCCGGCCTCAATCCGCTGGATACCCATTGCATCCAAAGCTTTGGCAATGGTAACTTTTTCTTTCAAAGTAAAGGCAACGCCGGGACTCTGTTCGCCGTCTCTTAAGGTAGTATCAACAATATATTTTTGTTTCATAGTCGTTTTTCACCTCTCTGACAAGGGACTGTAATTCCAAATCGGAAACATTGCGTCCTAATTGGGTGCAGCCCTCTTTTATTTGCTTGAGTATGGACTTCGCAGCGGTTTCAGATAAATTTTGTTCTCTTAATTTATACAGAACACTTTGCTGACCGGAGTGTTTCCCCAGGACAATTTCTCGTTGACTGCCGACGGTTTTCGGGTTAAACGGCTCATAGGTGGCTGGGTTTTTTATAACACCGTCCACATGAATGCCGGATTCCACCTTGAAGATATCGTTACCGATGATGGCTTTCGTTTTTGAAATTGGAAGGCTGGTTATCTTTTCATAAAGAACTTTAAGCTGACTAAGAACAGATAAATCGCCTTTAAACGAAGAAGGATCCCGTAATTTGAGACCCATCAATACTTCCTCTAATCGGGGAAAGTCATGATAGTTGGCAAAAGCACAGCTGACACTGGTGCCGCCGGCCAGGATCCATTCAAGAGCGATGGCTGTGGCGCAATGCATTTTATTACTTGGACATAAATCCAGAGTGTGTGCACCGCTGTTCAAAAGCTTTTGAAAAATGGAGAGGTAGTTCCGAGTGATTAAATCCTCCAAACCCAAGAGTCTTATTTTTTTATTCCTGAGGTCTTTTATTTGACTCGGGGGGATAGCTTTTTCCGCAAGCTCATTTGGCTCGAGTTTCCAGATAGGAGTTCCATCGTCATTATTATTTAGTGTCAGAAAACAGGTATGGGTATTGATCGGTTCGTCAGAGTCACCAGCTATAAAAAATGGCTTCAGCCGGAAGGCCAATTCATAAGATAATTCAATTTTTGTGACCCCGCAGGTGAAAAGAAGGGTACAAAAATGGTTGAGATCCTGAGTGTCAATCCGATCCGTATCGAGTGTTGTCAGTGTTCGATCAATAATGGTAACCATTTTTGTACCTCGCTTTCAGTAATAGTATCAATGAAATCATTTTTCAGTGTTATAAAAAATTGAAGCAATAACGAAAATTGTAACATTGTGTTGTGTGAAACAGAACGAACCGGAGATAGTCGGTTCGTTCTGTCTACAAGCAACAAATTAGCAATTGATTGTACGGTAGTTTGGAAGATAACTTGTTAAATTAAAAGATCTTTTACGACCTGGCCACCTTCAATGTGCTCATCCATAATTCGTTCAACATCATTCACGGTCACATTTCCATACCAGACTCCTTCTGGATAAACTACCACAATGGGGCCTTTTTCGCAAATACCAAAGCAGCCGGTATTGTTTATCATCACGTCTCCGGATAATTCCCGGTCGTCAATTTCTTCAAGAAAGGTCTGCAGGACCTTTACTGAATCCTGTTGAAAGCAAAAACCTTTCTGAGTGCCGTTGATCCGGCAACTGGTGCAGATGAAAATATGGTGTTTGGGATTAACCATGTCAAATTCCTCCTGATACATTCAATAAATTTTGAGCTTCAATTAATTCTTGAGCGGCCTTTTTCACCGCTTCTTCAATGCGGTCATAGGTTGAAAAGATTTTGATCCCTTTCTTTTCCAAGCGCCGAGTTGGAGCATCTCCGATACGCATGGCGATGACTCCGTCGCAGTCATGCAGTTGATTCAAAATCCGGGTGAACTTATCTTCTTTTTCATCGCATTCTTCGACGCCGAGACAGTATTGGTTAATGACGCGTTTTTCTTTGAACTGCACCTCATTATCCAGATAGTCGTAAATATATAAATCGGTAGCCAGTCCAAAATGTTGATCCACTAGCATGCCACCCTTGGAAACCGCTGCAAAACGCAGTCTTTTTGGGCTGGAAAAGACAGGCTCTTTCACTGGCTCAGTTTTGGAACGGAAATCCAGGGAAACGTCGCTATCCAATTTGCCAATGGCATCAGCCCGGCATTGCTTGCAGTGATACATTTGCTTCAGATGCAGTCCACATTTATCACGAATCGCGTTGATTTCCTGATTTGTAGCAATGGTGAGATTTTCAAAGGCGCTGGTTTTAACAGGAATCAAAGGCATGATGTTGGAGATGAAACAGCCCAGTCCCTTCATGGTTTTTACTACTTCTTCAATATGAGCATCGTTGATACCCATCAGAGTCACGGTGTTGATTTTCACAATGATACCTTCATCAATGAGTAGTTTAATTCCGGAAAGCTGATTGGCCAGCAAGAGGGATGCAGCAACCTCTCCATGGTAGCGGTGGCCCATGAAATCAACATGCTTGTAGATTTTGGCACCGATGACGGGATCGACTGCATTGACGGTCACAGTGACATGGGAAACATTCAGCCTAATCAGATCTTTTGCATGGTAGGGAAGCATTAACCCATTAGTGGATACACAAAAGGTCACATTTGGGTCATAATCATGAATCAAGGTCAGTGCTTTTTTTGTTTCTTCAAAGTTTGCCAAAGCATCGCCGGGACCGGCAATCCCCACGACGGTAAGATTTGGAACTTTTTCTTTAACCAGTTTGTATTTTTCGAAGGCTGCTTCAGGAGAAAGAATTTCAGTCGTTACGCCCGGGCGGCTTTCATTGGGGCAGTCAAATTTACGAACACAATAATTACACTGGATATTGCATTTGGGAGCGATGGGGAGGTGCATCCTGGCGTTTTCATGAGCGGCACCACAGCTGTAGCAGGGATGACTGGCAGTTTTTTCCGCAATCGTCATGATTGGTTTTGTTGGCGTTTTTGGAGGATATGACTTTTCCAGCACACTTAAGGTTTCAGTTGGCTTTTTTTCCAGCCCATATTTATATTTGGGTCCTTCATTATAGTAAGTATTATAAAGCTCTTCTCTGAATCCACCTTCCACAGTTTTTAAAATCGTATTGGTGATTTGGTCCAGTAGCATCTGCGATCCTTCATAGCCCAGGGTCCGAATTCGTTGGCCGCCAACTTGATCATGAATGGGAAAAGCACATCTGATCAGTGGAATGTGGTGTTTTTCTTCAATGCGTCGGCCATCAGAATTGCCAATCATGATATTGGCACCTAATCGAAGCGCTTCTTCTTCGATGGTTTCAAAATCCACATCATTTAAAATGACATAATCATCGACGAAAAAGATTTCTGCTAATTTTTGGATTTCTTTTTCGATTTTCGCTTTTAATTCGGGACAGTTTGAACCGGTGGCGGCTATAACCGGCATGACACCATTTTCACAACAGAGTCGGACAACGGATACCACAAAGTCTGGTTCTCCGAAAATGGCAATCCGGCCTTCCGCATTGTATTTATGGGAATCGACCATGCCATCAAGGTAACGTCCTCTTTCATTTTCGATTTTTTCGGGAATGGGTTTTTTAGAAATCTCGGATAAAAGATCCATTAAAGCATCAGTGTCGCGAAGGCCCATGGGTAAATTCAACCGTTTGTAAGGCACGCCGAAGTTTTCGTTGAGGTAGAACCCGGGCGATTCTTCCGGTTTAATCGTGTCGGACAGCTCAATGGTAAGTTTGGCACCGGCCATTTTCTGGATTTCGGAGATCGGGGTGCCGTTCATTGGCAGCCGATTGTAACTGCTTTGATGGACGCCGTCCAGATTTTCCGAAAGGTCCGGCAACAGGATATAGTCAATCTCGAACTGATCCAGAAGGTCTTTAAGATACCGGGTGTCCGCTGGTGAAATCATCGAAGTGATAATATTGATCTTATCGTTTTTAGTGGAATCCATGTCCACGTGGGAAACAATCGATCGCAGCGCCCGGATAAAGCCTTCAAACTGTGTGCCGCTGTATCCTGCCGATTTAACCGGGATGATTTTAACGTTGGTGTCCGGGTGAGATTCATAAAATTTATTGACAATGTATTCAATGTCTTCTCCAATGGTTTCAGCGAGACAGGTGGTGGAGACACCAATGACTTCAGGTTCATACAGTTTAATCAGATTTTCAAGTCCGATGATGAGATTCTTTTCACCACCGTAGACAGTGCCCTCTTCGGTTAGAGAAGAGGAGGCAATATCCACCGGTTCGTTATAATGAGTGGCCATATGGCGGCGGATATAGGTGCTGCATCCCTGGGAACCGTGGAGGATACTCATACACTTCTGAATACCATAGAAGGCATTTGCTGTTCCCATGGGCATGCACATTTTACATGGATTAACATTTAAGTTGACTAAATTTTTAGACATATTTCATACCTCCTTGGGATATGGTTTCCCAGACAGGACTGTTCATGGAAAGATTAATTTCAGAAGCGAAATTCAGGGTGCCTTCGTAGCCGGCTAATGGACGCTTCCGTTCATGATTATGATCACAGAAGGCGATGCCTAGTTTGTAAGCAAGGGGTCGCTCTTTCACACCGCCTACTAAAATATCAGCACCCATTTTTTTCATAAATGATTCCAGTTCCGCAGGGTTGGCATCGTCCAGAATGATGGCATCATCATCAACGAGATGTTGGATCATCTCGTAATCTTCTTTACTTCCCGTTTGAGTGCCCACCATCACCGTTTTCATGCCGAATTCGCTAAACTGCCGGATTAGGGATATGGCTTTAAAACCGCCACCAACATAGATGGCTGCTTTTTTTCCTTCAAGATTTTTTTTGTATTTATTTAAAAGAGGTGTCACTCTGTTTTTTTCTTCTTCAATAAAGGCTTTTGCTTTCTGGATGGTGTCTGTATCTCCCACTGCATAGGCAATCCGCAAAAGCGATTCGGAGGTATCAAGGACACCGAAAAAGCTGACTTTGATAAAGGGAATGTCAAAGACCTCTTCCATTTGTTTGGCCAGATAGGTCATCGAGCCGGCACATTGAACCAAGTTCAATTGAGCGGTAGGTGCATTTTTCAAATCGTCGACTTGGGCATCGCCGGTAATATTGGCAACGACCGTGACACCGATTTTTCGCAGATAGTTTTTAATAATCCACATTTCCCCGGCCAGGTTGAAGTCACCCAGAATATTGACGCCGACTGTCTTTTCAGGCAGTTCCACGGGGGTGATTAAATTCATAATCGCATTACAGGCCATTTTATAGCCGGTTTTTTTGGTTCCTGAGAAACCTGGAGATTTAACGGGTATCACCCGTATCCCATATTTTTCTTCAGCATTTCGGCAGATTGCATCGATGTCATCACCGATGATACCAACAATGCAGGTGGCATAGATAAAGATAACTTTGGGTGAATGGATGGCCATGACCTCATCAATGGCTGCCGCCAGCTTTTTTTCGCCGCCAAAGATAACATCTTTTTCTCTCAGATCAGTGGAGTAACTATTCCGATATCCATCCTCACCGCTGGAGAGGCTCCCTCTGATATCCCAGGTATAACTGGCACATCCGATGGGACCGTGAACGATATGGAATGCGTCGGTTATAGGGTTTAAGACAACTCTGGCACCGCAAAAGACACATGCCCGTTGGCTGACTGCTCCTGATACGCTTTCGGATTCGCACTTAATACCGCTGCCGTCTCCGCTGCATTCCGAAAAACGAATGGATTGGGTTCTTTCTGGTAAAATAGCATGTTCATTTTTCATGTTACAGCCTCCTTTTAAATAACGGGGAGGAAAACCTCCCCGTTTTTATTACATAACCATTTCCATATCTTCATCTTCGCAATCACGATCCTGTCGATCCATGAGTGCATTTAGAATTAATTCAGCCAAGCGGATAGCGCCTTTGTAACCGACGATGGGCATGTATGAATGGACATAGCGATCGATGATTGGAAAACCGACACGAACAAGGGGAATATCTTCAGCTCGGGCAATGTATTTACCGTGGGTGCCTCCAATGAGTAAATCAACGGAATCGTTTTTAATCCATTGATGAAGTTCAAATAAATCAGCGGCTGATTTTGCAATACAGCCTTCCAATCCAAATTTCTCAAAAAGTATTTTAGCCTTTTGTTCAAATATTTTACCTGGGGTGCCTGTTACCAGATATTTTGGTATCATCCCCATTTCCATACAAATTTGAGCCATCCCGAGAACGGTATCCGGATCACCGTAAATGGCGACGGATTTATTATAGGTATACTGATGTGAATCAAGTAAAATATCCATTAATTGACCACGTTCTTCTTCTATTGCATAAGGGACTTCATTTTTAGAAAAATGATTTAGTGCCATAATGAATGCATCGGTATTTTCAACGCCGATTGGCAGCGGAAGGGTTTTATATGGGACTTTGCATTTCTTTTCCAAAAAATCTGCAGGAAATTCAGAAGTCAGTTCACCAAGTGCTAAAGTCAATTCGCAGTTGCCCAGGTCTTTGATGTCAGAAATGGTGGTGCCACCTTTGGGATACATGTTATAGCTCCCGGTCATTGGGGCATCCATCACGCCACTGGTGTCAGGAAGCATGATATACTCAACACCCATGAGTGTCATCAGACGTTTCATTTCCCGCATGTCTCCAGGATTGACAAAACCAGGGAAGAGCGCAAGTTTGTTGTTCTTTTCGCCAGTTGCTTCAGCCAGGTATTTAATAAATCCGGTGATCATGTTATAATAACCGGTAATATGTGAACCAACATAGCTTGGAGTATTGGTATGAACGACAATTTTACCTTCAGGAATTTTAGCATCATTGATATAACCGACAAGGTCATCACCAATGGTTTCGCTAAGACATGTAGTATGAACAGCAATGATTTCTGGATCGTAAATGTCAAAAATGTTTTTAATAGCTGTTTTTAAGTTGGAGCCTCCACCAAAAACTGAAGCTCCTTCTGTAAACGAACTCGAAGATGCAATAGCTGGATCTTTAAAATGTCGTGTTAAAAACATACGATGAAATGAGCAGCATCCTTGTGAACCATGGCTATGCGGCATACAGGCATGAACACCCAGGGCAGCATACATTGCTCCTACCGGTTGACATGTTTTAAGAGGATTGATTCGTAGAGCGGATCTTTCCGATAATTCTTTTGGGGTTAAATCTAACATTATTCTGTACCTCCTAAGCTGCCTTCTAGTGTGGGCGTGCTTTTCCATGGTGCTTGTATTAAATTCCAGGCAGGTGCATAAATAGCCATGGTTATATCTTTGGCGAAATTCAAAGCGCCTCTGAACCCAGCATATGGACCGGCATAATCATAAGAATGCAATTGTCGTGAAGGAACACCTGATTTTTGAATGATAAACTTATCTTTGATTCCGGAAAAGAAGATATCCGGTTTTAATAGTTTCAAGAATTCTTCTGTTTCAAAATGATTGTAGTCATCAGTAATAACAGCATTATCATTGATATCTGACCATAAACCGTTGTATACTTCAATAGGAACACCGGCGTTTTTTAGTTCTTCCAGACGTTCAGGAGTAAGAAATGATTTAAAGTTTTCAGGATCTTTTTCGACGGTGATGCTTTCAACATTTTTAGAATCAGCATCGAGTTTTATCGAAGGGAGGACATCTCGACCTTCATAATCATCACGATGGCCAAATTCATAGCCAGCCAAAACGACTTCCACACCAAGCGTCTTTAAGAGATTGATATAGTGATGTGTTCGTGATCCTCCGACATAAATAGCAGCGGTTTTTCCTTCAAGTCGTGTTTTGTAATAATCCATGCCTTCCGTAATTTCTTCTTCTTCTTCGGCAATAACTGTTTCAGTTCGTGCGATTAATTGGGGATCGTTGAAGAAAAGAGCGATGTCTCGGAGGGTTTTTTTAATGCCTTCAATTCCGATAAAATTAACTTTTAGCCATTCGATGCCATATTTTGTTTTCATCATTTCGGCGATATAGTTAATGGATCTGTGGCATTGAACTAGATTAAGGTCAGCGGTATGGGCATTTTTTAATTCAGCATAACTGCCATCGCCAGTCATAATTGAGACGATGTTATAGCCAATTCGTTTTAAAATCCGTTCAGTTTCCCAACCGTCACCGCCAATGTTATATTCACCTAATAGATTAACTGAATACTTCATCGGTTCAGCATCTCCGGTTCCGATGATGGATTTCATCAAACCATTGTTGGCAATGTGATGTCCGCCGGATTGACTGACTCCTTTATAGCCTTCACAACTAAAAGCTATAATTTTGATGCCGTATAATTCTTCAGCTTCAGCTGCTACGGCATGAATATCATCACCAATAAGACCGACTGGACAGGTTGAGCAAATCATAATACAATTAGGATTAAAAATATCGACCACTTCTTTAATGGCTTTTTTTAATTTTTTTTCTCCGCCAAACACGATATCTGTTTCCTGCATATCAGTTGAGAAACAATATTCACCAAAGGATTTTGTGTTTTCGTCGCCTTTGGCCTTATGTCGTCGTGTTCCCCAAGTGTAGTAACCGCAACCGATCGGACCATGGGTAATGATGGCAACATCTTTAAGTGGAGAAAGGACAACACCTTTACATCCGGCATAACAACAGCCGCGATTTGTCATAATTCCAGGTATCGCTCTTGTGTCAGCCTGAATGACATTAGGTTCCCCTTCTTCAATTGTAATGACGTGTTCTTTTCTGTTTTTATAAACTTTTGAACTATATTTATCGAGTACTTTTTCTCTTGAATCCAATAAACTCACCTCTTTCTAAAATGCATCAGCATTTTTCTCGCCGCTACGTACACGAATGGAGTCCTCTATCGGGAGGATGAAAATTTTACCATCGCCTGGGTTACCGGTGGAATTGCTGTCAATTAAAATGGAAACAACCTTGTCCACATCTTCATCTTCAACAATTAATGTAAAAAATCGCTTTGAAATTAAACGGGATGGTTCGGTTAATGCTTCGCCAATGTTTGAAATTGGCATTTCTCCAGATTCAACAATGTCTTGAATGATCGAGAAATCAACGCTTTTTTTTCCTCTGCCGAGAACCTTCAAACAGGTAAAAGCAGGAAAGCCTTCTTTTACCAGGGCTTCTTTAGTTGGATTAACTTTATTCTGTCGAATAATAGCCATAACTTCTTTCATATCTAATTCCTCCTTTTACAGGCCAGATTTTCCAGTACTGATTGTGTAAGCTTCCGCTACAGGAGAAATAAAAATACGACCATCTCCAAAAGCACCATCGGCACCTGTTTTTGCATTTTTCATGACAATTCTTATAACATCATCTTTATCTTCGTCGTTAACAATTAATAGAAGCATCACTTTTGGAAGTTCATCATAATAAACATCTCCAACTTTGATTCCCTTTTGTTTTCCTCGGCCATAAACATCTAATTTAGTAACAGCTGAAAATCCACCGGATAGTAATTCGGATAAAACAAGGCCAGTTTTTTCAGGTCTTACAATTGCGCGTACCATTAACATATTCATATTTCCTTTCACGTTTAAAATTTAATTAAATATCCATTAGTCCATGTTCCATCAAGATTTCTTCCAATCGATCTTGTTTCATCGGTTTTGGAACGACAAACATTTTATTGTTATTGATGGCAGTAGCTAAATTACGGTATTCCTGAGCTTGACCGGCGGTATCATCAAATTCTAAAACGGTCTTTTTATTAATTTCTGCACGTTGGACCATGTTGTCACGAGGTACAAAATAAATCATCTGACTGCCAAGTTCTTCAGCAAAAGCCTCAACCAGTTCTTTTTCACCATCCACATTACGACTGTTGCAAATAATTCCGCCTAAACGAATACCGCCGGTGGTTGCATATTTTTTAACACCTTTGGCAATATTGTTGGCAGCATATAAAGCCATCATTTCACCGGAAGCAACAATATAGATTTCCTGAGCTTTACCTTCACGCATTGGCATTGCAAAACCACCACAGACAACATCACCAAGTACATCATAAAAAACATAATCAAGATCGGGGGTATAAGCACCCAATTGTTCAAGCATCCCGATAGCGGTGATAATACCACGTCCCGCACATCCAACACCTGGTTCTGGTCCACCGGATTCAACACACATGATGTCACGAAATCCCGGTTTTAGAATTGCATCCAGTTCAATTTCTTCACCTTCTTCACGAAGCGTATCGAGAACTGTTTTTTGTGCCAGACCACCAAGTAACAATCGAGTTGAATCTGCCTTTGGATCGCAGCCAACAACTAAAATTTTCTTTCCCATTAGACCAAGTCCGGCAGTTAAGTTCTGAGTTGTGGTAGACTTACCGATACCACCTTTACCATAAATTGCGATTTGTCTCATAATCTTTCCTCCAAATAAATTTTAGAATTCAATGTATTTCCAAACAAAATAAAATGAGAAGAGGTCTCAGGTAACTACATCAATTTGTAGTTAGCTAAGACCTCTTCGTCTTGGGGGTATAAGTTTGGTCTAAACAAAAGAAGTCTTAATCAGCCACACAAATTGCGGTTAACTAAGACTTCTTTGTCTAAGTCGGATCGTTATAACCAGAAAATAAAGAAGTCTCGATCAGATACGTTATAGTATCTGATCGAGACCTCATCGTCTAAGTAATAAATCCGTTTGTCATTGTTTCTATGCGCTAATTATCCGCGTTTTGGATAAAAAAGTCAAGCAACATTCGATGTAAATCCTTTTCATATTTCATTAATGATGAAAACACAGTAAATTTTTCGTAACGGATTTGGTAATTTAACAGTGATTGTATTTCATTTTCAACGATGATATTACTACTGTCACACAGGATGAAATCAATTTCACAAAATCAATATGTGCTTTGTATTAAAACAGAACATTTGATTGCTTAAAGAATTCTTAATAATTAGAAAGATTAACCGCAATGTGAGCACTCTGAACAATTGCCGCAGGCTTTTTCCGTAGGGTCGTGAACTAAAATTGATCGAACTTCACTCAGATTAAGATCGACAACAACGATGTCATCATGAATGATTTCGAGTCTGTCTTTGTGAAAAATAATGGACATCGGTTCTGTTGTCATGACTTCCGGATCGATATTGCTGGGCTTTATTTGAGGCTGAATCAAAGTTTTTTCTGCTGATGTCGAAACAAGAATTCCGCTGTTTGAAGTGAGTAGCGACCTTAATTGACCATGGGTATCATAGGTTACAGAATTCTCATCGCTATTAATACCATGTGCGTTACAGTCATAGGTAATGATGATTCCGACAGGTGTTGATATCGGTTCAGGCAGTGCCGGTTCAAAGCTTTTTAAAGTACCATTTTCATAAAGTGAAAAACCATAGCGTGCTTTTACTAGACCATCAGGACTGGAAATTTCGATGATTTCCTGAGGCCACAAGGTTAAGCTTTTTAAAGAGCCACTTTCATAAAAACATAAACTGACTGCTTTTGTTGAAAAAGAACCGATTGGTAAATCAAAGGCAATAGGTTTGGCTAGACTGTATTCATTTTCTTCCGTCCAATATCCGTTGATGCATCCGTTAAGAGGAAACAAACGATGAATACGGCCATTTTCATAAAAGCTGATTCGTTCTGCAGATATTACTCCAAGAGAAGTAATGACCTCAGTCGCCTCCTCCAAATCGATGCTTCTTATTTCGCCGCTCTTAAAGAATTCTAGAGATATGCCCTCTCGATTTCTGATATTGGAGGGCCCATAACTTGGAACTAAAATTCCGATGGGGGTGGTAATATTGTTCTTTTCGTCAAAAGCGCAACCTTTTAAAACACCGTTGTTATAGGTTTCGGAAAAGATCACATCTGTTAAAGTGCCATATTTTTCTGTCTGTACTTTATTCATTTCAATCTCCTATTCTTTGCATAATGCATGGGTAATAACCACATGTTTGCCGGAATCATCTTCGTTTGGAATGGTATAGGTAAGTTCCATTTGCTCCAGTTTATTATCAAACCATGGAGGAATATGGGTGCATACCACTTCTAGGGAGTAAAAAGTGGTGCTTTTCAGAAAAGGCAGAAGCACCATTTTTGAACTCAATTCGGGATAACTTTTTTGTACTTTGTTTAAATCGAGAAAATAGTGACCAGATTCATCTGTTTTCACCGGGATTTTTGATACGAGAGAAGCATCATCCTTCGGCTCAGTTTCAATACGAATCAGATCAGCCTGGATGGCATCCAGTAAATCCAGATCAAAATTTTCGGACTCACAGATAATAAAGCCAGATTGATCAAAAACATGGTAAGGAATACCGGTTATAGATTTAGTAAGGATGATCTTGCAGGTATTGAAGCAGACAATCATTCGGTTGATATTCTCCCGGACTGATGTTAATCCACCGGAGAGGTCAGGATGAAAAGGAACCGGTTCAGACTTGTGCCAAACGGAATTGTCTTTAGTGTAGAAGATAAAATTAGTCATTTCATCAAAACGTGAAATCCGGTTGGTATCATCACAAAATACTGCCATTACATTTACATTTTCTTTCATTTTTTCACCTCGTTTAATTGAATCAATTTAAAATAAAATCACGTAAAAATTAGTTGTAGTATAGCATAGAAATAAAAAAGTGCGACTTATTTAAAATTAAACGTGGAGAAAAACGATTGCAGAAATGATTGGCTTAAAGAAATCTGCTTGACTTTGTATAGGGCGACCGAAGAAAAAGTGAATACAAAAAAAAGAAAACCTCCTGCAAAAACAGGGGGCAAACTATTGGTATTATGTCAGGACTGAGTCTTGTGGTTTTATTTAGTAGAATCATCATTGAATTCATCTTCCAGTTTCTTTTGTCGCTTTTTCACTAGGGTGCCGCTGATTAAAAGGGCGACAAAGATAAGGGCAAAAAGAAAGGCGAACATGAAGAGGGCCAGAAGAAAAAGAATGCCCAGATCATTTTTGAAAAAATCATTTTGCATATACATGGCGATCGTGTAAATAACCGCAAAGAGACCGGAACCGATGAGACTGAAAATTACATAGTTTTTTGTGGTGGGTTTGCTGTAATAATCCCATTGACCTTTACGGTAATAACCGATAAAACTGCCGACACAACAAATCATAAAAATAAACCACTCAAAAGCCCATTGGCTAAAGGGGGCACTTAAGAATATCGACTGGATGATGATGCTTCCTAAAAGGAGCCAGAAAACGATCCAGAAACAGATATGCTCAACTTTGTACATTTCCATTTCCTGGCGCTCATCGATCACTTTTTTAAATTTTTTCATTGCTATTTTCCTCCCAAAATAAATCGTTTAACGTTTTTCCCAGAGCTTTACAGATGGCAATACACAATTGTAAAGAAGGGTTGAACTTTCCCGCTTCAATCATACCGATGGTCTGCCGGGTCACGCCGACCCGTTTGGCCAGCTCGTCCTGGGAGATATCGTTCTCTACCCGGGAGACTTTTAATTTTAAGTTTTTCATCTGATCACTCCTTTATGCATATAGTACAGTATATAATATAAAATGTCAACTATATATTGCATGAAGAAATATATAATAAGCAGAAGTAATAAGCAGAGGTCTTCTCGAATGGGCTGATGACTGCTGCTTTTATTAAGGAATGATACCACTAAAATAAAAATGATAATTGCTGGCTGCCGTGTTCCAGCTTATAACGGGAGACGATGTCCGGCATTTTGTAGAGAAGACCATGACGCTGGCATTCCCGGGCGAAGACAGCCCAGAGGCTTTTGGCATTGGGGCTGGCGCAGCTGTAGGCATTGCCAAAGTATTTCATGTATTCTTTTTTAATGCCGGGAAAATGTTCGTCCAATTGGTCATAAAAATAGAGGCGCTGCTGATCCCGAAGGGTGACACCAAAGGCTGGATAAATAAAATCGGCGCCGCTTTTGGCAGCAAGTTCCACAATTTTTCTAATGTTGTCGGTGGTGTCATTGATAAAGGGGAGGATGGGCATCAGCAGAACGCCGGCGAAGATACCGTTTTGAGACAGCTCTTTAATGGCAGAAAAACGCTCACTGCTGGGTGCCGCTCGGGGCTCAATTATTTTTGCCAGGGCGTCGTCAGCAGTGGTAATGGTGATTTTTACAATCACTGGAGAACGTTTTTGAATGGCTGAGAGTAGATCCTTATCCCTGGTAACAAGGGGACTTTTTGTGGCAATGGCCACCCCGAAACCATGTGTTTTGATGAGTTCCAGAGCCTGACGGGTTAGGGCCTCTTTTTTTTCAAATGGGTTGTAGGGATCACTCATGGCGCCAGTGCCCACAACGCCTTTTAGAGTTTTTCGACGAAGGTTGTTTTCAAGAATGGCCCGGGCGTTTTCCTTTGCCCGAACCTGATCAAAATGTTCAATCCCGTAGCAATCGCTTCGGCTGTCGCAATAAATACAGCCGTGACTGCAGCCCCGATAGATATTCATATTGTAGTCGGTGCCAAACCAGAAATTATTTTTGGTCCGAGTCAACATGTTTTTAGCAGGAATCGTTTCCATCGCTTTAACCTTCTTTTTTCATCATATTATTGCACAATCAGACCCAATAATTTGGCCAGCTCAGCAGCCTGATAAGTGGAGACAACGGCACCGCTTAAGGCTTCAATGGAGACAATCAGCCCATCAATTTGGCTGGTGGTAAAGTCCAACCCTTTTAGAGGGGTTTTGAAAAAGCTGGCGCCACAAAAATTGACGCGATCAAGGTCAATCTGGATCAATTTGCACTCGCTAATGGTGGAGTCACTGAGGTCGCATTCGGAAATTTCGATCCCCTTCAGTTTGGCTTTGCCGAAATTTCCATATTGCAAATTACAGTCGGTCAATCGAATGTTCTGTAGTTGGGCCTGGTAAAAATCAACACCAATCAGTTTGCAGGATTTGAATTCGCAGCGGTTGAAGTATCCGTCGCCAAAGTTACTGTTGGAGAGGTTGCAGGACTGAAAGCGAATATCACGACAGTCAATTTTTTCAAAGTCACAGTGTGTAAACTCGCAGTTTTCGAAAAGCGACTCCCTGAAAGATATCTTGGAAAAATCGATTTCTACCAGGGATAGGTCTTTAAAATGTTTTGCTTCTATTTCCAGTTCTTCTTCTTGAGCCCACTCAATAAGAAGCATAAAATCGTCTGTAAATTCTAGCTCAGCGGATATATTTGGTTTGGATATTTTCATAAACGACCTCCCTGATGTGTCGATGGATTAAGATAATGCTTTAATTCTATCATTATTCATTATAACTGTACAATGAAATAAAATGTTGAAGTTTGCATTTTAACATAATAAAGTTTATAATTTTCTATGTAAAAGAAAGAGAGAACATTAGAAAATAGGAGAATAAATGGAAACATCTCAGCGTATAAAAAAAATGAGGGAACCAGCCCTTCTCAAATATTATCCCATTGTCAACGAAGCCCAAAAGAAAGGGAAGAAAGTTTACTTTCTAAATATTGGCCAGCCGGATATTAATACACCGGAGGGCTTTTTAAATAGTGTGAATGGCATCGATCAAAAAGTATTGTCTTATCAGGCACCAGAGGGAATCACGGGTCTTCGGGAAGCGGCTTGCGATTATTACAAACGGTTGGGTCTGGATTATGACATAAATGACTTGTTTGTTACTAACGGNGGGAGTGAAGCTCTGCTTTTTACCTTTATCGGGATTTGCAATGCCGGGGATGAAATCTTAACCGCCGAACCACTTTACAGCATTTACAAAGAAATGGCCGCAGCTACAGATGTGAATCTGGTGGGATTTAAAACTTATGCAGAGGATGGCTTTGCCTTGCCGGATGCAACCCTGATAGAAGCTGCCATTACTCCAAAAACCAGGGCAATTTTAATGACGAATCCCGGAAATCCCACTGGAAAAGTTTTTACCAAAAAAGAAATTGAAGTTATGGTTAAATTGGCTTTGAAGCATAATTTGTATTTGATTTCCGACGAGGTTTATCGGGAATTTGTGTATGACAAGCAAGGCTATTTAAGCCCGGCCCAATACCAGGAACTGTCTCCAAATTTTATTTTGATTGACAGTATTTCCAAACGCTATAGTGCATGTGGGGCAAGAATCGGCTTTATCATTTCAAAGAATAAAGAGCTCATGGGGCAGCTGAAAAAATTGTGTCAGATGCGGTTAGCAGTATCCACTGTGGATCAGATCGGAGCCATTTCCCTCCTGAATTTGGATGAACATTTTTTTGATGGCATTTTGAAAGAGTATACCAAACGTCGAAAGATTGTTTATGATGCTTTACAAAACATTCCCGGGGTCATCTGCAAAGAACCCCGGGGAGCCTTTTATTTCATGGCAAAGCTGCCAATAAAAGATGCCAGCCATTTTATTGAGTGGATGATCAATGATTTTGATTATCAGGGAGAAACGGTACTCCTATCACCAGCCAACGATTTTTATTTAAATCCCGAGGACGGCGCAGACGAAGTGCGAATCGCTTATGTTCTTAATGGTGAGGATATGCGCAAGGGAATGACGATTCTGAAATACGGATTGGAAGCCTATCGTTTGGCTTTTCCAGAAGTATGCAAATAAATAAATAAGGAGAACAATTTGGAAATTAAATCAGTAGAAAAAGGTCAGGATTATGTTGGCTTTTTGTTTATAAAGTCACAGATGACAAAAACGGCTACAAATGGTAGCCGATATTTCAATATGGTTTTAAATGATGCAAATTTTGACGAAATTGATGCTAAAAAATGGGACGTAAAGCCAGAAGATGAAGCGATTTTCATCAATGGAAAGCTGGTGAAAATCAAGGGAAAAGTTCAGGAATTCAATAATCGGCTTCAGCTGATTGTGAATAAAATGCGTTTGGTGAATGAAAATGATGAGATATCAATTGATGATTACATCGAAACGGTTCCGGTTGACACGGATGAAATGATCGGCTATATCAATGACGCTATCGATGATTTTACGAATAAGGATATCAAAGACATCACGCAAAGAATTTTCAACGATCATGTTGGATTCTTGTCATATTTCCCAGCAGCAAAAAAACACCATCATGCCATCAAGGGCGGATTGCTGTATCATACTTATTCCATGCTGAGAATTGGCAAGAGTTTAGCAGGAATTTACACGTCTATTAATAAGGATTTGCTTTATGCCGGAATCATACTCCATGACATTGGAAAAATAAATGAAATGGTATCTGATGAAAACGGATCTGTTTCAGATTATACACCAGAAGGAAAACTTCTGGGACATATTACCCAGGAAATTGTAGATCTTGAAATTGTCGGCAAGGAATTGGGAACCGATCCAGAATGTCTAATGCTCTTAAAGCATATGATCCTCTCTCATCATTACCAGCCTGAGTATGGAAGTCCTAAAAAACCGATGTTTCCAGAGGCGGAACTGCTGCATCACATCGATATGATTGATGCCCGAATGTACACAATGGATCAGGCTCTTGGACGAATTGAACCAGGCACTTTTACAGAGCCAAATTGGAGTCTTGATGGAATCAGTTTATACCGTAGAAGTTTTGAATAGGAGACAGAATAATGAGCACCATTGCATCAGAACAAAGAAAAATTACATGCTATGAATCGGATTATGCAGGAAAGATGCTGCCAACTACGGCAATGAATTATTTCCAGGAAGTATCAACAAACCAGGGCGATGATTTAAAAATCGGAAGTGAATTTTTAAAAGAAAATCATCTGGCCTGGTTCTTAGTAAAATATGTCATTCGATTTAATAAATATCCTCGTTATAAAGACGAAATCATCGCGACGACGAGGGCAATCGGGATGGATAAATACTGTGCCATTCGACGTTTTACCATTGAGGATGAAAAGGGCGAGGCGATGGTGATCGCCGATACCCAATGGCTGTTGGTCAATCGTGAAACTGATAAAATGGAACGCATGGATGAGTATCCGCAATTTGATGTTTATGATTGTCATGAAAAGGGTGAGCCGGTATTTAAGAAGATTGCTAAAATAATAAAGGTGAACTATGCAAAAACCTTCAACGTGCGTTTCTTGGATATCGATTTCAACAAACATGTTAACCATGTTAAATATCTTGCCTGGGCCATCGAAGTTTTACCGATGGAAGTGGCGGCAACAATGGATTTAACGGAAGCAAAGATTGCTTATAAAGCCCAATGCTTTTATGGCGATACGGTTAAAGCTTTATGCGAAAAACTAAACGAAAAACTGTATCGTGTCGATATTGTTAACCAGGAGAATATATTACTTT
>JGI24143J45723_1000449_pt1 | contig 21206 bp, 21 predicted proteins | sample BarGraIncu00432A_FD_45723 | JGI IMG/M metagenome (IMG submission 45723) | reverse complement strand
AAGACGGCGTCGTGACGGTTGAAGCCAGTCAGGGATTGGAACTGGAAGCTGAAGTCGTCGAAGGCTTTACGTTCGACCGTGGGTTTGTCAGTCAATTCTTCATTACTGATACGGGTCGGCAGGAAGCGGTCTATGAAAAACCAGCCATCATTATTACTGATAAAAAAATCAGTCACGTGCAGGAATTTTTGCCAATCCTCGAAAAATTAGCGGCCGCTGGTAAAAAAGACGTCGTTTTGATTGCCGATGAAGTCGAAGGCGAAGCGCTTAGCATTTTGGTCTTAAATAAGCTAAAAGGCGTTTTTAATACGGTGGCTATTAAAGCGCCAGCGTTTGGTGACCGACGTAAAGAAATCCTTAGTGACATTGCTGTTCTGACTGGTGCGACCGTGATTAGCGAAGACCAAGGTCTGACGTTTGAAAATGTTGAACTGGATGTGATTGGAACGGCCCGCAAGGTGATTGTGTCTAAGGACGCCACGACGATTATAGAGGGAGCTGGTAAGGCGGCTGCAATTAAAGCGAAGATTGCTCAGATTCGTTCACAACAAGCCAACGCGACTAGTGAGTACGACAAAGAACAGTATGATAAGCGTGCTGCAGCCCTCAGCGGCAAAGTCGCCGTTATTAAAGTCGGTGGCGCGACCGAAACCGAGATTGATGAGAAGAAGTTCCGCGTCGATGATGCCGTAGCGGCAACGAAAGCGGCGTTGGCTGAAGGCATTGTTGCCGGTGGTGGCGTAACGTTAGTGAACCTATCGATGGGAATTGTGGCCGAAGGTGCTGACTCGCTCAGTGCTGGTCGCCAAATCTTGAAGAATGCGCTGAAACAGCCTTTCTTGCAGATTACACAGAACGCCGGTTTGAAGAGCGAAGCGCTTTTGGCGCAAGTTGAAGCCAGCAAGCCCGGTTTTGGGGTTGACGTGAATCATCCTGAACTTGGCTTGATTGACGTGAAGAAAGCCGGCGTGATTGATCCAACTCGTGTCACCAAAGAGGCCGTTCAAAGCGCAGTCTCGATTGCCTCGACCGCTGCAACGATGGGCGCTCTTGTCGTTGACATACCAGAACCAGAAGCACCAGCCTCGGCTGGCGGTATGAGCGGGGGAATGGGCTTTTAGCCTACCGAGCGTCGCTCGAGACTGTAAAGAGGCTGCAATTTTGCAGCCTCTTTACTTAACGCACGAAAAGTGCTATAATAACCAACGCAGATCTCGTAAATCACGGGACTGAGTACATCACAGAAAGGGCACCGGCTCATGAACGCCGCACCCCTCAGAAGTACCAGCACGTCCGCTGTCATTGGCAGCGTAGCACGATTCATTGATGCACTGGAGAAAGGCGGGGTAACCCCCGCTGATATGCAGCGTGTCGTGAACAACCGAGACTTCCGCAAGGTTGTCTTGGATGCGTTTGGCCACCCCGTTAAAGAGGTGAGCCTGGATATCACCCTTAGCGAGCTGTCGATTGACGGCGCGCGGAGGTTGGTTAAGGACGCGTGCAGGCTCGCTAACAGGCGGGCTAATATGCAGTCGTACGACAACCGTCGACCTGAAATTTGGCCGACGGCGCTACTAAGGCAGCCGGACATGGCTGCTTTGGCGGCGATTCTCGACCAGACAGAGCTGAGGGTTCATCAGGTTGCCGTGTTGGCCTACGGGCTGGCTGGCGAAGATGCGTTGGACTATCATGAAGTTGCCTCGCGCCTTTCGATGCGTCCTGTCGATGCCAGAGATGATATCAGCATCGCACTCAATCTGGTTGCGCTGGACATGAAGGCCAACCCCGGCACGTGGTTTGCCGAACTGCCAGTCGGCACGGTGACGAGCGAGACGGACCTGATCGCCTTCATGTGGCCGCTGTCTGATCCGCTGAAGGATCGTCTGTATTCGGCTAGGAGGTCCCTGGTCTTCAGAACGGTTGGGGAACTCCTCGAGCGAGAGCTCGACATTGTCCACCGGGTGGTAACCTGGGACGACTTGCAGGACCGACCAGTCTCGTCGAACGGCGAAGAGCTGTTCGCGGAGCTGCAGGCCAAGCTGGCCGAGCACGGTTTCGTTCTTGGCCAGGACGTCAAGGACGACGGCGTTGAGCCCGCCCAGGATGTCGATATCGAGGACATCTGAGTAAGGTCAGAATCTGTTGCGACCGTAAAGGTCGAAGTCGTCGGAAATTCCGGCGCCCCCGCACTTCGGTGCGGGGTTTTTCCCTTTTTTGGAGACGAATGATTTTTTCAATCTACTAAAAATACCCGCATCGCGCGGGTATTTTTAGTAAAAGAGGTGACTATTGTTGTGGAGCTGAAAGGTAGTCGATTTCTTTAATGATGTCCAAGAGTGCTTGGGCGCGACGGGTTTCGTCGGTGATTGCTTGAGCGGCGGTGTGAGCTGGCGCAATCAAAGTTTTGTCATCGGTACTGCGAAGGAGCAGTAGGTAGGTGTCGAACTTTTCCTCTGGGGCGAGGTCAAGTTTGTCGACGAGTGGACGTAGCTCAAGGAGGGCGTCTTTTTTGATGCCTTCAAGATCTTGGACTGGCGCACTATAGCCAATCACTGGCGCGGCGACAGGTTCTGGCACGACTGGCTCGGCAGCAACTGGTGCTGGCGCGACCGTCTGCACGGGAGTCTCTTCGAATTGTAATGCGTCGTCAGCTTGCTGACTGACCCCTGCTAGTACTTTAGCAAGTTCTTGATCATCGCTGATCGATCGTGTTGCTTGCGGTTGAATATCCATGGCCCACCCCTGACATTAATACTTATGCTTTGTTACTAAATACTGTATCATAGACATATATAAGTGAGCAAGACTCTAGAGGGGAATAAAACATATGTTAGATGACGCAAACGTACTGAAACAACGAGACCCTGCTGGCGCCCTAGCGGTGGCCGCGGCTCAATATGGCCAAACGGAATTTGAGGTTGATATTTGGAACGAAGACAACGATGGGCGACCAATCGTGAATGTCGTGGTCGCGGGCATGGGCGGTTCGGCCTTGGCGGCGTTGCTGGTAAAGACGTGGCTGAAGGCCGAGATTAAGGTGCCGTTTGAGGTAGTACGCAGTTACGACCTGCCTGCTTATGTGGGCGAAAATACACTGGTAATCGTCAGTAGTTATTCGGGCAATACCGAAGAAGCATTGAGCGCGCTTGAACAGGCCGAGAAAAAAGGTGCCCAAATAGGTATTATTGCCGCTGGCGGTGCGCTGCTTGATGAAGCGGCCAGTTATCGCATTGCCCACGTCCCATTGCCAAAAGATTTGCAGCCACGCATGGCAGTTATCTATAACCTGCGCGCCCTGATTGCGCTATTGGTCAATTTTAAGATTGTTGAACGAGAACGACTCGACGACATTAAAGCGACAGCCGGATGGTTAAAGTTCGAAAGTGATCAGTGGGCGAGCGACGTCTCGGTCGACAAAAACTACGCCAAGCAGTTAGCGCTTCTGGCGGTTGGCAAAACGCCAGTTTTTTACGGTGGCACATTGACCGCGCCGGTTGCCTATAAATGGAAAATTAGTTGGAACGAGAATGCTAAAAATACCTCATTTTGGAATGAATTGCCCGAGTTTAACCACAACGAGTTTATTGGTTGGACGTCTCATCCGATTGAAAAACCATTTGCCGTCTTTGACTTGGTGAGTAACCTAGAACATCCTCAAATTTTGAAACGTTTCGAGATATCAGACAGGTTGCTGAGCGGTATGCGCCCGAAATCGACCGTCGTTAATTTGCGCGGTGAAACGGCCATTCAGCAACTACTATGGGGCAGTATCTTGGCTGATTTTGTCAGTATTTACGTCGCCATCTTGAACGGAGTTGACCCCACACCCGTGCCGATTATTGAAAAGCTCAAAAAAGAACTCGCTTAACTAGCTATAGTGGCGCAGTGATTCGATTGGATCCTTGCGCGAGGCGCGGATTGCGGGATAGAGGCCAAACACGGTACCCATGAAGGCCGAGAGGGCCAGCGCAATGAAGAACGTTTCCCAGTTTAGTACTGGATCGAATGTCAGGAACGTACTGATGGTAAAGGCCAGCAAACAGCCGATAGCGTAGCCGGCAATACCGCCACCGAGGCCAAGCGCTAATGACTCAATCAAAAACTGCATGGTAATATCGGCGTTATTGGCGCCGAGCGCTTTGCGGATGCCAATTTCACGCGTCCGCTCAGTCACACTTACCAGCATGATGTTCATAATCCCGATACCGCCTACGAGCAATGATATGCCACCAACTGCGGCCGTCAGACCGGCAATCGTATAAAATACCTGACTGGTTGGTTGGGCGATTTGACTGCCTGTGAGGATAGTAAAATCATGTTCGCCTTTATGCGCGGTAATGAGGGCCTTATTCAAATCGATAATAGCTTGGTCGAGATTTGTCACCGAATCGCTCTGGATATTGATCTGCTGAATCTGGGGCACGGTTTTATTAAGCTGTTTACCGCTTGCGAGGCTAATCATGACCGCGTCATCGAAATTGACGGCATTATAGTTTATCGGATGATTGGTACGCGCTAGAACGCCGATCACCGTAAACGGGGTACCGCGAATCGTCAATCGTTTGCCAATTGCCTGATCGGTGCCAAAGATATTGACCGACAGCTGCGGCCCAATGACGACTGTATCTTGGTTGACTGTCGTATCGATAAACTGTCCGTTTTGAATCTTGAGGTTACTAATGAGCGCCAAGTCTGAGGTAGTCGCGACGATTGGCGTATCAACTGGTGCCACCGAGTCTGCCTTGATGGTGCCACTCAAAATCATCAGTGGGGCGGAGGCTTTGACGTGCGGGATACTGCTAATGAGCGCAAGGTCGGCCTCAGTGAGGGTGCTGGCAGCAAAATCATGATGCGGGCTGGTCTGTGTGAGGTTAGAGACCGTATCGGTGGTTGTCGCTCCGGGCCGGATCACAGCGATATTGCCACCGAGCGCGTCGATTTGATCGCCGACGACCTTATTAGCACCAGCGCTGAGCGCCAAAATAGTCGTAATACTGGCGACGCCGATCGTGACGCCGAGTATCGTCAGGCCACTACGAAGGCGATTGCTATGCAACGATTGATGGGCGTTTTGGATGTGGTTTAATAGAAGAAAACGCATTATTTGTGCCTCGTTTCATGGGTCGCGTGTAGCTTTTTTAATTTGCGCATACGTCGCGAAGAGCGTTCCTTGATTTTTATAATTCGCGGAACTGGGGAATTAAACACATGATCGGTAGGAGGCGATAACGGTTTTTCTATGAGTCCGTGAGTGTCAGTGTCGACGTGGCCGTCAAGCATGGTAATGACACGGCTGGCATAGCTGACGAGGTTTGGGTTATGTGTCACCATAATAATAGTGTTGCCGCGCTTGTGCAGGTCAGACAGTTCTTCCATAATGACATGGCTAGAACGCGAGTCGAGGTTGCCGGTCGGCTCGTCGGCAAGGATAATCGACGGTTGGTTCACGAGTGCGCGCGCGATGGCCACGCGTTGGGTCTGACCGCCCGACAGCTGGTAGGGCATATAGTATTCGCGCTCGTTGAGATGAAAATTGCGCAGCATGTCGCTGGCCAACTTGAGACGTTTGGTGCGACGGATACCTTTGTAGGTGAGGGGAAGTGCGACGTTTTCGATGACATTTAAGCGGTCGATGAGGTTAAAACTCTGAAAAATAAAGCCGATTTGTCGGCTGCGGATACGAGCTTGTCGCCGGGCGCTGAGCGTTGCGACCGATTGTCCGTCGAGGTGATAGTCGCCTTCGGTTGAGCCGTCCAGTAGGCCGATAATGTTCAGCAGGGTCGTTTTACCGCAGCCGCTTGGCCCCATGATGGCGATAAACTCACCCTTTTGGATGACGAGGTCGACACCGTCAAGCGCAAAGTGTTCGGCATCACCAATTCCAAACCGTTTTTTGAGGTCGTGAAGTTCAATAACTGGAGTTGCGATAGGTTTTGCCATTATCTTCATTATAGAGAGCTTTAGGTATATCCCGCAACCCTTAGAATTGGCGTGGAAATGACAACTGTTTTATACTAGCTGCAGTGGAGAGATGGCCGAGTGGTTGAAGGCGCACGCTTGGAAAGCGTGTATGGCGGCAACGTTATCGCAGGTTCGAATCCTGTTCTCTCCGCCAATTTAAAAAGCGACCATCTGGTCGCTTTTTAAATTGACTGCGATTCCAGGATCCGAGCTTGCGATGCTTTTGTGAAACAAAAGTCGCAGAGTTCGGCGTAGCGATTGAAGCGAAAAAGTGTTTACATTTTTTTGCGAATGAGCGGAGGAGGCTTTAGCCGATATTCTGTTCTCTCCGCCATAAAACTGAGAAAACAATTAGATAATACTGTAAAATAAAGCTAGCAGTTTGACTTAAGGGATATTTTCTGGTATAATTTACGTCTAAGATGACAGAACAGTATCGGTCACGTAGTCAAATCTATCAACGGCGGTTCGATGAGGCGCTTGTTCCAAGCGATAGTGATTTTCTTGGTACAAACTTGGGAATTGCCCAGGAATACTACGAAGCCATGTATTCCGATGAACTGACTGGGCTGTTGAATAGGCGTGGTTTTCGAAAACAAGTGCGCTACTTGCAAGAGACGTTGAATATTGAAGAGCCAGGTAGTTTTGTCGCTATTGTGTCATGCGACCTTGATAACTTTAAACACATCAATGATACGTTCGGCCATGACGCTGGTGATACAACGTTAAAATGTGTTGCAGATATTATTACAGGCTGTGTCCGCGAAGGAGATGTCGTATCTAGATGGGGTGGCGATGAGTTTGTCATAGCAATGGCTTTGCACTATAGTTTTGGTGATGTAAAACCGACAGATGTGAGGCGTGCATTCGATTTGGCGATAAAAAAGCGTTTTCAAGAAGCAGTCGATGGCGGCGATCCTCGTCTGGGGCTCATCGGACTCTCTTCTGGGGTAGAGATTGGTCCTGCCTCCGACCTTAGCGGCTTGTCGCAGATGATTGACAGGGCCGATCACACAATGCTTGGCGAAAAACAGAAGCGTGATGCGTGGCGCCAGAGAAAACATGGCGCGCTATCTGTGGGTGACGCCGTCGTGGCTTTGTCGAGACGAGAGTCAGACAAAGCGAGTCCTAGCTCTGTCGACTAACCAATGACGGTTTCTATGAAGCAGAGCCTAGAAAACATACAATAAGCACCGTAAGGTGTTATTTTTTGTCATCTTAGTTGTGGTTAAAAATACACGCACAAAAGCCTTGATAAACTACATGTAGGGGCTTATAGTCTTTAACAGACACTACATATATAGTCGTTCAATCAAAACAGACATTTTACAAGGAATTTACAGTAAGGATTCAAAAGCAATGATATTTTCTTGCACCTTACGGAAGAGCTTGGTGTCTGTAAAAAGCATAAAACGGTAGGTAATAGGGGATATACGGATATGAGCGGAATTCAAGTAGTAAAACGAGACGGCACCCGCGAGGCCTTTGATGCCAACAAGATCAACTTGGCACTCGTGAAGGCCACCGAAGGCTTGCCTGATCAGATTAGTAAAGTCGTCCAGGTAGCGACCGAGTTGCAGTTGACACTATTTGACGGCATTACGAGCGAACAGCTTGACGAGGCGGTGATTCACACGGCGCTTCAGAACGTCAAAGACGACCCCGATTTTGACATTATTGCCTCTCGATTGTTACTCAAGAATATTTATAAGAATATTTTGGGTGACTACGGGGACGAGGCCGAACTCAAACAGCTGCACGAAGATAAATTTGCCGAGTACCTACAGCAAGGCATCAAAGATGGATTGCTGGACGTGCGCATGAACGGAAAGCTTTTCAATCTCAAAAAACTTGCCAAAGCGCTTGATCCGACTCGTGACAACCTAAGTAAATACCTGGGCGTGGTGACGAACAAAAACCGCTATGCTCTTCGTCGGCAGAGTGGTGAGCCGACCGAAGTGCCGCAATTCACGCACATGCGTATCGCGATGGGTCTGAGTTTTAACGCCGAGGATCCAACCGCCAGTGCGCTCGACTTTTACGACCACATGAGCAAGCTCGACTACGTTCCTGGTGGTTCAACCCGCGTGAACGCTGGCGGTTCATTCCCCCAGCTTTCAAACTGTTTTTTGATTGAAGTGCAAGATGACATGGAGTCAATCGCCAAGGGCGTGCGCGACGTGATGTGGATTGCCAAAGGCACGGGCGGTATCGGCATTAGTCTTAATAAACTACGCGCTGCCGGTAGTCCGGTCAAAACGACTAACACCGAATCGACTGGCCCGATTCCATTTATGAAAATGATTGATACGGCGCTATTTGCCGTCAGTCGTAAGGGCAAAAAAGCCGGTGCGGCCGCCCTCTACATGGAAAACTGGCATCTTAACTTCCCGCAGTTTTTGGATTTGAAACAAAACTCGGGCGATCCATATCTTCGAACACGTTTAGCAAACACCGCTGTTTTTATTAGCGACGAGTTCATGAAGCGTGTTCAGAAAGACCAAGACTGGTACTTGTTTGACCCGGCTGATGTCAAAGATCTGCCAGAACTTTACGGCGCGGAATTCAGTGCTCGGTATGCCCAGTACATCAAAGATGCCGAAGCTGGCAAAATGCGCGACTTTATCAAAACTACAGCGCGTGAACAATTCCGCCAAATTTTGATTACCTTGCAGGCCACCAGCCACCCTTGGTTAACTTGGAAAGACACGATTAACGTTCGGGCGCTGAACAACAACACGAGCACGATTCACCTGTCTAACCTTTGTACAGAAATTACATTGCCGCAAGACAAAGACAATACCGCCGTCTGTAATCTGGTCAGTATTAATTTGTCCGCGCACCTCAATGCAGATAAGACATGGGATTGGGATCGTTTGTCGAGCAGTGCCCGAAGCGCAATTCGCCAACTCGATAATTTGGTTGATATTACTGATACGCCAGTCCCCGAGGCGATGCATAGTAACAAACAGAACCGCGCCCTCGGCCTCGGTATGATGGGATTCGCTGATGTGATAGAGAAACTCGGCTATAGTTACGAATCGGAAGAAGCCTATGACCTGATGGACCAGTTGACTGAGTTTATTAGCTACAGCGCGATTGACGAGTCAACCCTTTTGGCTAAAAAATTTGGTGCCTACCCGACATTTAAGGGTAGTGGCTGGAGTAAGGGAATCCTTCCTATTGATACGATCGATTTGCTTGCCGCGGACCGTAAGGTGAAAGTCGATGTTACCCGCAAGACGCGCCTTGACTGGGAAGCACTTCGCTTGAAGGTTAAAAAGGGTATGCGTAACGCGACATTGATGGCAATCGCTCCAACGGCTAATATTGCCCATATTGCCGGTACGACCCCAGGCCTTGACCCGCAATTTGCGCAAATTTTTAGCCGCGCCACTTTGAATGGAAAATTCCTCGAAGTGAACGTTAACCTGGTGAACGACCTCAAAGCGCTCGGTTTGTGGGATGAGGTCAAAGAGGACTTGTTGCGCCTACAGGGTGATGTTCAGCAGATTGATGTCATTCCACAGCGAATAAAAGATGTATACAAAACCAGCTTCCAGTTGAGTCCGTACGCCTTCATCGAAGTTGCTGCCCGCGCACAAAAATGGGTTGACCAGGCGATTAGCCGCAACATGTATTTGCAGACACGAGACATTGACGAGATGGAAGAAATCTATATGGGAGCCTGGAAGCGTGGACTCAAGACGACCTATTATTTGCACGTCAAGCCGCGCCATACGGCCGAGCAAAGTACTGTCAAAGTGAACAAGGCTGAAGCATCCGGCGGCCCGCGCAAAGCTGGCTTTGGGTTTGCCAAGGCAAAGTAACCAGCCATGGCAGTTAAAACGGTTTACCATAAAATAACACACGTAAGTAGGGGAACAGGGATATGAACGCATCACAAATTATCAACGACGAAATGACACTTGAGGAAAAACTGGCCGCGATTGACCAGGCTATGGCCAATGCTCAAACGCAGGCTAACGAAGAGGCGGCTGCGCGCGGCACCTTTGCTGCCCCAATCGACCCAGCTGACTTAACGATGTGTGAAGGGTGTCAGTAGGATTCTTATGGAGCGTAACGTAGCAGGAACAGAACACTATTTTAACAGCCGAGAGGGCTTGAGCACTCGGCTAGACCATGCACTTGAGTGGTTTGAGGAATTGGGCGCCAATTTAATGGAACCAAGCACTGTACGGTCAACTGAGAATATAGCTGAGTTGCGCGGGCAACGAATAGCTACGCAACACCACATGGGGGAGACAGCGTCTCTTCTGTCTAGATTTGGTGATACCAAGACGACTGACGTAACTACGGAGTTAGATGCAATGATAACTAACAGTGAACTAGTGGAGGTAAACTAATATGGCGGGAATTTTAGGAACAGGTATTCAAGACGGATTACTGTTAAAACCAGTGAAGTATCAATGGGCGATGGACTTGTATGACCAGGCCGTGTCTAACACGTGGTTTCCAAACGAAATTCAGCTGGGGCAGGATTTGTCCGACTGGAAGAAAATGAGCGAAGAGGAGCGTCACGCGATTACGTTCTTGATGAGTTACTTTAACCCGAACGAATTACTGGTCAATAAAGCCCTGGCGTTCGGTGTTTATCCGTACGTCAATGCCGCTGAGTGCCACTTGTACCTGGCGAAACAAATGTGGGAAGAGGCTAATCATTGCATGAGCTTTGAGTACGTCCTTGAGACATTTCCGATTGATCGTAACCAGGCGTATGCCGCGCATGTCGATACGCCGTCGATGGCCCGCAAAGAAGAATTTGAGACGAAGTATATCAAGCGCATGACCGAAGAAACGCTCGACATCACGACAACAGAGGGCAAGAAGGACTTTATTCGCAACCTGATTGCCTATAATGTCATTCTTGAAGGCATCTGGTTCTACAGTGGCTTTATGGTGGCCTTGTCGTTCCGTCAGCGTAATCTGCTACGAAACTTTGGTAGTTTGATTGACTGGGTAGTGCGCGACGAAAGCCTGCACCTCAAATTTGGTATTAATTTGATTTTGACCGTGTTGGAAGAGAACGAAGATCTGCAGACCGAAGAGTTTGCGGCCGAAATCAAGCAAATGGTGCTTGATGGTGTCACGATGGAAGAAGAGTACAACCGAGACCTGTTGCCAAACGGCATCCTTGGTCTTAATAGCGATTACATTAATCAATACGTGAAGTATTTGGCCGATCGCCGCCTGGAAGAGCTCGGCTTCGAGGCACACTATAACGTCTCTAACCCTGCTAAATGGATGGCAGCAGCCAACGACACACTGCAACTCGTGAACTTTTTTGAAAGCACCAATACCAGCTACGAAGTCAATTCGGGCGGTGATAAAAAAACCGAAAAATAGTCACAGAAGTAAAGCGCCCCTCGCAGCGATTGCTGCGAGGGGGTAGTAGGGAGAGAGTCTTCTAGTTCAGTGGAAACACCAGTCCGGTGCGCTTCACTGTGTCGAAGACAATCAGGGCATGCTCTCGGGGGAGCATTGTGATGGGACGATTTGTTTTCTCGTCGACAAGCTCTACTCACGCATGGGGAACCGAACTTCCGAGGGTTCCATGGGATTAGACAGGGCTATAACGGCCCTCAGCTCTTCCTCTGTAGTGTCAGGGAAGAATGTCTCCGCCTGAAAACGCATTTCGCGATGTTTTGTTGCTTTTATATCGACGACAATGAGCCACGCAACAACACCTGGTGTCTGCGCCTTCAGCGCGTCCATTAGGGCGTAGTGGTTGAGTACGTCGACAATCCTGTAGCTTGGCTCTGGTCTGGAGACCACAGAATGAACCCTTCTCTGTGCGTCATATAAGCCTGACGACGGCTATTAATGCTTAGTTGCCCAAACATCCTCCTGAACACGTTCATTACTGCTATTTTAAACTAAAACATAAGCTTAGTCAATATACTCGCAACGTAGCAACAAAATATTATCTATGAGATAATGGAGCAACAATGATACGAACAAAATTAGTTATATTTGGTATTACGGGCGATTTATCAAAGCGCAAATTATTACCGGCCCTTAAGCATTTGTATGCATCGGGCAATCTGGCTGATACTGAAATTATCGGGGTATCTCGCCGACAGGTTGACGTCGACGAATTACTCCACGCCTCACTTGGCGACTTGCCCGAAACAACAGAAATCTTACAAAAGACCCGCGTTTTTTCGATGGACGTCACTAATCCCGAGGACTACACTCGCCTCAAAGATGACATTGCAGCAGGTCCAGATGACCGCATTATTATTTATCTGTCTGTGCCACCACGTTCCAGTGTGCAGATTGTCGAGCTACTGGGCCAGGCGGGCTTAAACTCACCAAATGTGCACTTACTGCTCGAAAAACCATTTGGCGTTGATTTGGAATCGGCACAGGAAGCAGTCGAGCGGATTAAAGCCTATTATGACGAGTTGCAGGTCTATCGAATTGATCATTATCTCGCCAAAGAGATGGCGCAAAATATCGTCGCCTTTCGCGGTGGTAACGCGTTGTTTAGCGCGATTTGGAATAGTTCTGCTATCGAGAGTATCGAGGTAGTAGCATTGGAGACGATTGGCATCGAAGGGCGGGCGGAGTTCTATGAACAGACGGGCGCTCTACGTGATTTAGTTCAGGGCCACCTGATGCAGCTTTTGGCGTTGACCTTGATGGATATTCCGCATGATTTCGCGTGGGAGCAGCTGCCAGAACGACGGCTGCATGCACTACAGCAGCTGGCGGTGGCTGACCCATTGAAAGCGAACCGAGCACAGTACGCCGAGTACAAAGACGAAGTTCAAAACCCAGATAGCTTGACTGAAACGTTTGTCTCGATTGAACTGGCGTCCAATGAGCCACGCTGGCGTGATGTTCCTTTACGGCTAACGACCGGTAAGGGCCTGAACGTCAAAACGACCGAAGTGCGGATTCACCTGCGCAAACAGCACGAGGCCCAGAGCGACTGTATTATTTTCCGTATCCAACCCAACGAGGGGATCGAGATTGAGCTGTTTAGCAAAAAACCAGGTTATGACCGCGAATTTGAGAAGGAAAAGCTAAGTTTTAATTATCCGGACGAGGTGCGCTTGCCTGATGCCTACGAGCAGGTATTGATCGATGCGATTCGGAGTCAAAAAAGTCTCTTCGCCGAGGGTGATGAAATTATTCGGTCGTGGCAGGTGCTACACCCGATCCAGGAACGGTGGAAAACAGATACAGCGCCACTCCAAACGTATGCGTCCGGAGCCAGTCCGGAGAGCATCGTACACGGGTAGTTCGGCTATATTTAGTGTAGTTGAAAATTACAACAGCCTATATGTAGCGTGACTGATAAAATTTGTGCTACAATGAAACCCCATGGAGGCTTCGTACTAACATGGGCAAAAAACAGAAATATATATTTGTAACTGGGGGTGTACTTTCCGGGGTAGGAAAAGGCATTACTGCTGCTAGTATAGGTGCCGTACTTCAGGCAAAAGGGAGTATTGTTTCCGTTCAAAAATGTGACCCGTATCTTAACGTAGATGCGGGCCTTTTGAATCCTGCGGAACATGGCGAATGCTTTGTAACCAAAGATGGTGCCGAGACCGATCTGGACTTGGGGCACTATGAGCGATTCTTGGATATTGAGCTGACGCAAAAAAGTGCAACGCTGGCTGGACGATTGCTGAGCCAGCTGATAGCGGATGAGCGGGCTGGTAAATTTGGCGGCAAGACCGTTCAGTTGGTGCCACATCTGACGCATGCAATCCAAGACGCGATCGAAGAGGCGAGTATTGGATCGGATGTACATATCGTTGAAATCGGCGGAACAGTGGGCGATTATGAAGGCCTCAGTTTTGTTGAAGCGATTCGAGAATTTGCCGGACGAGTTGGTCGCGAAAACTGTTTATATGTTCACGTTGTGTATGTGCCATTTATCGGCACGAGTAAAGAGTTCAAGACAAAGCCTGCCCAAAACGCGCTGAATGATTTGCGTGGGTTTGGGATTGTGCCGGATTGCGTCGTGGTACGTACCGATGATCCTGCACCCGAGAGTGTAGCACGAAAGATTGCTTTGTTTGGTGGCGTTAGTGAACGTGCGGTTATACTACTGCCGAATGCTGATACTGTCTATGAAGTGCCGCTGACAATTGCCAAAAGTGGTATTAATGATTTATTGACTAAATTTACAGGTAACGTCGCCAAACCTGATTTATCTGCCTGGACAAAGATTGTTGCCAGTCAGTCGGCTAAACCGCCAACAAAAGTTCGAATTGGGCTGGTTGCGAAGTACATGGACAACGAAGATACCTACATTTCCGTCCTAGAGGCGCTCAAGAGCGCTGCGTGGGCAGAAAAGGTAGATCTGACAATCGGGTGGATTGATGCCTCAAAAGCCCAGGAAGCGGACTTTACGGACTATGATGGACTCGTTGTGCCTGGTGGCTTTGGTGCTCGTGGAATTGAAGGCAAAGTTGCAGCCGCACACTATGCGTTGAACCACAACGTCCCATACCTTGGTCTTTGTTTGGGTTTGCAGGTTGCAGTTATTGCTAGTGCCCGAATGGGTGGCCTGAAACAGGCAAATAGTACCGAGTTTGAGCCGCACGCTACTCAAAACGTAGTCTATATTATGGACGGCCAGGAGGGCAAAGAATCTACTGGTGGCACATTGCGCCTAGGGGATTATGAAGCAATTCTTACGCCGGGTTCAAAAGTTGCTGACTTGTATGGGCAGCAAACAGTTATCGAACGTCATAGGCATCGCTATGAAGTGAACCAATCCTTTATGCACGAGATTTCTGCTGGTGGACTTACCATAAGTGGCACATCACCAGACGGAACACTGGTTGAATACGTTGAGGCGCCAGCTTGTGACTACTTTGTTGCGACTCAGGCTCATCCTGAGTTTAGGAGCCGTCCAACGCGGCCGCATCCACTGTTTGTTGGGCTGATTCATGCTGCAAAAATGCGGCAACCAGCTTTGCAGCCTGACGCCGCCATCGCTTATTTGTAAACACTTTTTTATACCTCTGTTATAATGAGGCCTAATGAATAACATCGCACAGATTATCAAACAACACGTATTAGACTTGTTTGGCGTTGACCAGCAAATACAACTTTCGCGACCCGAATTGCAATTTGGCGACTATGCGACGAATGTTGCGCTGCAAATTGCAAAGCCACTTGGCAAAAATCCGCGCGAGGTTGCCGAGGCGTTAGCCACTAAGTTGCGCGAAACAAATGCTTTTACTGAAGTGACAATTGCTGGTCCTGGGTTTATTAATGTGCGTGTGTCAGCGAAGAATTTATCAGACGAACTCAACCGACAGTGGAGTGACACTTTTGGTGAAAATAAAAGCGGTGAGGGTAAAACGGTTGTCGTGGAATACCCAAGTCCTAATATGGCCAAGCCGTATAGCGTCGGGCATCTTCGTCCGGGCAACCAGGGCTGGGCCGTCAAGCGCCTTATGGAAGCTACCGGCTGGAAGGTGATTACCGATAACCACTTGGGTGATTATGGTGCGCCGTTTGGCATATGGGTAACGGGCTTCTTGAAATTTAGCAGTGAAGCGGCCTTGGAGCGTGACGGTGTGTATGAACTTGGCCGCGTTTACATTGCGACCAAGAAGGCTCTCAAAGAAGAAAAAGAACGCGGCGAATCAGTACTGGCCGACGAAGTGCAACAACGGCTGATCAAACTCGAGCAGGGCGACACGACTGCTAAAGATTTTAGTGAGCGGTTCAATCGTATTTCGCTCGAACACATCCATAATGTAATGGCGCGCCTGAAAATTTCGACCGACTACGAACTGGGCGAAGCATTCTTTGCGCCCCAGGGTAAAGAGGCGATCCAGAAACTACTCGCAACTGGTGTCGCGAAGCAAAACGAAGACGGGTCGATTATCGTACCGCTCGATGACTATGGCTTTGACGTGCCGCTGCTGGTGCAAAAAAGTAACGGTGCGGCGCTGTATGCCACGAGTGATCTGGCGACAATTTTGTACCGCGAAGAGCACTGGCATCCTGATAAGGTGATTTACTGTGTCGGCTCTGAACAACAATTTTATTTTACGCAATTATTTGCCATGGCCAAGAAACTCGGCATTACAACTGACCTGTATCATCTGTGGTTTGGGTTCATCGATCAGCTGAACGAAGATGGTACACGTGAGAAAATGAGCAGCCGCAAAGGTGTTGTGTTGATGGAAGAACTGCTCGACAAGGCCGAGGCACGGGCGCGTTCAATCGTTGAAGGCCGTGATATTTCGGACGATGATATTAAAAAAATTGCCCTTGGCGCAATTAAGTTCAGTGACTTTAGTGCCGATCGGCGCACTAATATATTGTTCGATTGGGACAGTATCTTTGCGCTGACTGGCTTTAGTGGCCCATATATTCAATACGCTGCCGTCCGTGTGAACAAGATTCTTAATGATAATTCTATTGATAGTACGGTGTCGACAGACAACTATGACTACGAGGCCGAAAAAACGATTCTAGCTAAGATCATGGAATACCCAGAAGTTGTTGATTTAGCGGCGAGTAGTACCGAGCCGCACAAAATCGCGACCTATTTGTATGAGCTAGCTCGCGAGATGAACCGTTATTACGAAGCGACGCCAGTGGCAACCGGTGACGTGACGACAGTTCAGAAACGGGCACGCCTTGGTGTTCTGCAAAAAGTGAGTCATGTTTTTACTCACGGCCTGAGCCTGCTCGGTATCGAAATCCCAACACGAATGTAAGGGGTGATACTGCGTGTATGATTATAAAAAATGGTATAATCTATCTTATAAATAAGAGGACTTTTTATGCCAACGACCAAAAAGACGTCAACTCCAAAACCTAAAATTATTAGTGCCGCCGAACAGACGAGGCTTCGGTCAACGCAGTTTGCCGGTGCTGGTAAAACGCAGCTACGGGGCTTCCTCGACTTCATTCGTACTCAGGGTGTGGTTGGACTTGCCGTCGGTTTGGTGTTAGGTGGCGCGGTCAGCGTACTGGTGAAGTCGCTAATCGATAATGTGATTATGCCGCCAGTCGGATTATTACTCGGTTCGGCCGAAGGTATCAAAGGCCTTAGTTGGACGGTCGGCAGAACGGCGGATGGTAAAGACGCTATTTTGCACTACGGCATATTTTTAAACGATACCATCAATTTTATCGTCATCGCACTGGTAATCTACTTGGTTATCCATTTGCTCAAATTCGACAAGCTTGATAAATCAAAGGAGTAATCTATGATACAAAAAGTTGAAAAGCTAGACAGCGACTGGGCCAAGCAGCTAACTTTACAACAGTACGCCGTTTTACGTGGCAAGGCCACCGAAGCGCCGTTTTCGGGTGAGTATGACAGTACGTTTGACCCAGGAACGTATAGGTGCGCGGCCTGTGGCAGCGAGTTGTTCGCAAGTAAAACGAAATTTGAGGCGCACTGTGGGTGGCCGAGTTTTTACGACGCCATCCCTGGCAGCGTCGAGTTTCATGACGACACACGGATGGACGTGGTGCGCACTGAGGTGACCTGTGCGACCTGTGGCGGACACCTGGGGCATGTTTTCAAAGGCGAAGAACTTGGTACGCTCATCGACCAACGCTACTGCATTAACTCGCTCAGTTTACGCTTTATCCCTGATAAAAATTGACAGAATTATATAATAGCAGTATCGTATACGAACAGGTATCAATCGGTACCTGTTCGTTCTTGTTGGAAGTGGGTTGTAATGGTCGCGAATGTTCGCCAAGGGGTGAGGCCTTGGAAGTGTAACGCAGTCACGGTTGGTATGTCACGTACCGCTGAGGTTGCATCGTCGTGCCTGCCGGGGCAGAAGTACGCCCTGTACGTACAGCGGGCAATCACCGGATTGGCCAATCGCGGAGAAGGTTCGGTCTTTACCGTACGCAATCTTCCGGTTCACATTCCGGTCATGGTCGTGCCCAACGATGGTCAGACGCCATTTTGGGGGATTCATGTGGGCCACAAGGCTCGTACCCCTCGGTTCTCACCGTTTGTGGAGGTTCGGGGAACGCCCGGAACCACCACGAGCCTGACAATCGAGGTGGTTGGCATACCGAAAGAACCTCTGCTGGTTCGGGCGCACCCAGGGGAGTACATTCCACCGCTGCCCTGGCAGGTTTCGGCCGGTAACGCAGACGGGGGAGTGGAGGCCTGCGAGGAATACTGGAGCGGACATTCGTTCGTCTATGCTCCGAATCTGATTACGGGGCCACGTGTAGACGGAGTCCCCGACTGGTACCACCGATAAGAACCTCATGCCCCCGCCGCGCGGCTATTAAAAAATAGCGCGGCCAAAACCTTGTTTGACTCAAACTTTGAATTAATATAAATTGATGTAAAATAATAGCGACTTTTCTCGCAAAGAGTGTCGTTGGTAGTAGAGTTGCCCTGATGTGGCTACCTCATCTACGCTGTCGACACTCTTTGCGAGTTAAAGTTAGGCGGCGTTAGGCACGCGGCCTCGGTCGCGGTTTGGCTTGCCGTGAAACGACCGGTCGTCGTTCTTGACGCGCTTGCTGGACTTGCCGGACTTGCGCCTACGTTGGCGACGGGCACTCGGGTGAGCATCCATCACGGACACGGGGACATACCAGTCGTCGTTCAGGCGCACGAGTTCGTCGTCGGCGTACATCATGAGGATGGCCGTTTCGAACAAGTACCATCGCATCAGATCGACAAACCTGCCTCGCTCTTCGGGCCCGACAGTGCAGTTGTACTTCGCAGGGAAGTACCCCTCCGGAATGTCGGTTCCGCTAAACAGGGCAGATCGTCGCTTGCTGATTGCTTGCGGCGACCGCAGTCTCCTCACGTTTGGCGGGAGGAGACCATGTGCCTCTTTGAGGCGTTGCTTCTTGAGCCGCTGAGCGCGTTGTCCGTCACGACCGTCGACGAAATCTGCCAAGCTACATGCGCGTGGACCAACCCCGCGGACTTCATGACACGTTCCGCGACCAGAAAGCGGCACCGAGGCAAATCGAATCACCTCGAGAACACGGTATCTGGCTTCGGCAAGTCTCCGTCGGTACTCGTAGTCGTTCCCCCAAAAGAAATCTTCAGGACGCTCATCGAAGAACAGTACTTCGACAGGAACGTAGATGGCTTGGCCACGATCGTTCCGTGCAATTGGCATAACACCCCTAACAGTGAAGGTACGGGTCGCACACAGTATTGCTATGTGCCGAGGAGTTTTGTCCTCGCGGGTGGCGATGTGCTCATTTAACCTCCTTTCTCGGCAAAGTACAACATAAAACGTTGATTTGTTAAGGTAGTTTCTACAACGTGCACGTTATTGGATATATAGGCTAAAAAATGACAATACACGAGTCTCTTCGGTATACTAACTATATGGATAAAAAACTTGCTAACGCACACACCAATCGAATTCTTTGGGTTGACCTAGAAATGACAGGTCTCGAGGCGAACGACGATCTTATTTTAGAAGTCGCCGCGATTGTAACTGATTGGAATTTTAAAGAGATTGCGACATACGAAGGAATAGTGAAGAATGAAGACTTAGTATTGAGCGAACGGCTAGCATTAAATGCGATTTTCTGGGATGCTAACCCGGCGTCACGCGAAGGACTGCTTACGCAGAACCAGCATGGCAAACCACTGCCGCTCATTCAAGATGAACTTTTGGTATTTATTGCCGAACATTTTGAAGCCGATAAGCCAGTGTTGCTGGCGGGTAACTCGATTCATATGGACCGCCGTTTCATTACCGCTCAGTGGCCGCTACTTGATGCGCGGTTGCATTACCGCATGCTCGATGTCAGTGCCTGGAAAGTCGTCTTTGAGGGCAAGTTCAAGAAAAAGTTCGTTAAACCTCAGGATCATCGCGCTCTGGGTGATATTCGCGGCAGCATCTTGGAACTTCAGTATTATTTGAGTAAAGTAAAAGCATGACACACAAAGAACTTCACGACTACCTTTTAAGCTTTCCAAACGCGCGCCTTGATTTTCCTTTTGGTGAAAAGACTTCGGTTTACAAGATCGGCTATGAAGAGACGGGTGGCGGTAAAATGTTCGCAATTATTCAGGATGACAGTAAGCCGCTGCAGGTGAGCCTCAAATGCGACCCGCAGCTTGCCGAACGTCTGCGCGACGTGTATGAGACGGTTCTGCCGGGCTATCATCTCAGTAAAAAGCACTGGAATACGATTTTACTAACCGGACAAGTCCCCGATGATGAATTTCGCAGTCTGGTGCAACTGAGCTATCGACTGGTCAGCGGCGAAGCGGTCATCACAACCTAGCCGTTTGTGGCGTTGAACTCGGCAAATTGTTTTTGAGTAGGTTCAAGGTTCTTGTAGGCATCATTGAGAAACGTCTTGAGCGATGCACTGTGGGTCGAATTATTAATCTGACGCATCAAAGCAATTATTTTATCAAGCTGAGTTGACATTTCGATAGCGTAAATACGGTCGTATCTTACATTCAGGCGTGCGTCTTCAAGTCTGGCAGTGATATCAGTACCGGCTTCGCTCGCGAGGATTGTTTTGTCGAGTTTGGCAACATCAACACCGCTTTTAAGCAGTGGGGCGGCGATATCGCGATTAGTGTTCGTTAGATATATTTTTAGATTGCTGTTGAGCGTGCGCAGTTGTGAGCTTTTGAGTTTTGTTTGTGCATCGCCGACAATTTTTTCAGTCCCTATGAGGCGGGCGGCTAACTGCTTTTCTGGATTGGTGCTATTTGAGGACGAGATAACAACGCCAAATACGATAGTCAGCACAACAACAAGCCCGACGGCCGCTATAAGAATATACTGCATGCGGCTGAACCCCATTTTTTTGAGTGCTTGAGGGGCGATTTGGTTTAAGTAGTCGACCGAATAGTTGGGTTGGATTGGATTCATAGCTATCGCTATTTAAGCACAAACAGTAACAGAGGTAAAGGGTGGTATAATAGTTCCATGCAGGATGCCAAAGAAGAAGTACGGGCACGTCTTAATATTGAAGATGTTATTGGCGAGTACGTGCAGCTTAAACGGGCCGGTCGCAACTTTAAGGGACTGAGCCCATTCAGCGGCGAAAAAACGCCTAGTTTTTACGTGAGTCCAGATAAGCATATTTGGCATGACTTCTCTTCCAATAAAGGCGGTGACGTCTTTACGTTCGTTATGGAAGTTGAGGGGGTGGACTTCCGTGAGGCGCTTGAGTTGCTGGCCCGAAAAGCCGGCGTCGACCTGACAGTCTATGATACCAAGGGCAGCCAGGAGCTGGCCCAGCGTAAGAAACGTCTG
>JGI24143J45723_1000448_pt1 | contig 21220 bp, 17 predicted proteins | sample BarGraIncu00432A_FD_45723 | JGI IMG/M metagenome (IMG submission 45723) | reverse complement strand
CACGACCTGCTACCAGTGGTATTAGCTCCATGGCATCTCCCTTCGAAAAGAAGTTGCCGAGGGATTATATCGCAGGTGGCTCTAACCGACTACCCCCCATAAATTATTACCTTAAACACCTGATCCTTTCAGGTTGAGATATATGACAGATAAAAATGTAGAAAAAACGTTCCTCTACCTGATCGCCCTCTCCGTCCTTTTCCACATGGCGGCCTTTGGCCTGCTTGTGCTGCTCCTTCCCGAAAATCCGAAAACTGCGCAGGAACCGACCATGGTGGATCTGACCGATCTCCCCGAGCCGCCACCGGCGCCGCCGGGCCCCAAACCAAAGACCAAAAGAGCTGCCGAGAAGCCCCAGAGGGTCGCCAGGGAAACTGCCCCCAAGGGAAGCCAGGAGACCGAACGGCTCCGGCAGCAGTCCGAGAGAGCGCCGCAGCCACGACAGGCTAAAGCGTTGGCGCAATCTGCTGCGCCGAGCCAGAAGGAGCAGCCACGACATCTCCCCAATGTCAGCGAGGAGCCAATTACCCGAGGCGAGGGACTTTTCAGACCGAAAACCGGAGCGGCCCCCGACGGCGCCGCTCTCTTCCCAAGTGCCGGGAAGATGGCGCGCCTGGAGGAGAGCTACCGAAAGAAGTACGGGCCGGAAGTCGAGGACGGAGAGACCAAGTTTCTCAACACCGATGACATCCAGTTCGGCTCCTTCCTGCGTCACTTTGAGACCGCGGTTTATGGGGTCTGGCATTACCCTCAGGCGGCAGCCCAGCGGGGCATTGAGGGAGTGACGCCAGTTAAGATCACCTTTAACAGAGGCGGTGAAATCGTTCATGTCACGCTCCTGGATACCTCGGGGAGCCAAATCCTGGACGACGAGGTGACCCGAAGCCTGAAGCAGCTCGGTCCGATCGGCTCCTTCCCCAAAGGGTACACCGGAGAGACCTTCAACTTGATAGCATTTTTCCAGTACCGCATCGGTGGAGGAAGGCTCATGTAGCAGGCACCTTGATTATTTTCAAAATTATTGCCGGAGGAACTACAATAGATTTTTCAACGGGCGGCCCGGCAACAGCAAAGGTCGAAGTAAGGATCAGAGGGCTCAAGCTGGCTAAAGAGAGAGCTACCTGCCTTTCGATAACTCACCGCTGTGCCACAGTTTACGAAGACAACGACAATTATCTGTGGGAGGTTGAGAATATGAACTGGGGGAGTTTTGGTAATCCACCGGCGAAATAAGGCAATAAATTTGGGCACCGATTGACACTGGCCAGATTTTAGACCCTCCAACAGGAACCCAACGAATGTTCCACGTAGTTTCGTCCTACCCGACCTCGAGGCGAACCGGTCTCAGGGTGGCCTGAGCGCATTCTGATCCGTTTTCCTGACCCAATATCAGTTCTTTTTGGGACACCAAAAACAGGAAAGGAGAAGCCTTATTTTATGGGGTTTCAGGAGAGGCATTTTCAGAGGGATTTTTGGAACACCTGCTTTTGAACAAATAGATTTTTTGACCGAATAGGAAAAATCACCGGATGTTTACTACTAAAGTACGACTCGTCTCTGACCCGTCACGCTTTTTCTCTACCCCTCTTAGTATGTGCAAGAAATTTTCAGTCATTTCCTTGTGGAGCACGGTCGATATCTCGGCCTTTATCTTCAACTCCGATCTCTGTCGGGCACTCCTCACGACTTGGCAGCAAAATCCGTCTGATTATTGCGGCTATTAACTGTCGATCCTGCGGTAAGAGCTGTTGAAAGTTGTTGACCATTTCTCGGATTTCTTCCTTTGCCGAGGATTCCTCAAAAATACCCAACAGATAATCTGTCGAAACCCCCAGAACCCGTGCTATAGCCACGAACAATGTCAGCGATGGCGTCCTTTTACCCTTTTCATAGCAGCACAAGTTCGAGATGAAGGCCCCGGTCAGTTCTGCAACCTCTTTCTGGCTTAAGCCTCGTCGTTCTCGGGCTTGGCGCAACCGAGGCCCTAAGTGGCTCATCATGTCAGGCATTAGGGGACTCCTTTGTTACTAGGTCAGCCATTCTAGCGGGGCCAACCTTTGGAGTCAATTTTATTTATCCTATGGAGAATAAATGCTTGACAAATTATCCATATGTTAGAAAATTTATCTAAAGGATAATTCATGGAGAATGGCAATGCGACAACCGCCCAAATTCCTCGCAAAAGTGGAAATATCATGGTTCAAACTTCATATCAGCCGGCGGATAAAGCAAACAGGTACAAGAGCATGCCATGCGTCTTCAGCAGCGCCTCATCGTCGCCATATTTGCATAATGAGCAAGGTTAGCCTTACTTACGACTATCACCCGAGTATTCATCAACTACTACAAGATACACACAGGAGGATTTATGACAGATGATAATCTTATCCCTTCAGTCTGTAACAATCCAGAGGAAATCACCACTATCCGTCCTTTAGTAACAGAGGTCTTAGCCACACATGAATATAACACCATCCTGTCAGTTCTCGATGCCATCTCAATAGCAAGCGATTTCCCATTTTGCCTAGACATGACACAACTTGAGGGTAGGGTCCTCGGTGCTCGTCTCAAGTCTAAAGATTACCTACCTCTAGTTTGCACGAAGCACCTGATCGATGGAACACAGTGCGCACATAACGTTTTGCACACCGTCGGAAATATTCTGCACGCAGTGAAGACGCCGGGACATCTTCGCTGCCAAGGGCAGTGCGACAGCAAGAAAAAAGGCAAGGCTCGCCGGAAAAATGTTGATCAGGCTGCTGAGGAACTGGCTGTATCCCGAGGTGGGACATGGACTATCTTACCTGAAACGTATCAGGTAAAAGGTAAGAAAATCCAGTTGGTACATGTCGCTTGCGGTGGTGTGATCCACAGGAAACTGTGTCATGTCCTCGATTTCCCGACCCGTGCCGGATTGCTTATCACGACTGATGCTGACTGCCCCTACTGCTCCGGACGGAGTGCCCGCCCGGCTATGGGGGAGGATCCGATCCTTTATTCCGCCTGGCTATCCACTGCCACCGGAGGGAGGTTGGCCTTCCGTTCCGGTAGTTTGGCCCCACAGGATAGGGAGACGGTGCCACTGGAAGTGGAATGCACGGTTTGTAAATCTGTCTTCTCCGCACTGGAATCCCAATTGGTCTTTTCTGATTTTTGTGGTTGCAAACAGTGTGCGGAGAGCCAAAGCCATCAGCAGCGGGCCTGGATATTAAGAGAAGCTAAACAAGTCGTGTCTCGGCGGGGCCTGGTACTGGAGGACAATCCCCAGAGTTATATTGCTTCGGCAAGGATTGTCACCTCAAGGGGGGAACCAACCGGGTATCCGAATATCCTGAGCCTTGTTCAGGCACTGCCAGCGAGTTCCAAGGGGTTCGGACAGCCTGCGCCAGAACAACTTGTTTGGGACACTTCTAACACTGGTCGGGAGTATACGGTAGAGGAGGAATCTATCATTCGAACGGCGCATCAACAACACCGGTCCAAAACTAGACTGAGCCATGATTTGCGGCGTTCACTCGGATCGGTGACACAGAAGTGCAAGAAATTGGGGTTGCGGTTCGATGCGTGGGATCATGTAAATCGGCGAATCATGGTAGATGATCAGTTTTTTTCCGTGTTATCAGCACGGAAAGCTTACTGGGCCGGGTTACTAGCATCCGATGGGTGTCTGAGTAAAGACATCTCTATAGAGCTCAAGGTAGTTGATGAGGTCGTGCTGCAGCAGTTCATGGCTGCCCTTGGGCACAGCGGGAGTCTCACATACCGGACCATGAGCAACGTTGGTGGCCGAGGGCTGTACGCCGCGTTGCGCTTCAGCTCAAAGCAAATCAAGACTGACCTCCTGAACCATTACAACCTCACACCTCGTAAATCATTGACGCTCCTCCCACCCAACTTGCAGGAGGGGGAACATGTCCTTGCCTATATCTGTGGACTTTTCGAGGGGGACGGCCACCTTAGGATTTCGAAACGGGACGGGCTTATTTGTCAGTTGTGCACGGCGTCTTTGGACTTAGCCAATTGGCTGCAGCAGCAGGTGATTGCCTTGATTGGCGTGAAGGGGAATTTTCGGCATGCAAGTACACGTGGTGAGAGGCTGTACGAGCTAACCTGGAGCGGGCGATGTGCTGAGCGGTTTCTCACCGCCCTAACTGAAGTAGTTAAGGGCACGATGGCCAGAAAGTGGGAGAAATTTGCCGCACACCTTGAGACTTCACCAAAACGGCGTAGTGAGCGCTAGGGATTTTGATTGCTCTGTTCGAGACAACTCGAACAGAGCTAAGTCCGTTTTTGACTCACAGGAGGATATATGCTCGATGATCTTTTTTTTAAGCCACCAATCACGGATGAACGTTTTTACCTCACGATCGCTGAATGCCAAGTCGGGCCATTTATAACTAACGGAAAGCTTGACCACCTTGTGCAACAATTGCTGCGGCGCGGTGTGCGCCTAGTTAAGGATCTCGCCATTGAGGAGAGACGCAGACGTTTCACTAAACGCTACACCAGAGCCCAGGCCAGCGAGGACGGGATATTGGTCAATCTTTCTGCCGAGTTCCCCGAATGTCACAGACTCTTTGGCGGGTATCCCACTGCGTGCACTTCTGCAGTATGGGAGGTAATTTGGCAGACAGTTGATGATCCAAAAAGTAAGGATGATTTTAAGGGCGTTGTGTTGGAACTCCTTAAAATGAGCACTCGCGTTTTTGAACAAATCAGCACGGAGGCCCACCTTTTCCAGCTTACTGTGGAAGATAATGGGGAAGATAAACTGGTTACGCTTTGCGCGGTCACTGGCCCCGGTGACTGCTGCGAACCGGTAGTCACAATCATGCTTCAGGACGAGTAGGACTTGGCAGGGGGAGCGGGGTGGGCAGGGGGTTACCCCCTCACTCATTATGTTGTTGCATGCTTGCCGCGGAATACCAAGTTTCAGGCAGATGCCAGCCAATGAAAAATTGGGGCAACATCGGAGGAAAAGATATGAACGTGCCGAATGAATCAACACAGACCCACATTATAGAAGTAATCACCCCGCAGGAATTCATTCGCAGGCTTGGTATTGCAATGAGTACGCTACATCTCTGGAAGTCAAAGGGGTGGCTGATGGAACGCCGACATTTTCTAAAAATAGGTAAAAAAGTTCTTTACTATTGGTCAAATGAGTTGCTCCTTGAACTCCACGACAACAGTACCTGCCTGAACCACAGGGGGAGACTCAAGCCGAACACGCTCCATCCAATACTCAGCAATAAGCGAGTTGACTGGGACTACTGATTAATCTCTCAGGTTAAATTTGCTACATATTGCTGCGATGAAATGGGAATTATTACCTTCGATACGCCGACACTACCCTGGCGTTGTCCATTTGTTACGAATTTAGTGGTCAAATTTGATAACTTAGCTCGGCTGTAGACTAAGGCTCTAGCAATAAATGTGCACTAATTGCAAAATCGAGCAACTTGCTGCCCCATTCAGTTACAAGTTTGTCACCAAATAAACGTATCCTCAGTACCATCTGCCAGATGGTCAATTGTTGCAAACCATGATAGGTTTGAAATTTCAAAAAGGGCGCCAACTATCTCCAAAAGTGGTGTGCCCTCTATATTTTCGGTTTCTGGGGGATGCATCAATATTTTCTGGAGATATAAAACGTGGTCGTATAAGCTTCCAGAAGAAACGAAAACTAGAGTCCTCAATTTGCTATCTATAACAACTAGGGACTGAAGTGCCTCTTTGGTTACCCGGGTTTTCCCTCTATAAAACTCGTTATAGGCTTGTTTAGCAAGGTCGCTGACATCATTTATAATCTGCTCTACAAGTCCATGATATGTTTCTTTACGTTTATCACACCCACAAGATTCAATTTTCGACTTTACCTCAGACGAGATTTTATTTTTTACTTTATTAGTAGGATGGGAATGAATCATATGGTATTTTTCAACAAAAAAACGTGAAATCTCTGCTAATGCTTCAGATGTGATTTCATATTCTTTTATAACTTCAAAAAAATATTTGAACAGATCATCTAAAATATTACCATCAGGGTCATATACTTCTTTAAAACGTTTGTTATTAAGTGATGTGTGAATTTTTCCTATATCAAATGATAGTTGTTCCTCTACTAAATCTATTGTGAATGTGCCGTGTTTTGTCCTTAACCATTCCAATATAATAACATTGATGGACTCTGAGTCGAAATTATTAAGTGTATGGCAATCCATAATAGAAATATCTACAATACGGTCTGCTTCAAAAATATATTTAACACATTCAAAAATGCTATCAACGAGTTTTGAGTCAGCCAATAAAAGGCATTCAATACGATTTTTCCGCAAAAACAAAAAAAAACGTCCGCCATCAGCAAGAATACCAGAAATCACATAATCATAACCATTTTCAGCGACAAAGCCAGGGAATAAGGCGTATGTATCTGTTTGCATTTTCTTTAAATGGTGAGGCCTTGCAGGAGGTGCCGGTATCCATGCGGATCCTGAAATAGGTGGGTTGCCAAACATAATATAACTCGGCAAACAACCTAAAAATGGAGCTAGAGCCTCTACTGCAGAAGAGGTAGGGGAGTAACTTCCTCGTTCCCAAGCAACTAATGAAACCTGAGCAATCCCCGCCTTGCTAGCTAGTGCATCCTGTGTAAAACCATTTAATATGCGCAGAATTTTAATTCGTTCAGATTTTTCCATTATCTCTTCTCATTTACCTTCACGCCATAGCCTTTAATCAAATTAGTCGAACCAGAAAAGTCGAAAAAAGGGTCTTAGGCTGGCCGAATTTGGAAGCCGAATATCTACTATAATTGGCCTGGACAAGAGCCCTCATGTCGGCCCAGCTCCTGGTCTGGGGTCCACTGACACCTATTGGGAATATTATCCCATTAACTTACCATCTCAGAAGCTCTTATGCAACGTTTTTTTATGTTGACAAACTTATATAAGATATATATGGTAAAACTTATCAATTTGTTCTCGGTTTCGTTTGAGGATATTTCACAAACCACTTTTGTCCTCAGCAAAGGTAAATTTTTAATCTGGAGGCTTATATAAGATTGCTTAGTGTATATTCTCGCGAGTGAGCCTTCCTGTTTGACCAAGACCAGCAGGGCAATGATGGCAAAAAGGAGCGCAAAATTAGTAGAAGGAAGAAGACGAATGGAATCGTGGTGAAAGTGATGGCGGAGGACGGCCAAATGACGGACTGAAGCAATCGGAAGTGCGATTTAAGCAAGGCCAGCAGGTTCCTGGGATTACGAACGGCTACTCTCCGAAGAGCAAAGCCTGTTGCGGCAAATCCAGGCCCATAAGAAGCTCATGAGCGTGATAATTGGGACTACTAAATATGTGTAGGCATTGTCCCTCCTGCCTTGTCAAGACAAGGCAGGAGGGACAAAAAAAGGAGCAGCAAAATGGGCAAAAAAAAGGCGGAAGAGCCGATCCTCGGATGGGGTGATGGAAACATAGTCGTGAAAAATGGGATTTTGTATTTTGATTTCATGTATCTGGGCGCGAGGGTTGTGCAAACAGCTGAACTGCCTGACACGCCGGCAAACCTGACAATTGCACGCAAAAAACTAATTGTCTGGCGAGAGAAAATGCGCATGGAAACTTTCCGCTTCGCCAAGGCCTTCCCCAAGGCAAGACTCGCGACCATGGCCAAGTTCGCGGCTCTCGAGAACACGGTGATTTCCACCGATCCCAAACAGGTGCTGTTTGGCCAATACATTCCCGAATGGTACGAAAAGGTCTGGCCTCGTCTCAAATCGGAAAATATGAAGCTGGATAAGAAATCGATAGTCGATTACTGGCTTATTCCGTTCTTCGGTAGCATGTCTTTTTTTGAAATCAACACCACCGTGATGGGCGAATTTATTTGCACGCTCAAACAAAAAGAATACACGACGAAAAGTGGTAAAAAGATAGTAAACAAAAAGAACATGGGAAAGCAACTCTCTAGGAGGACGATCACTCCTATAATTACAATACTTCGAGGCATCTGGAACGATGCCTGCGACAAGTACAGATGGGAAATGCCGGACCCCTTCCGAAAGGTTAAAACAGAACAAATGCCGGAGGAAGAAGAGGTTGATGAGTGCCTGGACGACGAGGCTGAGATATCCGAAGACATCATACAAACGCTTCGCTTCGATGAGTACTTGACTTACCTTAACAACCTAGACACCTGGTACCGGCCGATAGCTGAATTATGGGTTATGACTGGGATGACACCGTCGGAGATGGCCGGTTTAACCACCGCCCATATCCATAAAAACGGCTATTTGTATGTGCGTTCGTCAATCAGCCGCGGAATCAAGAAGAAAAAGCTAAAGAATAAATTTCGCCGCCGTAAAATCAAAATTACTCCGGCCATTCGACGGGTTTTGGACCTTTTCCTGGCCCGAACTGATGGCGAACATCCGATAACATCAAAGGATGTTGACCGGCCAATCAAAAGCGCATTCTACTACGAGTGGACTAAAGTTGAAAAAGCCCTTCAGTTGCCTCATCGCAGGCCCTATTGTCTCAGGCATACTTTCGCCGCCTGGGCGCTTGTCATCGGCATCGATCTAGACCGCCTGGTCCGCCTCATGGGTCATGGCTCGCGGCAAATGATCTACGAAGTGTACGGGAAATACGTGGACGGACTCTCGCAGGACCGGGAGAAGATCCTCGAGTACTTCGGGGAAAAGTTCCTCACGGAGGAATAGCGTATGGCGACAAATTGTGAAGTAATTTGTGATATGCAACGTGAATCAAGATTTCGACTCCTGGAAGTACGTGTAGTTATTGGAAGAATTGGTGGGTATCGTGAGTTCCAGCCCTGTGACGGTGACCGGTCTGACACTCCATGCCCAACCAGCAAAAGAGCCAAAATGTTCAATAAATTCAGCCGATTCCCTGAGGTTTCTGATTGACTCTGGTTTCCATAATTCCATCAAGGACTCGTCTTAATCCATCCGATTCCATACCAAATTGTGAATGTTTTGTAAAAGCAGTTTTAAAATCCTGGTAGTATTCCGAGTGATCGGCGTGAGCACTGTTGGTATTTTATCCTTGTTCCATAATCTCAGACTTCATCTGACCATCCTCTTTTTTTGAGCCGTCCGCCCTGTTTTCGGCGCTCCGTTCCCCTCCCAGAGGTAGTGCAAAAATATGGCTTCCAAATTTGCCCTGTAGAGGGACTTTTCCTTTCGACCCTCATCATGGCATCCCCCCCCATTTCCCAGAGATGGCCGCGCTGTCCAGCGCGGAGGCGCCTGCTGATGACCGCAGGCCCCGGATCAACCGCATTTTTTGGCGCTAGGATTCGCGCCCTTCAATGTCGCAATCTGGGCTCCTGTTGACAACCCCCTTGAGTCCGAATGGAAGGGTTGGCGACATGGAGCGTAATTCGCACCTTGGCTTGGTTTGACACCCTGTCGTAGTGAGACAGAGAGCATGGTTAACACCAGACCGCGGGGCAGTTGTTCACAGAGAATGTGGATAGCGAGTAGTCTGTCCTGTCGGGGATGGATATCGTGTCAGCTTCCAGTCAAGAGGCCTCACTATTCCAACCCAGGCATAAAAAGTACGACTAAAAGACAAATTTGAAAGCCGCTCTTTCTGACAGTATTTTTCTGGTGTGAGAAAAAATTCGTGGACACAACGATTTCCGTCATCAAGTCTGGCAAAATCTGTTGTCGATATTTACCTCATTATTACCATACATAATCATCCTTATGTATGGTAATAGGCCGCGAAAACTGTTATAAGATTTTTGTCACGAAAAGTGCTGACTGAATCGGTTTAGGAGATACTTTTGGAAAATTTGCCGCTGGTACAATTCGAGCCAGCCAATTTGATGCTCAGCCAGACCACCGACGTCGTCAAAGCCGCGGCCGAGTGGTTCAAGCTCGATGTGGCAAATGGTGATGCAAGGGAAGACACCATCAAGACCTATCTCTCCCAGATCAGGCAGTGGTTCACCTGGTGCAGGGAGCAGGGTGTGGAGCCGGCGGAGGCGAAAACCGACGATCTGAAAAGATACCGGGGCTCCCTGGTCGACCGCGGCGCCAAGCACTCGACGATCTCGTTGAAGCTGACCACGATCCGCCGTTTCTACCAGGGGGCCGTGGACCGGAAGCTCCTGCAGGAGAATCCGGCCGACGGGATCAAGGCCCCCCGGGACCGGTCCGCCTATGAAAAGACCAAGCACCTGTCCGCCGGCGAGGCCGAGCTCCTGTTCCGCGCCATCCCCGGCAACGAGCTCCGGGCGCTGCGCGACCGCGCCATGCTGGTGATGATGACCATCGAGGGGCTGCGCCGGGTCGAGGTCGTGCGCATGAACGTCGGAGACCTGAAGCAGCTGGACGATCCGGTTGAGTGCAAGGTTCTGGTGCGTGGCAAGGGGAAGGATTCCTATATCTTTCCCAGGGAAGAGACCGTCTCCATGCTGGCCGAGTATCTGGCCGCCCGCGGGGGGATGCGCCCGGACGCCGACGGCGAGCCGCTGTTTGCCTCGATCGACAAGGGGAACACACCCAGGCGCCGGCTCTCCAGAATTGGCCTGAACGGGATAGTCGATAAATATTTCGTGACTGTCGGGGTGAAACGGGAGGGGGTGAGCTGCCATGCCCTGCGCCATACTTGCGGGCACCTGATCTACCGGGAGACCAAAGATCTGAGGGTCGTCCAGGAGGTGTTGCGCCATTCTAGCCCCGCCACCGCGGCGAAGTACTCGGATGTCGATTCCAAAATGAACAGGCATACCAAGAATATCAGCATAAAAATAAGCAGGTAAAGTTTTTGTCAAATGCGACCGGATGAATCCGAATAGGCAGCCACTACGTGGGGTTCCCTCTGCGTTGCTGCCATGGCAGGAGGATTAACCGGACCGAGGTTCCTTCCCATTGGAGGCGACAATACTACCAGAAAGAGGGTTTTTAACAACTTCAGACCGAGTCTCCGACCCTGTAACAACGAGAAACCCGGGAAAAATGAATCGCTTAGTATAACTTGAATGTGACCTCAGTAATTCAGGTATGTCGTTATAAAAAAATGAAGGAATCGAGCACTAGTATACGCAGCGTATTTTTGGAATTTATCGACTTTTTTCACATCACCGAAGTCACAAACTGACTTGATGGCACAAAACTTAGGTTTAGGTTCAGGAGCGTTGCTGGCAGCAAAGTATACGCCATAAGCCTCCATTTCAAATCCGAGAAGCTTTCTGCTCTGTTTTTTGATTTGATTTAGAGTTACTTTATCTTGTAGCACTGAAGCGCCGCAGGCAAGGGGACCGACGTGAAGTTTTGGGGGTGTTTCAGGCTTGTCCGATCCCCAGGACTCGTGAATTTCAGACAAGACAGCTGTACCCATCTCAAGAACCTTAAATCGGGCGATTAGATCGGAACTGATCGGTATTTGTCTTGGATCTGGCTCAAATACTGTTTCTTTACGGACAGTCTTTATTTTACCTGCACCAGAATCCCAAGAGCACTCAGCTACAATAATATCACCATACTCAGTAGTACCCTTACATCCAGCTGTTATACCGGCCATAAAAACGTACCGCGGTTTAAAATGCATAATGGTTTTCATAGTTAATGCGCTTGAAGCCGGCATACCCATTTGCTGAGCAGCAGCTGCAACCACCCTAATTGGACGAGTGGCGCCCGCAAATTCGCCAATGTGATAAATCGTATTTGGATCATTATCTTTTACGACCTCTTCCCATACCCCAAAGGCAAGAATACTTTCCAACTCAGTTTTGTGGAGAGCTGTTATAATTGCGACATCATAATCATAGTCGATATTTTGAACAGGATAATTTCCATCTTTTGATGCAACAGTGCGATTTATGGTCTCCTCAAGCTGTGACACCCAATTTTGGCTTGCAGCATCATACTTAGAAAGAACCAAACCTTTATTCCTGAGCACTTCATTGTTATCAAGGTATACTTGATCATGTTCAGTTATCGCGAGTACAGCATGAGGTTTAGCAATTTTCCTGATTTGGTATATCTCATCTAACAACGCCAATCCACCTGCAGGGTCTGGCGTAGTATCAAGATGCTTTGCTATTTGCATGTCTAATATGAGCAAATCTATTTTGACTGTTTTAAGTATTGCTATTGCTTGTGAAGTGCAATGTGCGGTAAATATCTGCTCACGAGTAACGACAGTTTTTGTAAGAATCACATTGAGAATTGCTCTAATTTTATCAATATTATCATCAACAATTAAAATACTTATCATATTTAAATCTCCATTTTTGTATCAATAAAAGCCTTAATCTCTGATTGCCAGTTGGTATAGGCAGCACTATAAGAAACAGCCCCAATATAAATATCAGGATAATCCCGACGAAGTTCTTCGCAAAGAACATTCAAATCCATTTTTTCGTATCCTTCTCCGAATGTTGAAAAACCAGTGACGATAACGACTGGAGTAAATATTTTTTGCCGTTTCATTTTTCTAAGGATTTCTTTACCTGCGAAATGTCTAACGTCACTGGGAAGTTGGCTGCTATTAGCATCAAAAGTCGGGAGCGTCATATCTAATAGAACCATATCATAGCGCGCTTCCAACAATTTATTAATAGCTGATGTATATGATGTCGCGATATCTATATCCTCGCCATATTCACTTGCAATGAATTGCCTAAGATGAAACAGTTTTGTTTGATCGTCTTCCACGATGAGCAGTTTCATAAAGAAATATCCTTTACGTCAATTTGCATAGAAAACGTAAATTGGTCGGAGTCAATGCCGACTGCCAAATATCCACTAGTGAGCAAATCATATTTAATCATCTTTTTAATTTTTTCAAACCCAGTGCCTCCTGTACCACTAACTGCCTCAAGTTTTACTGGCATTTGTAATTCGAGCTGCTTTTGTTCTATTTCTGCTAGTTTCTTTTCAGTAATAATAGCTTGAGCCAGAGAATTCTGAACCTTTAAGAATATCTTATTGTCATCTCTTGAAAACTCTATAAGAACGTCTGGCACATTGCCATCTTCGAACCCATTATATTTTACAACATTATCTAGAAGTATATTAAGAATTTCAACAAAGAACTTCAAAGACTCACCTTTCATTGTCACTGTATCATTTTTAACGATTCTGACCCTCATTGTTTCTTTAACTGAAAGATTCCTGGCAATTGCAATTCCAATATCTAGTGGCAAAGATATTTCATATGGAGGATGGGATACAATCTGTGATAATTGAAACCAATTGGCTACTGCATCCAACTCATTCATCACTCGCGTACGTAGATTAACAATCTTATATTCAATCACACTAGCACTAGACTTACCGAGTAAATTATAGGTATCGGTGCTTAAATCTTTAAATAAGTTGAAAAATTTATTTTTAATATTTATCTCAATATGATTTCTGATACCATCCAAGCTTTTTTTAGTCATATGCCATAGTATCTCAAAAATTCTATCTAGAAACATATCATATGTTAGCTCTTCATTTATTTCCGTTAAAAGCAAAGTGAGGTTTACCATATTTATGCCGAAATCAAACAACCCTTCGGGGTTTTGGTTTTCTGTCTTGACGCGGAATAACACATCTTGAATGTATGATATTTCTGAATCAACTTCCTGTGAAAACTGTTGAAGCCGTAGGATTAAAGAAGAAACGGTTTCATCTGGTAGTTCAGAAAATATTTCTCGCCAGAAAGTAGCTTCTTTATAAACTCCCGTGTCCTTATCTCTTTTTGTTATGAGAGAAGCATCTTGAAATGGAGTTCTAAGTTTATTAAGAAATGCCCCATGCCTAATGCCAACCCCAAGGTAGCCATCTAACCCATGTTTATTTGAAGCAACAAACTCATCCCTTATTTCAACAAATAGTCTTTTCAGCAGTTGTTGACACTCTTCCATTCCTCCGCCAAACATTATAAATCTAGATTTGAGTTGATTTACCATCCCGATCTTTTTAAGGACATCGTTGTAGAAGGACATTCTAAACAACTCTTTAAGTCTTTCAAAACCCTCTTTCACATTTTTCAGTGTTCCCTTTATACCGTCTATATTCACATATATTTTGCTTTCATCCACAGCTTTGATTCCCTGAGCTATCAGTTGATCTTTTGTTATATTTTTGATCTCAGCAATATACCTTACACTATTTTCATTATCTATCTCGGAAAGCAACTGACATGTGGCGATCCGCTCGTTCTGGACATTCGTTAGGAGAATATACCTTCCAGTAGCAGACAACATTTCAGTTGTACACATAGCATGAAGGAAATATATAAGTTTTGATTTATCTAGAATTCCGAGATATTCCTTTAGTTCAGATGGTTTATACGTGGAGTGATGCGATAAAAAGTCTTCACATGCCTCATACTTTTCTATATCCTTTGATTTAGATATTTTTTTGGAATAGATGTCATAGAATATCGGTACGGATAAGTTGTGGTTTATTTTTTCATAATTTGTTTCGATGCAATTCAAAATGTCATTAATTTGAAATCTACAGACACAATTTACTTTCCAGAGGTAATTCTCCACTATGAATTCCATTGCATTTAAAATTAAATCAACTTTCAATAAGCACTGTACATAATATGTAATATACAAAAGATACTCGACAGTTGAATCTTCTCGCAATACAAAGTTGTCGATAATATTTTTAAATTGACCAATTGCATCAGAGTCATGGCCCTTCATCATAGTATTAACTGCAAAGCATGAATTCAAAAAAGATTCTGCAAATCCAAGATCGCTGAACTTTGTTACTTCGGTAAGTGAGCCATCATAAATTTTAGCCATCAACCTCACTGATGCATAATGAGAATACCTATCTATGTACCCACTGGCATAAATGGAACTAACACCCATGCTAATCAATGTTAAATCCAGAGGTATTGTGCAATTAGCATTTAGCGCCGATAATTGTCCTATCTCAGATGTATAATAGTTGTTTTCATTAGCAGTGAAATAATTAAATAATTGCATTACATGCCACGTTACACCCGTATGATACAACACTGAGGAGATTTTGAAAATATCTTGCTGAATCACATGAAAGTCTTTTTTGCATAACGCAAGCTCTTTTGCCAGTATGCTAACTTTATTTTTGGGTAGTATTGCTCTAGTTTTTTCCTCTACCAAAACTGCTAGATGATATATTTCGACTAAAAATGGTTTTTCTTTAAATAGGTTTTCAAGTTTATTAGCAGCGTTTTCATATTCTTCTTTTGCGTAATCCTCAAATATTTCGATTATTACATCTTTACCACCACTCTCGTTTAAATTTATATTTTTGCGAATCGCAAGATATTTGCCACCTGAGCTTTTATATAACATCTCCATTACTTTGCGGTATGATTCATTTTGGTCTTGATTCAATGATAAAACTTGAGAGACCGTAACCAATGTGTTGTATCTGTCAATTATTGTTGACGATTTTTCACACAATAAAATTGCGTATGCTTGTGATGGTTTTATAAATGATGTTGGAACTAGCTTATACATTAAATAACTATAAAAAGGATCGTCTTTAGGTATGTCCTTTAGACTCTTTTTAAGCATTTCATTGTAACTATCCCATGACAGTCCAGCCTCGACCCGAGCGCTGAGCATAAATGCAAGGTAATATGAGGTACTTCCTACTTCCATCCCGTCTTCAGAAATAATTTTTGCAATATACCTTTTTTGAGCCTCCAAACCATCTTTTTCTTGTATTAGAGAGATTCTTGCCTCAATCAACCAAAAGGAAATACCTAGCCGTTTTTCAATTTTGTCCAATATTTCCGAGGCTTGCTCAAAATTACTTTTGAACCACGCTGTTGAATATTCTTGTTTAAGACGTAAAAAGTCAGCTATTTCATTTTTATATTTTTGGCACAATATAGCAGTTGTTATTAATTCAAATTCGAATGAACCATAATGCTCAATATTTTCACAATATATATTTTTATGACTATGGCTGATCGCATTTTTACTTATTCTTCTAGAAATAACAGACAATGAAATCAGGTTCTTAAAATAATAAAGTATATCTTCAGGAGGCAAACGTTCATTGAACAGAAATTTGATTGCAGTATCGGAGTTTCCACTCTTATATTTATTGTCAAGGAGCATTCTCCTCAATTTAAGAAGCACTTTTTGCTTATTCATATAAAAAGGAATCCTTTATATTATTGGTGTTTAAATATAAGGTAACTATATATATTGTCACTAATCACCATCTCTTAGAGGGTCGATACCACTGCTTACTGCTGAGGTTATCAAGAGACGGCCCTTTTGATTTTTGGTATGTCCGCGGGGGCCGTGAAACCATCCGGAAACCGACTCATAGCCCCCCCCCAGCAGCCATGCGCTACTCTTTGTGTGGCCCTTTTGTTTGTCGTCCTTCCAGCATCCGCCGGGTCCGTTCTAATTCATCGGCCAAGAGCTTTTCGTCCGGTAGGGCTGTGCGGTATTCAGCGGCAAGCACCTTGTTTGACAGCCCTTCCAGTGCATAGTGGGCTACGGCGTGATCCTTCTGCGCGCAGAGGATCAGGCCAACCGGCGGGTTTTCATCGGGATGGGTCCAATGTTCGCGAGCGTAGTTGAGGTAGAGATGCATCTGACCGGCATCGGCGTGGGTAAACTTGCCAAGCTTCAGGTCGATAATGACGAGGCAATGGAGCCGGCGATGGAAGAAGAGGAGGTCCACTCGGTACCACTCGTCGCCAACCCGCAGGCGACGCTGACGACCGATAAAGGCGAAGTCGCTCCCCAGCTCCAGAAGGAAACCTTCAACTGCTGGATGAGGGCCTCCTCCAAGTCGCTCTCCGAGTATTCATCTTTCAAGCCAAGGAATTCAAGTACGAATGGGTCTTTGATTTCCTCCTCAGGGCTAACTGAGTCCTCCGGTATCGGGATAGATCCTTTTCTCAGCATAGCAGCTTTGTTGCGGGAAAGAGCGGTACGTTCGTAGAACTGGCTATCGATTTGCCGTTCGAGCTGCTTAACCGTCCACCCTCCGCGCAAGGCCTCAGCCTCGTAGAAGGCGTGGGCTTCTGGAGACCGTGTCCTTCTTATGAGACGGGTGTAGTGAGTCCATGGCAGAGGGAAAAGCTCATACATTTGGCCGCGATCCAAATCCCGAAGCGGTGATTCGGAATTCGGCGGCGAATCGGAGACAACTGGTAATATCCGAATTGACGATTCGGATTTTTCTTCCAGCACTGCGTTGAGATGTTCAGGCGGATAGGCAAGATATAACGCACGAAACAATTCGAGATTATCCACTCCGAAACCCCGACCGAATCCCGCCGTTAGATCGTTGGACAACCGCTCCAGTAATGCTTGGCCGTAGCCTGCTCGCTCTTTGCCCCCCTGCTCGAACTCGACAATCCGTCTCCCAATTTCCCAGTAGGTTGCCGTCATAATCGCATTTGTTGCTCTCGCAGCAGTGCGTCTAGCCGACTTCAGCAATTCGGCAACGCCGGTAAAAACAGTATCATAACCAGCCAAGGGTACGACCTCTTGCTTAATCACCAGCCCTTGTCTTTTGGTCATGGCTTGACTCCCCCCAGCACCTGCAGGATCTCAGACACGCTCTAAAGAATCCGCTGCACTTTCCTATAATATCCTCTGCCAACAGAATCCCAGGCAGTCCTCCGCTTATATCACAAATTACTTTTCGTGTCTTCTTATGTTACGGGTATGACGGCCTTTCTGACTTTTCTACAACCCACGGTATCAAGCCAGCACACCACTGTGAAGTTCCGCCCGGCTTTGTTTTATAAAGCATGTGGTCTCCGGATTTTACGGACAGCTGGCATTTTGAAGCTGCTTCCGGAGAGCAATGCCACCCATCGAAATCACAAAGTTGAACATTATGCAAATGGTGATGGATTCGACCTATCACAAGGCACGCCTTTGTGATAGGTCGGAAAATAATAAAAACAACCAATCATTAGGCTTGCCATGTGCCTTTTGATAGTATATTATCAAAACCTACTAGACGGTAGTGATAGGAAAAGGGGCATTTATGGCAATCGTCGGCTATGCACGAGTGAGCACCACGGATCAAAAGCTAGAAGTCCAGCTTGAAGCCTTGGGCAAAATCGGAGCAGAGAGGATTTACCAGGAGAAAGCGAGCGGTGCGGACGGCGCCCGCGTCGAACTCGCAGCAATGATCGACTACGTTCGAGAAGGTGACACTGTTGTTGCCTGCAAACTTGATCGGCTCGCTCGGAGCACAAAACACTTGCTGGAGATCGTGGAAAAGCTTACAAAGAAACAAGTCACCTTAAAGATCTTAAATATAGATTTGGATACGGCCACGCCCACGGGCAAGTTGATGTTGACCATGTTGGGAGCCATAGCCACCTTTGAACGGGAAATGATGCTCGAACGGCAGGCGGACGGAATAGCCAAGGCGAAGGCCGCCGGGGTCTACACCGGCAGGAAACCGACCGCCAGGGCGAAAAGCGCTGAGGTGATAAATCTCCTGGGTAAAGGCAGGACAAAAGAGGCCGTGGCGGCTGAATTGGAAATCGGTGTCGCTTCGGTGTACCGGATAGCCAGAGACCATAGAACCGCAATCGGAGGTTGATGTGGAAGTAAGCGTGTTTAAGGAGTCCGCAACTATGACAACGACCGTCAGGGAAATTTTGGACGCAAAGCGCCTGGCGGGCGAGGCCGCGTACCTGTGGCTGACGCTAACCGGGACATGCTCCCTCTACGGGAGCGAGACCGACAGTGATGATCCCTCCCTTACTCTGCAAAAATGGGAACTGGGACCTTCCGAGTGTGACCAGCTCACTAAAGCCGGCATCGTGGACGGCACGGGGGTTTGTGGGGCGGAGGAAAAGTTTTATGAGAGCATTAGAGTGATCTGCTTCGAAGAGTTTCAGGTCAGCAGCACGACGGACCCGGATCTGTTTGACCGCATTACTGCCCAGCTTGCGGCTGCCGGCGTCAGTATAGATCCGACCTTGACCAAAAAGGCCAGGGCTGAGAGTCCTAACGTGGTTGCCGTTTTTAACGAGGGAGCTGAGTTAAAGTCTTACGTGGAAATCGAGGACCGTGACGCTTTTATTTATCCCTACGACGGGGGAATATTGGTTGAGTTGGTTACAGTTCGCGACTTTGAAGACACTGGACTCACCCAGGACGACCTATCATGTCTGCGCTATCTCGAAAGGGATGGGGAAAGGTTTTATGATGAGAGCGACATCAATATCCTTTTTTCTAGGAAGCGGCTCTCCGACGCCGGACGGCGGATCGAGGAAGACTGACCACCGAAAGGGGCATTCGGAGGTGTTTAACTGAAAAATGACCTCCATAAACGCCTTTTAGGGCGTCTTTGCAGTCAAACCCATACTGTCCTATACATCGAGAACAGAGGAAAGCTTAGGCCATTGCAAAAAAAGATTGTGCAAGGCTCCAAATCACTAGCGGGGTAGCTGTGGGCAAGAAAGAAGAAAAGGTTTTCTCAATAGAAGCACATACGCACAAATTACCTTCCTCACGCCCTCATGCCTTTCTTCCGAAAAATCTGACCAATTTTTGGATCGACAGGATTCTCGATGCAGTCAACTCCGACGATGATGCGTTGCATGGCACTGCATTGACAATGGCGATCCGTTCCTGTCGGGCGATAAAGAGGGAGTGCAATATTGCTGAAGAAGAAATCCACGATCATACAGACCTTTATTTCTACGAGGTATTGAAAGAAAAATTCTCCCGTGCGGGCGCAATCAGGTATCAGCCAGCCAAGCTTGAAGGTTTCTTCTCGGGTCTTACAAATCCAGGCGAAACAACAAGCGATCAGCTCAAAATAATCGACAAGGCGAAGTTCGCTCGCCTGAACGCTGGTTTATCCGTCCTGTTCTTTGAGATGATTGCCGGTAGCAATAATGAAGACAAAGCGGCCTGTGCCGTTGTACCAATTGCACACCTGGGGAAGCAGGTAGTGGATGCAGAGAAGGTATTTTCATTTCCGGCTTTTAAGCAGGAGTTTGCAGAGCTGAAGGCAGTCAGTTACTTGCCGAGGAATTTGCCAGATTATTGGCTGAACCAGATGCTTGATGTTTGCTACTCCGGGGGTGATGAGACTTATAACGAGTTCCAGCGCATAGTTGCGTTTATCTGCGTTGTCCTGGGCGGGTGTGGGGACCTAGTTAGCGTTCTTAACAACCCAATGGACATAAAAAAATTAGATAAATGCGTCGTACGGTACATGCTTGAGTTGAAATTTGAGCAGCTGGCTCGGATCGGCGCAATTAAGTATCAGGCCGCAAAAATAACCGATATTTTCAAGCTTTCGCGAAACAGTGAGTCAGTTATTGGTTTAAAAATCATAAACCGGGAACTGTTCAGAGCGGTGAAAGCTCGGTACGATAAAATGGTTGAAAATAGAGGCAATGATTACGACGAAAAGGCTGTGATACCGGCCGATGCGCTTGGGCGGAATGTCCAGTCTAGCCCGTAAAAGTAGGGTGCATGTCTGTCTCATTTGGCTGTCGTTAAGCTATTATGCACACACTCGCATCTGTCCTATACCATTTTTTTATGAGGGGTAACAACAATATCAACATCCGACCTAGTTTTGTGAGTATTCGGCATAATTTTTCGAGCAAAAAACCTCGTAATTTCCCGTTTTGAAGCATTGAAACCTTAGGTTGTTTTAAGCGGAATCTTTATCAGGACCATAAGGCCCTGAGTGACTTACATGCCAGCAATTTAGAAGCGCTCTGCCTAATGCTGGTGAAGTTCTCTTCCCTAACGGTTTCCCTTATCTGACTTAACATAATGCGCAACTATGAGACGAGAAACGCACAGAACCACCACTAAGGCGGTTCTATCGTCAACAGGCCATGTTTAGCCGTATCAAAAGCGGCAGATGACCGACAGCAAGATCGAGTCGGCCAAGAAGTTGCTGTCCAACGTCGTCCCGCCCCGTGACGTGGCCAAGATGCTTTATTTCCTGTTTTTCGAAACTCCCCAGAGTAGAAAATCGGTGCGAAGAATTTTTATGAAGAGGATGCCAAATGTGACGTATTCTGTCGCAGGCGCATGCTAAACTTCCTAAAATTACCGGCGCTCCCTTACCGTTTCGCCTCATCGGGAATTCCTGTCCTTTCTTTTACGTTGTGTAATATACTTTTTTTGTGTATTATTAAACACATTCAGGGAGGTATCGCCATGCCATCAGTTCAGACCCGGCCCAGGGAAGTCAACCTGCTTGGAACAGAAGCGCGTGGAGCGT
>JGI24143J45723_1000445_pt1 | contig 21267 bp, 15 predicted proteins | sample BarGraIncu00432A_FD_45723 | JGI IMG/M metagenome (IMG submission 45723) | reverse complement strand
CATTTGATCGGTGTTGACAATGGCTCTTTACTTAGAAACCACCTTAATGGGTGCACAACTTTTTGGAGACCTTTTGCTTAACTATTATCTTACCAAACACATTACTTTGATGGGTGTATATTTTTTTGAAAAAAAATTGCTCTATCTTTATATGAAGATAGAGCAACAATCACTTATTTAATACCTACTGAATAATTACCAATTTATAATCAAGTTCAACCAAGTATAGTAGACTAGTATCCTTCAAAAATTCTGGCGAGATTCTTTTTATCCAGATTACTGCCGATAATACAAATAAAATCACCTTCAGCAGATGTTTCTGTAATTTTCAAATCACCGAGAATATACTGTAAATTTATGTACCCATTCTCTCCTGAAACGATACCCTTCACTCGCAATATTGCCCCCTGAAAAAATTGTTTCATTTCCATTATTCGTTCGCGCAGATCATTTATTGTAAATATTCTCTTTGTAACCAAGGTAAGCGTATCAAAAATTTCTTCAGCATCATGATGATGATGTTCATCATGTTCATAACAGTCGCATTCATGATGCTCGACACAGCTGTTCCAATTTTTGTGATTATTTTCGCAAAACAAAATTTTATCGATACTGATATGCGCCCACTCCTTGGAAAAAACAAAAGCATGCGGATTTATCCCTTTAATCAATTCACAGGCATTCGCTGCCTTATCTGGAAATATCTCTCCATAACTAAGCAGAATTACATCAGCATTTTTTATCTGATCTTCAAAAAATTCACCAAAATCTTCCAGATAAGTTTTGAAATACTCTGTATCAACTCCTGTAATTTTTTCCTTTACCTTGATATATTGATTAATCGATGAATGATTACAGACCTTAACAATATCTGAAAGTTTGCAATACCAGATGGTTCAATAATAATTTTGTCCGGCTTGAATTTGTCTTTAATTTCCATGATGGATTCCACGAAATCCCCTTGAAGACTGCAGCATATACACCCAGAATTAATTTCCTTCACTTCCACGCCATCTGATTTCAATAAAGCGGAATCCACACTTATTTCACCGAAGTCATTTTCAATCAGTACAACTTTATCTTCTTTAAATGTATCTCTTAAATTTTTTTGAATGAGCGTTGTTTTCCCGGCTCCCAGAAATCCAGAAACAATATATACATCTGTAGTCATATAATTCTCCCTATTTTGTCTTAATGTGCAAGCATTTTTAATCATTTCTTATTTCTGATAAAAACACTGGACTAATACTAAACAATTCCGTCAATAACTGATCTGTTTCTAATATTTCTCACTATCCTCATAAAAGTTACAGCTCATTTCAATTATTATTTGGAAACATTAATCCCTTAATAAAAGCTTCCACAAGATCCGGATCAAATTGAGACTCAGCTCCAGATCTGAGTTCCGCGATGGCGGCTTCCATACTCAAAGCTTTTTTATACGAGCTATCAGATGTTATGACATCATATGCATCAGCAATGGTTATAATACGAGATTGTATTGGGATTTCTTTTCCTTTAAGACCTTTTGGATAACCCGTTCCGTCATAACGTTCATGATGGTATAAAATAATATTAGCCAATGACGCATAGTTGCTGATTGTGCTTAAAATACTGTAACTGATTTCCGGATGTCTTCGGACTTCATTCCAATCTTCATCACTAAAAGAACCATCTTTATTCAGTATGTCATTGCTTATGGCAATTTTGCCGATATCGTGAAGATTTCCAACCGTGATCAATTCATTAATTTCTTCATCAGTTAATCCAATTTTTTTTCCCAGCATTTCACTTAATTCACCCACATTTTCCGCATGTTTCTGTTCTCTTGGAAATTTTTCATAAAGTGTTTTTACAATAAAAAGAATCGCATCATTTCTTGTGCTGTTTCGTTCAGAAACTTTATGACGGTACATTTTTTTTTCCGATGATTTAAATATTTCATCAATATCCTGGTTCATATTTGTTTTAATTTCCCAACCACTGGAAATTGAAACACTGCCCATTTCTAAAGTTTCTGATGCCAGGATATCAGAAATCTGTTTTACAATTTGTTTAACTCTTACACTGTCCGTTTTTGGCAACAGAATAACAAATTCATCTCCACCGATTCTTGAAATAATTTCATCACTGCGACAGACCAGCTTCATGGTATTTGCCACTGTTTTCAGTAGCTTATCACCAACCAGATGGCCGAAGGCGTCATTTGTCAGTTTTAATCCATTGACATCTGAAACAATCAGAGCCAACGGTAAATTACGCTCAGTATTTAGTCTTTGCAATTCAATATCAAAAAAACGACGATTATAAAGACCAGTAAGGTGATCGTGAAAACTCAAATACTTTATTTCAGCTTCCTTTTCTCTGCTTGCGGTAATATCACTAAACACAACCACCACACCAAAAATATTGTTGGATTCATCTTTTATAGGGGCTGCGCTATTTTTAATAGGAATTGTTTTGCCATTTCGGGATAGAAGCATTGTGTAATTAGTCATGCTAATAATTTCGCCGGTCTCCATCACTCTAATAACCGGACTTTCACATTTTTTCCCAGATTTTTCATCAAATATATTTAATATTTTTCCCGAGGATTCTCCTAGAGCATCTTCCTGAGACCATCCGGTAATTTTTTCTGCAGCTTTATTCATCAGAATAATTCTGTTGTCAATATCAGTTGCTATTACACCGTCACCAATGGAAAACAAGGTTGTTTTAAACCGTTCTTTTTCAAATTCAATCTGCTTTTCCAGATTTTTACGTTTGGAAATATCTTCAACAATCCCGATAGCACCTATAATTGCCCCTTTTTCACTGATCAGCGGTTCATATAATGCTCGCAGATATGCGGTTTTATTGCCATATAATGAATGATATTCTTTTTCAATTTCCACTGATTTTCCATTTAATACACTAATATAAGCATTGTAAAAAGCATAATCTGTAACAGAAGAGGCATTTAAACCAATTAAGCTATTTTTGTCAGTACCAATGATTTGAGCAAACTGTTCATTATAATTCTCTATATTCCCTTTGGAATCAAATTGCATAATACCAACCGGCACATGGTTGAAAATCAATTTATATCTTTCTCTATCCTCGTTCAGTTTCATTTCTGCTCGCTTTTGATAAGAGAAATCTGAGATGCCGACAGTATACTGAATGAATTCTTGATTTTTCTTCAAACAATTTATTTCAGCCAGAAAAAATCGATCATCATTAGGGAGTCGTGACTCATATTCGACAAACTGTTTTTTTTCAGTTTTAAAAGCCACTTGAAAAGCGAGAATAAAATTTTCGGACCAGTTTTTATCAAATATATCTGTGATCAGTTTATCAATAATCTTATTTTTAGGAATAAAAAGAAGATCTTCATTATTAGTAATCACTTTGGTAAATCGATAGTTTTTATCCAATTCAAAATAAAGTTCATAAAGGGATGACAACAAATTGATTTTTTCTTCCACTGCTTCTTTTTTATTTGTAATGTCAATAAAAAGGAGAACGATATAATCAGATTCTGGATAATAAACATGAATGTTATACCATTTGTGTGTTACTTCAGAATAATATTCTAATTGTGCTTCTTCAATTTCATCAGATATATTATCATAAATAAAGTGCCAATCAAATTTTGATAAATGTCCATTTAAAATCACTTCAGTAAATAATTTACCTAATATATCTTCACTTTGAAGATTAATCAGATCTTCAAAAGCAGCATTGGCATCTAAAAATTCGTAATCAACGGGTTTGCCGGACTGATCAAATATAATACGAAATAAAACATATCCAATGCTAAAATTTTTTATGATTTTTTCATAGATATCTTTTTTCATCTGACTTTGTCTCCTTACTCTATTGTAATATTATACTGGACTCGGTTCAGTATCTTCATGCTATTATTTCTTCCATAATTTTATACCCTTTAATACGATGACTAAACGTAAATTAATACCCCAATATTGATAATTCTAACTTTCAATTTATAACTGATTTTCAATTCAATCAATATGGATTTTTATCTTTCTAACTAAACCTGTCTTTTTTCAATCATAGCGTTTCCTACAAAAGCCATTAGTGTAACAACAAATAATCCGATTCCCGATATCATAAACTTAAAGGTGAGACTGCCGCCTCCGATTGAATTTGCCAAAGCATTCAAAAGAATCGGTGAAACAAACATTCCCAAATTGATAGCTGCCGTGACGAGGGCAATCGCCATCGCGCTCACTGCTGGTGCAACCGCATTGGCGGCGATAAATGTCCCTGCCGGCATAATCGTTGCCAGTCCAAACCCCATGCAAACTGCGGCTATAAAGAGTGCTGGCAGTGTGCCAACAACAAAGATCAAGGCCATCCCGATGCCAACGACAAGTGGTGCCGCTACAATCGTATTATTCTTCAGTCGGCGTTGCAGCCTTCCAAAAAGAATACCGGTAATCATCCCTCCGGCGGACATCGTTGTGTTAATCATTCCGCTGGTGGACGCATCCCCAAACCCTTTGCTGGCAACTAATGATGCAATGTTTGCCTGAAAAGCAAACAGACACACCCCAAACAGGAACATCACCAAAGCTGTAAAATAAACCATCGCATTCATCTTTCCGCTTTTCTCGATAATGTCATTATTTTTTTCCTCAACATTTGCAGTCGGTTGATCTTTTGGTAGTTTTTTTATAATGATAAAAATAATCGGTATGAATACCAGGTAAACAATATAAGAATAATTCCACTGAATACCTGCTAGCAATCCCGAAGTGAAAATCAGAACCATACTGCCGCCATTGGCAAAAGCCGACTGCAACCCCATCATGGCACCACTTTCCGCTGCTGTATAGAAGTCCGCGATTAACGCCATGGACATCGTGGAGTTAATTCCTACCGCAATTCCAACAAGGACACTGCCAAATAATAAAAGCCAGATATTGATAGGCCCCAAAAACAGTCCGACCATGCCACCGAGCAACCCGCATATCAGTCCAAAAATGACGATGCTTTTTTTTGATATTTTCATTGAAAGCGGACCCGAAATGAAAGCAAAAACAACTCCAAACAACGAGGGTATTGTTAATACCATTTGTATCAGAGATTGATCCACCCGTGGAAAATGCGCCTGAATATTGGCCAAGATGGCTGATGCAGTCATCGCAATCAGGACCAGAGATGAGATCGAAAGAATGGCCAATTTAATATTTTTCTTTTCCAAATTTTAACTCCTATCTTATCTATGTTCAATTATTTTAATAAAATAATGTCATCCTGATACTAACGTTTTAGTCTATATAAATCAAACGCAACTAACATTATTTACACTATTAATTGGTTTATTATATCCTGTGCCGTTTTTGTTTTCAAGCAGTATCTTTAAATGTATTTTTCGTTAAACTATTGCCATCCGAAAAATCGGTTGGCAACAGAATGTAAGCGCTGATACCGCTTCTTTGTCCTATTGATTCTCTCATAAGTATTGTCCGATACAAGGATAAAAATGGAAGCATTTTTTAAACACTAAAGCGTTGGTGATCGGATTAATCTTAAATAGTCAAAAATAACCGAGACGAAGCAGTGATTTTCAACCTTATGTATGTTGATTTATTTCTAGCTTAAAAGAGGGTGACAAAGGAAACTTCCATTCCATTGTCACCCCCGGCCGGACCAAGTTTTGATTCTATAAAGATGATTCGCATTTTTTCCTCGGCCTCATTGATTAAATATGAAGGAACCTTATCTGTATTCCGAAGATTGCCTTATGCTTCGCTTTGTCAAAACTTTTTCGTGAATAATAAATTTTTCAATATTATATTTTTTTCAATACCATTGCGGTACGGCATGGTGAATAGATGAACAGCCCCATAAATTCCGAATTCATCTTCAAGGGATGAGATTCATAGGTTTCGTCATGTGCTATGCGTTTAAATCCGCCGAATAACTCTTCATCCGTATCCATAACAACCTGGAAGCGGCCATTTTCATGGACCGGTATTTCCAGATCTGGATAGGACTCGGTTGGATGGAAATTAAAGATGAAAATGCAGTCTTTTTTCCTGTAGGCAATGATCTTTCGTTCCTGGTCCAGCCATAACAGCTTAGGCACCACACTCATCATGCCATTTTTTTCCATAAAACGGATCATGGCTCCATCAAAATGTTTGAGCTCTTCGTAGCGCAATGACGGATTGTCGACAAGACTCCACTGTCTGCGGCAGTGCTTGTAACTGCGACCATTTTCCTCTCTGGGGAAATCGACCCACTCTGGATGTCCGAATTCATTGCCCATGAAGTTCAGATATCCATCAGAATTTGCGGATATTGTGATGAAACGGATCATCTTATGCAGTGCTATAGCGCGATCAATGATAAGATTTTGGCTTTTCTTAGTCATTTTCCAATACATATCCTTGTCCGCCATGCTAAACATAAGCGTCTTATCACCAACCAAAGCCTGATCATGTGATTCAACATAATTGATGCATTTTTCTCCCGGTCGTCCGGTGGTCAATCCATACCAAAGTTCATTCATGTTCCAATCGTTGTCATTCAGCTCGATTGTTTTAAACCAAAAATCCGGTATTCCCATCGACAAACGATAATCAAAACCAATTCCGCCATCCTCAATAGATAGGCACATCCCGGGCATACCACTCATATCTTCGGCTATGCTGATCGCTTCAGGATTTATTTCCTTGATCAGCTCATTCGCAAATTGCAAATAGGTGATGGCTTCAACATCAGTATTTAGGCTGAAATACTTACCGTAACTATCAAAATCACTTCCCAGTCCATGATCATGATAAATCATTGAGGTTACACCATCGAATCGAAAACCATCCAAATGATATTCTTCCATCCAGTATTTTATGTTTGACAACAGGAAATGAATGACTTCATGTTTTCCGTAATTAAATAGTTTCGAATCCCAGGCGCTGTGATATCCTTTGCTTCCAGTATGAAAGAACTGGTTATCGGTACCATCAAATTCATTAATTCCTTCGCTTATATTTTTGACAGCGTGCGAATGCACAATATCCATCAGAATCCTGATTTCCATGTTGTGAGCTTTATCAATCAGAGACTTCAACTCATCCGGTGTGCCGAAGCGAGATGAAGCAGCAAAATAATTAGAAACATGATAACCAAATGAACCATAGTAAGGATGCTCCATCAGGGCCATTATTTGGATCGTATTATAGCCTAGTTCTTTGATTCTTGGCAGAATATTTTCTTCAAATTCTTTGTAAGTTGCGACTGCCTCTTTTTCCTGAGACATCCCGATATGCGTTTCATAAATAATCGGAGCTCTTGTGTGATCGCTATGAAAATCAGTATCCTGCCACTTGTATTTTCGATAAGGGTTCCAGATTTGCCCACAGAAATCGTTGGTATCCGGATCTTGTACCGCTCTATTGATATACAAAGGGATCCGGTCCCGACCATGGCCATTGTGTATAACATAAACCTTTACTCGGGATTCATGTTTCAATGACTCTTTCCCGGGAATAAATATTTCCCATACACCATTTTCCTTCTTGACCAATTGATGAGATGTTCTGTCCCAGTTATTGAAATCACCGATCAAGAACAGCGCATCTGCAGCTGGAGCCCATTCACGGTAATACCAACCTTTGTTCGTACAATGAAAGCCAAAATAATTGTATCCGTTGGAAAAATCTTTGAAGCTGTCACCTTCACCGAGAAGTACTTTTTTTACACCCATATAACAATCTATTCGCAGTTCCAAATCCCTCTTGTAAGGATTTAACCATGGGTCTATTTCCAGTATCCCGAGTTCAACTCCGGGTGCTGACTGGGCATGTGAATCCGGTATTGTTCCCTTTGCCTTTTCGTGTGTATTTTTTTTGACAATTACTTCCTTTTCTCGCATACACATTTCCTCTCACTTCATTATTGGAATATTAATAATTAAATTCTAACCGGTGCTATTTTTTATCCGAATACTATTACCTGGGAACTAATCTTGTCTTTAATATTACCACATAACTACAGGTATTCTAATTCTTATTTTCTACTTCCTGATTTTTTCATTATACTCAGTATTTTTTAGTTAATTTCCAATATTTTACAAGATAAATGGAGATACAGCATTTTATCTTTATCGTCATAGTCAATACCTGTCAGTTCTTTCAGTCGCTTCAAACGGTAAACCATAGTAGCCTTATGAATATATAGCTCTTTCCCTGTTTGCGTTGCATTTCTATGATTGTCAAGATAAGTTTTTAAAGTTAGGTAATAATCGGTTTTTTTTCGCCTGTCATAATTTTTGAGCACGGTCAGTTCAGGTGCACACAATAATTCTGCCGGCATTTCATGGCATGCTTCCTGAAGCAGATAGGTAAATGCACAGTCTGCGAATTTGTGACACCAGATGGTTTCATTTCTCTGAATGCCCTGATTCAGTGCAATCTCAGCCTGAAGATAATAATATGAAAGCTGCATAAAATTTGAGCAGAGATTGCTGACTCCAAACCGAAAATTACAGTCACGAATAAAAAGAATGAATTGAGCAAAGAACTTATCAAGAGATGGATAGATACTTTCCTGAATAATCAATATCAAATGATCATTTCTTTCGATTGAATAAACACCGACAAATTTTTTTTCAATGTATCGGCAGTAGTAAAGAGCACTTTTGTCCTGTATGTTTGATGGATAAAGAAGCAGATAGCCAATATAACAGCCTTCGTCTTTTAGCCAGCCGTTTCTTAGCAGAGCACTGTCCAGTTGACTTTTCTCAACTCTTTCATTTCTGAGAATTTGATTGAACATGGAAATCAAACTACTACTTTTCTCTGAGTTTTCTTTATCTTTTGACGCCATCAGATAGTTTTGATTGATCATGAGTTGCAACACATTACAAAGGATATTCATCAGTTCATAATCCCCCGGTCTGAATGATTCATTACCAAGTTCATCAATGATAATAATTCTGCAGAAAAATTCACCATTGACAAAAATATCCCTGCACAGAGCGTCGGAATTGAGAATGCCTGCCGGATACAGGAAAGGCTTCTGCTTGTTAAATGACGGTTTACTGTAATCTTCATTTTTTAAAAAATTGAATGTCTCCAACGGTACTTGAGATCCGCTGCCGCTGTAGTCCAGACAGGGACCGGAAGCCGCCAGATACTCCTGATTGGTGTTTGCAACATAGATGGATTTGCCAAAAATGGGCACAGAATAGTCCATCATTTCCTGAACATCATCATTTTCAACTGCAAGATAAAGATTTTGCTGCCAGGTTTGATATTTCTGAAAAATATCATAGATGATGTGAAAAACGCGATTGTAAAAATGATGTCCTAATAAGTTGGTATCATCACCAAATACCGTGTTTTTTTTAAAGCAGATATAGGGAATGTTGTAATATTCAAACTCATCTACTATACTATTAAGAGAACAAATTACTGAATCTGATTTATTAAGCCTTTGAATGATATCTGAATTTACCAGCAAATTACACCCCGGATTCATTAGATAGAGGGTCCCATTTCTAATTATCGTTTCTGTATCAATCGAACAGATTCCAGATAAATTCATTGTTGAAAATTCGGCTTTTTCTGAATACAATAATGTAAAATCTTGAAATTTACTAATTAATTCCCTTATGATTAATTCCTGTGATATCTGCATTAAATTGCTGCCTCCTTTTAATTTGCCATTACCTTATACACATTATATAAGGTTAATCTATTATTTTCAATGAAATGGTATGATTTACAAATAAAGCAGTAAAGTTTATACTGATTTCAGCTTGATTTATATCGTTTACATAAATATATACTTATTCATTAGTAAATTAGGCTAATCTATACATTGAAGAAAAGAGGTATTCATTATGGTTGCACTGCGTACACCAAAACAGAATTTTTTAGATATGGCAAAAGGTATTCCTTCTGACACTCTCATGCAATTCGCCTATGGGCCAAATCCATATTCCAAACGTCCATTGATGACGATGTTTTGCGGCCCGGGATTTTTAAATCAGCACCGAAGTCCTGATGGCGGAAAAGACATCTGGGGAGTCAATTATATCACAACCAAAGATACCGGTTATTCAGGAATGCCGGAACCGAATAATTTTATTCTCAAAGACATTACAAAGTGGCGCGATGTGATAACAGCACCTGATATTTCCGACTTTGACTGGGAAAAAATGGCCAAAGACGATATGGACTTTCTGGCAAAAATGGGCATTAATCCAAATGAAACTGCTATGATGTATAGCATGCACTTTGGCTATTTTCAATTGCTGATGTCTTTTATGGGCTTTACCGAGGGTCTGTGTGCAATTTATGAAGAACCGGAAGAAGTAAAGGCATTGATGGAATACCTTTGTGATTTCTATACCGAAGTCGAAGCAAAATCATTCGACTATTATCAACCGGATCTGATTGAAATCGTTGACGACACGGCTGCCTGGGGTGCACCTTTTATCTCGCCAGATCGGTATCGTGAACTTATCAAACCATACCATGCTAAAGAAGCACAGTTTGCTCTGGACAGAGGACTATCAGTTGCAATGCATGACTGTGGCAAGTGCGAAGCCTTTATTGATGACTGGAGAGATTTTGGTGTTCAGTACTGGGAACCTGCTCAAACCTGTAATGATCTGCTTGGCATTAAGAAAAAATACGGAAGTGATTTGATTGTCATCGGAGGATTTGATGCAAACGGCGAGTTGATCAAACCGGAATGCACAGAAAAGACTTTTAAAACTGCTGTCAATGATGTCATTGATAACCTATTGCCTGGCGGAAATTATATCTTTGATGGATGGCTTTTTGGTGCGCCAGATGATGAAACCGTTAATAATAAAAACAAATGGCTGACTGAGGCTGTTGAAGACTATGATATTAACCGATACCGAAGCAAACTATAAATTATATATATAATTTAAATGGATCAGTCACCTTAAAGGTGACTGATCCATTTAGCCGGTACTAGAAACGACCGATATTTCTTGCTGTCATGAAGGCTTCAGTATTTGCACTCGTAATATCTCTTGGAGTGATACAGTCTCCAATCAAATAGAATTCCGGCGCGCAAAAGTTCAGGGCAATCGTTTCATCACGTCGTGGTTTCTGACCAACAGCATAGATGATGGTATCTGCTCCAAATAATTTTTCAGCACCTTCATCCTCACATATAACGCCGTTTGCCTTAATTTCTTTAACTTTTGTATTAAAATTGATGATTAAACCGCGTTTCTTTATTTCTACTTTAAGGCCAAGCATATGCAGGAAGTTTCCGCCGTCATTAACATGATCGGTTGCTTCGATGATCTCAACTTTTTTACCATTGGCAATCAGGTGAAGGCCAAGTTCAACTCCAACCAGACCGGCACCAATGATGACCACCTTATCGCCGATTTTATCAACCGCGGAATAGGCATCCTGGGCACACATAACATGTGCATTGTCAATACCGGATATCCGAGGTTTGACCGGCTGAGCTCCAAGAGCCGCAATGATGACATCTGCATTGATCTTTTTTGCATATTCCGGCGTTACTTCTGTATTCAGATGCAGATTGATGTCTGAATCATTAATCCTTTGGGCCTGCTGGCCCAGATAGTATTCCAGATTTTTCTTAAACGCAACATCCTCTTCACAAAGCAAAACGCCGCCAAGACGATCGCTTTTCTCACAAAGCACGACTTCGTGTCCCCTGTCTGCACAGATCAGAGCAGCCTGCATCCCGCCGATTCCCCCGCCGACAACAAGTACTTTCTTTTTAAAAGCCGTCGGAATTGCAAACTTCATTTCCAGCTCACGGCCGGTCTCAGGATTAAGTGCACAGTAGGGTTCGCCGTTTGTCAGCTCGCTGGAAAAACATGAGAGACAACGCATACATTTGATGACCTTGTCTTCTTTTCCGCTGCGTACTTTATTCGGAAAATCCGGATCGGCTAACAATCCCCGAGCCATTTCGACGATATCGGCTTTTCCAGATGCAATGATTTCTTCCATTAATTCCGGATCATCCAAAGCCCCGACTGTTGCAATAGGTGTTCTGACATGTTTTTTGATTTCCGCAGCATATTCAACATTACAGCCATCTTCCAGGAACATGCTCGGATGGGTCACCGGAAATACTTCTTCGATTTCGTGATTGCCGGCCGAAACATGGATTAGGTCACAATGGCCGTCCAGCTGTTTAGCGATTGAAATACCGTCTTCAACATCAAATCCCCCATCGTAGCATTCCGAGCCACTAATCCGAACTTCAATCGGGAATCTCGGGCCTACGGCCTTGCGGATTTCATCGCAAATTGTCACCAGAAGGCGGGCGCGATTCTTCACATCATTACCGCCCCATTTATCTGTTCTTCGATTGGTTATCGGTGAAAGAAACTGGTGCAGCATCCAACCATGTCCGGCATGTACCGTCACCATGCCAAATCCGCACATCTTTGCAAGCACTGCTCCATCGACAAATTTTCGGATGGTGCGTTCAATAATCGCTTCATCCATTGGCCGGATAGTTCTTCCTCCAAGTTCGCATTCTACCGGACCATAGGCAATTCCTTTGGATGAAGCTCCGAAAAAGGACAGATCCCGATTGGCAAACATGCCGGTGTGCTGCAATTCAAGCGATGCAACCGCGCCATAAGTTTTAACTCCATAGGCTATTCGCGAAAGATTATTCTTGATATTCGGGGTATCCAAACAGATATGGGTAGCCCCTCCCCGGCCGAGCTCTCCATCCACGATGCCTTCAAAAGACGTTACCGAAGCAGCTCCGCCTCTGGCCTTACGTTCATAGTAGGCAGCTGCGCCGTCATTCAAATAACCGTCTCCATTTAAATTCTGATAACCGGTCGGTGATGCAAAAATTCGATTACGAAACAATGTACTTCCTAAAATAATTGGTGAAAAGAGATGCGGATATTTGCAATTTTCCATTTTCAATACTCCTTCTTAAGCAGATAATTTAACATAATTATACGCGTTCAGTCAATATCTGTCTAATATAAGGATATGATTGCGTTATTAGAATAACTTATGACCATTTTTCTGGATCAGCCTGATGATTCGTAGAATATAATCGTTGCTGTTATCCTTCAGCCAGGCCAGATCGATCCGGTTTATATGATGCGTACCTTCCAGCTCCACAAAACAGATATTTTGAAACATTTTTTCTGCATATCCTCTCGAAAAAAATGCCACGCCGCTGTTGGCGGCGACCTTCAGGATGAGGTTCTCACAGGTTTTGACCTCCTGAATAATATTCGGTTCATAACCATCCATCCGGCAGCACTTGATCATATTTTCGTAATTTTTTCGACCATAATCCGGATCAAGCATAATCAGCTTCTCGTTTGCCACCTCGACCGCTCTGATTTTTTTCTTTCCAGCCAAAGGATGCTTTTTGCTGACAATCAGTCCCATCGCATCTCGCTTCAGCGGAATGGTTTCGATCTGTTTAGACTGAATCAGATCATAGGAATAGGCGATAACCATATCCATGGACCGATTCAAAAGAACATCACGGATCTCCCTGAAATTGCTTTTATCGAAAGTAAAATTAAGATCTGGGTAGGATTCCTGGATCAGACTGACAACGGGTTCGATAACCGTAAATTCCAGCGGTCCGGCATATCCCATATTGATGTCCAGCTGACTTCGGCAATGAATTTCTCTTGTTTTTCTTTCAATAGAATGATACTGTTCAATGAATTCTTTGCACGCTTTATACAGATACACACCGGCTTCGGTTACCGCAAATTTATTTTTCGAACGATTAATCAAGGTTGCGCCGATTTCTTCCTCTAAACTGGCAATTTGCTGGCTGATGCCGGACTGGGATACGCAAACGCGTTTCGCCGCCTTTGTAAAGCTCGCTTCTTCTACAACACAGATAAAATATTCTATCTTTCGAATATCCATTGATTATTCCCCCAGGTCAAAAAGCCGGATTTAATTTTACGTTCTTAGCGTGGCAACGATACGATCATTTTTCAACAACAGTTCCAGTGCATCAAGCGGATTGCTGACGATGATATCGGCGGCATTCATTGATTTTGCGCAGCATCCTTCGCTACCGATTATACAAATTGAAAGAATGCTTTTTTCAAACATAGCAAAGTCATTTCTGCCGTTTCCAACTGTAATGGTAGTCTCCGGGCCAATTGTTTGAACAAACTGCTTTTTATTCTCAGAAATATTTTCTTTGCTGAACACCTGGATATCAAGTGGCAAATTCTGGCATTGCCTTACTGCCGTGCCAAATGTATCCGCTGTCAGAACATAAAGATTAACTCCTCGCTCTGATAATGCCTTTACTTTTTCATTTGCACCATCCACTAAAACCCCATCAACTGCAAGCGTTCCATTAAAATCAAATACAACATTCTTCACTTTGATTGTTTCATAACCTGGGATATCTAATACCATCATCTTTTTTCACCTCAATAATTTTGTGTCAATACTGAATCTGATAATGAATAGTAGAAATATATACTCGTCACCTCAAATTTAAGCATTAATAAATTTATATGCTGTAAGCAAACACATTGCCGATCAAGTCCTTCAAAGCTGGTCTCCTTTACCGTTAGTTAATAAATCCACCGAGATGCCCAATACATCTATCGTTTTTATCGAATGAAATTCAAGCTTTTCGTAAAATATTTTGTTGTCTTTTATATTGCTGTTTTCTAGATAAATTGGGCATTCATTAAATTTTTCAATGGCATATTCCATCAGCAAACGACCCGCTCCCTTCATCACAGAACCGATCATAAACAGGTAATGATGCTCCCGTTTATAATGATAGCGCTCGGTTATCAGTCCTTCATTTTTCAGCTTAATCAGACTTTTGACCTGGGTAATCATTAGAAATTTGAATATCTCCCCAAACATTCCGCTTGTGAGTGCATTGCGGATGCTAAAAAATGGTATGCCTTTAAAATTCCAAATTGAAACCCCGACAATTTCATCATTGACAACAGCCGTATGAATTTCACCATTCTCATTAAAGTAGTCAAGCATCAGTTTTAAATATCGGCGAAGTTCTCTCTCGTTCAGAAAAATAGCTTGATACAAAGGATCATCTTTAAAAGCTTCAGTTAAAATGTCCGTAGTCTCGGCAAGATTATTTTTGTCAAGTTTTTTGTCCCTTATTACTATCATAACCGCCTCAAAAATATTTCTTCATTAATTTCAATAAATGTGATACCGTCGCTCGTCCAGATATCTCTTCCCCCGAAAGATGACAATATTCTCACTCCTTTTGGCGTAATTGCATATCCAAATATCCGATTAATAGGGTATCCGTCTTGATGCTTTTTTCTCAGATAATTTCGTGTCGACTCTAGTAGTAGCTTTGAAACACCCTGATGGCGGAAGGGTTCGTCGATAACATGGTCAAACAGTAGTATGTTATTTTCCCTTCCTTTTTTCAACGGCTCGATTTCGCTATCACTGAGGTTATCATCAATATATTCTTGTTTATATACTGCCCGTTCGTAAACAATGGGGTCAACATTGAAAAAACTGATAAACCCTATCAGAGTATCGCCTGAATAGGCGGAAATGATGCTGTTCCTGCATTTTAAAAAACGTTTCACCGCCAAGCCTTCATTTGTCAGAATTTCATTGCCAAAAATCTTGCGATCAAGTGCAAGAATAGAATTGAATTCTTCAACGGAAAGTTCATTACCATATTTAATCGTCATTTCCATTGTTTTACTCCTCGAGCTTGAATCCAAGCATGGTGATGTCATCAAACTGAGGCGCAGTGGCGGTAAATTTGTCAACATCATCTAAGATGCTCGAACACAATGATTTGATATCATGTTCTTCTGTTGAACCAATTAGTGTCGTCAAACGATTTTCACCGTAAAATTCCTGTTCCGGATTGTTGGCTTCTGGAATACCGTCAGTATAGAGATAAATGATATCACCTTTTTCGATTTTCGATTCATTCATCGCGTACTTAGCAGTCTCAAGACCGGCACATACAAATCCTTTTTTTCCGGTCAGCATTTCAACAAACCCATTCTTTTTCCAGATAATTACCGGATCATGTCCTGCATCACACCACTGAAAGACACCCGTTTTCACATTAACAATCGCAATAAACAAAGTAACAAACATTCCCTGCTCGTTGTTTTTGCACAAACTGATGTTTGCTTCCGTCATTGCTTCGTCAACTGGCAAATGCCGAAGCACAAGATCTTTTACCGTGGCTTTGGTCATTGCCATAAACAGCGCGGCCGGAACACCTTTGTCTGAAACATCACCAATGACAATACAAAAATTGTCCTCATCTACAAAGAAGAAATCGTAAAAGTCGCCACCCACATTTTTGGCCGCACGCATGGATGCATAAATCGTAAATTCGTTTCTGTCTGGAAAATCGAAATTATGTGGCAGCATGCCGTCCTGTATCAGCGTTGCGATGCGAAGCTCAGTTTCAATACGCTCTCTCTCTGAGGTTACGCTTGTCAACTCATTAATATACCGGATGATGTCACTTGTCATTTTATTGAAAGCATCCGCTAACATTTCGATTTCGTCACCGGTCTTTACATTGATATCCAATGCGACAAGCTCGCCCATGTTTTCATCAATATTGTTATTCACAAAATCCGTAGCGTTGTCGACAATGACCTGAAGGGGATTGATGATTGATTTGTTCAGGAAAAGCAGATAAATGCTAATGAAAATAATAAAGATCAGCGCTGCAATAGCAGATACGAAAATAATGTATTTGCTGAGCGTGCTGTTAATGTCCTGCATCGACATATCCGCACCCACAACCAGCACCGGGGTCCCTTGAGCATCCCGCAGCACATCAAATGCGCTAATCAGGTAGCCAAATTTACTTTCGTTTGTAATATAAATTTTAGGTGCATCGGGGTTTGTAAAGAGTGCATTTGCATCATCAATATCCTCTTGAGGATAATAATCGGTACCCAAGACATCACCGAGCACAAAATTTCCGGCATCTCCCGGCTTGGTGCCCTGAGCAAAGACATCCAGTCCTTCTTTTGTCGGAACATAAGCGTACAAATATTCAAGATTGTTTTGTTCCTGTATTATTTGAAATTGCTTAATCAGAAGATCATAGTCCGCATCCGTTTCCTTTGTTTCATAATACTGGTTCACCTTCTCTACTGGTACAAGGGCTGCCGCGGTGTTTACAAGCGAAGTGATATTCTGCTCATACCGCTTGAACATCGCATCACGGAAACTGAAATAGGAAATAATGATGATGATTACACAAAGCACCATTGCCAGAATCATACTTGCCGTTGAAAATTTTGTTTTAAGACTTATTTTTCGAATACTCTTTTGTTCTTTCATAAATACCACCTTGTTTTACAGAATAATGAGAAGATTATTGTAAACGAGTGTCCGGTTGTAGGCAAAGGCTTTTGCTTTTTTCCGAACAATGGAAACTCCGAGGTAATCCAATGCTTCATCAGATTTTCCTGATTCCTCAAAAGGATTGTAGGTTGTGCTGTCGTCACGCATTCGAATATAGATATCCTCATCGAACAGCACGATTTTTATATTAATATAGTGCGGTTTCCCGTCATTGAATCCGAAATTAATGATATTGGCCGCAAGTTCTTCAATCGTTAAATTTATGAAATATGCGTTGCTGCTATCAATGCGCTGCCTTTCGCAGAATTCTTCAATCTCTGCAACACAGCTTTCCAGCTGTGTGAGATCTGAAGAAAGCGTCGTTTCATATAATGAATCCTTTTGTATAACCGGCTCGGTGAATAGTAACAGATTGCGATAGTCTCCTTTTTTTTTCATAATCATCGCAGTAACCACTAAAACGACAGTCGTTACACTTTCACTTGCAACCAGGGCCATAGCTGTTCCCGAAACACCAAAAATAGGAATAAACCATATGGAAAAGCCTAACAACAGCACAAAACCACGTATGAAATAAATGACTCCCGCAAAATACTGATGTTTAATCGACTGGTAAAAGCTTGCCATCACACAGTTGAAACAACTCTGCATCACCGAAAGCGCAAAGATTCGAATCGTCAAAACAACAATCGGCAAATTTTCTCTCACACCAAACAGCGCGGCGATCGGATCTGCAAAAATAAATATAACCAATGTACAAATGGCCCCTAAAGCGATGGAAGTCTTCAATGCTAATCGCATGGTGTTGTAAACACCTTCTGTATCCTTTTCACCCGCAAAAGTTCCCACCAACGGAGTCAGCGCAAGCGAAATTCCATCAAACACTGCATAGGCAAACATCGATATATTAAAAAGAATATTGTAAATCGCAAGCCCACTCAAACCTACTGCTGAACTTAAAATATTGTTGATGATAATCAGTGTGATTCCCTGATAGACAAATGTTGAGGCAATGCCGAACCCCCCCCGAAAAAGCCGATACGCGGCGCGGGGACTAAATATCGTTTTACGCAGTTTAAGATGATTGTGTTTTTTAAAAAAGTGTATTAGATACACCATTATTGCCGATAGTTGTCCAAATACCATTGCCAGCGCAGCACCAAATAAACCCATATTCAATCCAAAGATAAACACGAGGTCAAGTGCGAGATTGACCACAACGGATAGGCTGATACCAAGGGTGGATAGAAACGGATCAGCATCACTGCGAATCAACAGTGATATCACCGGTGCTAAAATAAATATGGGTGCAGTCAGAACAAGCGGAGCCATATAGTCTGTGGCGGCGGTAATACCCGATCCACCAGTCAGAAATATAATTTTCGGAAGGAACAACATCCCAAATACCGCAATGACCACACCCGTAATAGCAGAAAACATCACCGCCTGGGTAAAGTAAGCATTTGCTCCATCTTTATCCTCCTCACCGATGCATTCCGAAACTTTGAGGGAGCCTCCCACACCAAATGCGTAACCGAATAGATTATAGATCATATACACCGGCATTGCCACCGCCAATACCGACAGTCCGGTTTCACCAAGAGCATTCCCCAGAATGATCGCATCCACAAATGTTTCCATCGCTATCCCTGCGGAGGAGAGAATGCTGTTGATAACAAATATACGAAAAGCCTTATTAACAAAATGTTGATTGTTCATATCATCATCTCTGTCTCTGACAATACCTAAGGTCATACCCTCGTTTGTCAATCATTGATGCTGACTCGCACGAGAATAATGAAATGATCTTATATACATTAAAATCGATCGGTTTAATGCTAAGCTCTATCGCCCTATTTCTTTTTTTTTCACTCATTGCTATTTATCCCTTCAAACAACGAAAAATCGATCAATCGATCATTTATAAAACACTAAAACCTGCTTATTGTTTAGATGTTTTTTACTATAAAACTACCTCCCAACGCGGTTATGATAAAATAATTAAACGAAAATAAAATTAATCAACCTGAAAAAAGTTATATCATGTTATTATACCATATAAGCCGCTATCATATATACTGCTTTTTTATTTGATATTTATTCAAAATCATTGTACAAAAAAAGAACCTATTGAATAGACTTAATGCGTATCCATTCCCTAGGTTCCATTTTAAGCTCACGACAGTTTGCAATTATTAAATAACCTTTTGGCGATTGAAGTCAAAGCTCATGTAATAATTCAAACTCGGCACTCCTTATTTAAATCGCTTTTCTATTTTCTAATCTACCGTCAGCCAAAAATTTTGCCTTTTTTTTATTTGAATTCTTATTTGTTATAAATAAAGATAAAACAAAAGCCAGAACAAGAACACAAGTTTCAATTGTAAATACGTGTTGAACTCCATATATCAGACTCAACGATTGATTTTCCGGAGCGGTTGGATTGCTCATCGCTAATAAAGCCTTATTTTGATAGGCAGTCATAATTGCAACAAATAAAGCCGTTCCAAATGCCCCGGCTATTTGCTGCAACGTGTTTGTGATGGCCGTACCATGAGGATAATATTTCGGAGACAATTGATTTAAACTATTTGTCTGTACAGGGGTATTGATTAGTCCAACCCCTACGAGAGATAAACAATGCAACGCAATAATGACAGGGATACTGATCGTCATCGATACGCAACGTGAAAGTAAAATGAATGCAATAACCGATATAGCATATCCAGGAGCAATCAATGCTTTGGGGCCAAACTTATCATACAGATGACCTGAAATCGGTGATATGATTCCATTAATAATTCCGCCTGGCAACATAATAAGACCTGCAGCAAATGCCGTCATGCCTAAAGCACCTTCAAGAAACATTGGTAAAATAAGCATCGTTGCAAAATTAACCATATGCATGATCATCATGAGTATACAGCCGAGGCTGAACATGGATTCTTTAAATGGATGCATATCCAGCATCGGCTCGCTCATGTGCAACTGACGCAGTACGAACATGACTAACGCAATACCGGCAGCAATCATCGGTATCGCAATTAAATATGTATATGAGCTGCCAATATTGCTAACACCATATATGAATCCGCCGAATCCGATAGTCGACAGTACAATCGATAAAAAATCGATTGGCGGATTCGTCAATTTCGTGACATTTTCAACGTATTTGCTGCCTAAAATTAAAGACACAATCGAAAAAGGTAGGATTATAAAAAATAACCATCTCCAATTAAGAGATTGAATAATTAAACCGGAAATGGTCGGCCCGATCGCCGGTGCACAAAACATCACAAGATTAAAAATCCCCAGTGCTTTTCCACGTTTCTCAACAGGATTGATAATTATTAAAGTATTAACGATGTTTGGGATTAAAACACCAGTTCCAACAGCCTGAATTAATCGGCCAGCCAGTAAAACTGTAAAAGACGTTGAAACACCACATATAAGTGTTCCGATTAAAAATATTATGACAGCCGTAATAAAGAGCTTTTTCGTTGAAAAGCTTTGAATAAGCAATGCAGAAACGGGAATTGCAATTCCCATAACAAGCATATAACCTGTACTGAGCCATTGAACTGCATTTGCAGATACTGCAAATTGAACCATTAATTTATTTAATGCCATATTCAATACCGTTTCATTCAGCATACAACAAAATCCTGCCATGATCAATGCAATTGTAATAGGCACCACATTATAATTTTTCTTTTGATAATTTGATTTTTTTGAACATAATTCCATAAATTTTCTTCTCCTTATTCAGTAACAATTGTAATTAAGCTATATTTAAAAACTCGTATGCGCTTTCAAAATACCCAGAAATTTTGAGCATAGTTTGTTTTTGTCAAATTAAGTAGACAATCTATCTGCGCAATGATCCACCTCAGAATTATTGTTCTTCAACAGG
>JGI24143J45723_1000444_pt1 | contig 21305 bp, 17 predicted proteins | sample BarGraIncu00432A_FD_45723 | JGI IMG/M metagenome (IMG submission 45723) | reverse complement strand
TCTTTATTCTTCACATTAACAAGCATTACGTTAAAAGGCTTATACTTACCGTAATCATCATACTCATCTATAACTACCCTATCATTTCTTGCATCTAATGATGATTGTTCTATTATTTTCTTTAACTGCTTAGTTATTAACTTTGTACTGCCAGGTAGCATTGGAAAAGCTCCTATATTTACTTGTTCTATACTCTTATAAAAATTGTGTTCTTTAAACTTCTCTTCATCTCCATAAGGAAACATAACATAAGCCCCAAAGGTTTCATATTTAAATTGGACCTCGTTGCTAAGTTTTGACACTATAGCATCCCTATATCTATGCATAACATTTATGTCATCCTCAACCGGACCTACAACGCCGCTATTCTTATCGACATATATTCTATACTTAGCATCAAATATATATATTCTATTGTCATCTTTATTGTTTAAATTTCTAATATTAAGCACAGTATCTGGTCTTTGATTAATTGTTGGAGATGAATATGTCTTGTTATACCATAACTCTAACCTATTTTTCTTATTAGAATAAATCATCTTAGCTTCCGAGTCCTGGGATAATGTTAAATAGAACCCATTGTCCTTATACTTTAATATCCCATATTCCTCTACCTGATAACCTAAATCGCTGAGAATATGATGTATTTTCATATAACACCACATCTCATAAAGTAAATATAGTTTTTTGGGAGTCATCTGATAAAGTCCATCACCTAAAGCTAGTCCCTTACTTAGCATAATATACTTTTTATAAACTTCTCTGTAGCCTGGAGCCATTTGAAAAACTAAACTCATAGTCTTTTTACCAGTAAGGTTACTAACATTACTAAATCCGTTCTTTAAATAGTTTTTTAATATAGATATCTTATTTTTCAAAAACTTAAACAGCACCACTTTATCATCAGTATTATTACTATTATTATTTGCTTTATTTGCTAGCATATTTATAACTATATTTTTCACAACAACATTTAATCTTTTTACAATATTCGTTATCATATACTTAACAAATCTATTTTCATATATGTCTATAGTTGTTATCTTTCTTTTATCTACCACCATAGTTGCAATGTAGTTTTTATCCTTACCTTTAATAAAACCATTTTGATTTTCAGAAAGGCAGCTTGAATGTTTCCTAAGATAAGCAATCGTATTACGGGAAGGTACTCTTGATTTCTCTACCCTTCTTATAGATTCTATAGTTTCTACGTTATGTTTAGAATTTGCTATAACCCGTTTAATAGCTTTTTCTAGATCATCAAATATACATCTCAAAATGCTTATAAATTCCGCATTGGTTTGATGTTTAGTATCCACCAGCCTAGTTTCTAAATAAGTTTTACCCATAAGTGCAAAAGCTAAAGAATATATCTCGTCATTTACTTCATCCATTATGTCTCTATAATCCTTTTGATAATCAATTTTAGACGGAAAAACTTCTATATCTATAGATAATATATTCTTTCCATCTTTAGTAATTATAAAATTAGACAATCCAATATCCGAAGAAAAATCAACCATCCCAATATAACAATTACTTATTTTCTGAAACTTATTATTAAAAATTGCTACCCATGTGTATACTTCATAATTACCGTCATCTTATTTTCTAAAATTATCCGTTATGTAACATTTTCATAAAAACAGGGTTTAACTTGAGTTCCACTGACATTTATGATTTCGCTATTATTTGAAATGATTTTTGCTATAACAAAGAAAGTTTTTCTAGTTTTTTTAATACATCTGATATTTTAATGAAAAATGAATACATCCGTATGTATTTTTATTTGATTTATATCTGCCAAGGATTTTTGAATCTTTTCCAATTACCCTAATTGGAGCTACTAGCGAACTTATTTCCTTAGTCACCTTACATGACTCATTAGTAGATACATAGCAGTTATTTCTTTCTTGAATTAGATTTTATATATTTTTACCTTCTAGCACTTCCAATACTGCTTCAGCAATTGCTTTTCCTAGTAAGGGTGGAACTGCATTCCCAACTTGTTGGTATTGCGCATCCTTTGTACCTTTAAAAATATATGAATGTGGGAATGATTGCAATCTTGCAGCCTCTCGTATACTTAATGCTCTATCAACTTTGGGGTGAATCCACATAGATTTTCTTTCTTTAAATTGTGAAATTTTTGACCCTCGGTTAACTGCCTAAACCTACTAATCGCTATTTGTCTTGAACTCGTATTAGTATGATTATATATTTCTGTTAAATCAAAAAAGTTTGAGGCATTTAGTATCTAAATCATTATTTTCTTTGGGATAATAGTTAACTGCTTGTTCTGGTTCAATTCCTCTAAATCACTAATAGCATTAATATCAATTTCTACTGTAAAGTAATGAAAATTAAAAATTAATTAACTTAATTCTTCTATGGCTCATATCAAACGAAATATCAGTAATGTCAAAAAAGTATTCCAGTGCTCATTAACTGGAATACTTCTTACACGAATAATTTATATGCTTTATTATTAATTGAATTATAATTACCTGAAGTAGCTCAGGCGACGTAATAATAACTGGAAGTTGTTGTTTGCAACCTCCACCAAACCCTAACCTATAACTTAAGTAAAGAAATATCTATTTTTTCACCCTTAAGATAATACCCATACATATTAATTGCCGGTAATTGTCTAATTTGAATATGCTGAAGACCTAATTCATTTAACATTTCCATATTAGCATACCCTTTATCTATAATATCTGGTTGCTCAGTCGGCATTAAAAAACAGTTCTTTACGTCATTGATAGAATGTAAGTCTATAAATTTTTTATATGCCAATTGATAGAGATACTGCTTAGTAATATCATAAATACCAGGTTGACCCTTCAATTCCTTATTCTGTTCTAATTGAATATTATAGTATTTTGCATCGAAAATAATAAAGCCACATTTTCCATTTGCTGAGTGTATTGAAATTAAATCTGGTATAAGAGTATCCTTTACCACTTTTGTAAATGAACTGCCATCATCTTTATTCCCAATCCACTTCGGTTTTTCTATAAGTGAAATCAATGTATCGCTTTCCTTGTAGTTACTATGTAAATCAACAGGCAGACTGAGTGAACCTAATGTGTTTTGCAATTGATTGTTCATAATCTCTGAACACACTCTTTCCCATACCAAATTAAAACTATTTGTGCCAAACATACTAAAACTATCAACTGATGCCAAACTACTATTGTGTGCCACATAAGCATAGATTGTTTTCAACACTAACTGCTTATGTGTGTTGAATTGTATATTCAGTTCATTTTGAATCCTATAAATGATATATTCATTATCACCAAATTCATCCAATGTTTCGTCTGAAACATCAACTGGCATGATATCAAATAAATCTAATAAATCAGCTTTTTTAAGTTCATTTGTAAACTGGCTTAATATACATTCATGCAATCTCTTAAAATAATCAAAATCATCTGTTACTCTTTTCTTTGTAAGTAGTTTAGTATAATATGGTCGGTTATTACATAACAATGCAAAAGTTTCATTTATGGTCTTATCCCATAAAATTTCACCAGAACCATTTTCCTCTATGATGTCTTGAGTATTAATATAAGCACCATTTTCATAGTAGTCATGTAATAAATAAAGCATAACTGCAAGCAAATTAAATGAACTACTCTCTCCGTTATCATTATACATACGAATTATTTGCTCTTTTGAATTATACTTCTCAAGAACCTTTAGAATCTGCTTGAGTTCAGATTTTGGAGAGTTGTTACTAGTAATATATTTTGGATAACATTTCAAAATTAGCCCATAAACAGTAATAACCCCCACAAAAGTGAAAACATAGAGATACTCGTTTTCACCAACTTCTACATCCGCAACTTCTATATCCTCATATATCAAATCTGACATATTCTTCTGGGCATTGGTCGCTTTTACAACTTTTAAGACACCGTATTCCTTCAGCTTCTTTATAATGTTGACTGCTTTTTCAGCCGGGCACTCAAAGATGTCTCTCAAGTTTTCCTGTGTATATCGTTTTTGCTCACACACAAACTTGGATATCATTATTCTTCAGCCCTCGAAGTGTTTTCTGCATCCGATGCAACCTTTGGAAACATGTCCCTAATTTCCTTGCAAAATAATCCTACACCTCTCTTGTCAAACTCTGCACAGATAGAGGAATATTTTGTTAAGTCCTTACATCCTTCAAACAAGGAAGGTCTCTTCTGTTTTGCTGCATCATCAAACAGGTACATTAGAACCTTGTTTTTAAATGCAGAGATAAATGTCTTGCCATCAATTTCAGTTTCATTTCCGGAGTCTATTACTTTTTTAGACAAAAAATATGGCCCTAACAATTTATCCTCGTTTATTTTATAAGAAGAAAGAGTATTATTAATTGCCTTACGCAGTTCATTCCATTCAACGGTATGAGTATATACGCCTGTCCCTAATTTGACTTTTTTATTAGCAATTCCACTTTCACCATCATTAATAGAAAGGTAATTAAAATCCCATCTACGCTTGAAGGCTGTATCCATAGGATATACACCTTGATCAGCACTATTCATAGTTGCCCAAATGAACATATTATCTGGAATTCTGATTTTTTCATAATCTTCAGGATTACCACCAATACTTTCTTCCTTTGCCAAATATGCTCTCATATCCGTTGATGTAGTTATAGGGTATTCACTGGCTTCATCTTCTCCACGATCAAGTAACTGGAATACATCCCCAAATACTGCTGCCGCATTTGATCTATTGATTTCTTCTACGATAAGCAAGTATGGTTTCATATTATCAGTCTTACTATTCTGTAATGCCTTAACGAGCGTACGTATAAATGGCCCTGGTACATACTCATAAGTGATTGCCTCTTTATCATCACTATTTTTGCAAGGCACAGGTTTATAGGTTCCGACAAAATTTGCATAAGAATAGTCTGGGTGGAATGTTACACGCTCGTAATCACTCTCATTGTCTTCCCCGAGAAGTTCTTTGCGTTCCTTATTAAGAGTGAAACTCTTTCCTGTACCAGGAGCACCAAAGAGGATGCGATTTCTTGCATAATTACTTTTGTATCCGGTATTGAACCTAATTGGTTTTAAAATCCGATATTTTTCTTGTCTTTCTTCTACGCCATGACTGTTTTCTATGTCCAATAAATCTTTAATTTCATCTAAGGTCTCACCAATATCATTGTATGAATTATTACTCATAACGATCCCCCCTTTATTATTTTTTCCATGGCATTTCTTTTGCTCGTTTGCAATATATGATAGTCTTTTTGCTTAACAATTAATCCAGCTTGAGTCAATAGTGCAGTGAAAAAGGAAAAAGCCGTAAGAAAACCGATACCTTCTTGCCTGCGATCTTGATTGCTCTTCTCTCTAATATCGTTATCATTGCGAACATCTACTTCCACTTCAAAATCCAGTTCTCCGTTTCGATATGCTAAAATATTGTCTCGCATTGAAGTAATAGCATCTGGAGATTGGCCTTCCATTTCGTGTAACATATATGCAAATTCATATTTATTCATTTTTTCAAATTCTAGAAAGCATTTCATAAAAGTTAAAAAAGCCTCACGATAGTTACTGTCTGAAATATTTAAAAGTCTTGTCATTCCACTATAAACTAGTTTTTGATTTACGGATTGCAATTTTTTAATCGACTCTTGTTTTTGATGCTTACTATACGTTTCATAATTACTGATTTTTTTAATAGCCTCAAGAGCCTTGCAATATGCCAAGCCTACGTTGGTGAAGAAATATTTATATTGAATTGATGACCCTTTTTCATAATTTACAAATCCACAATTTTTTAATAGCGGAAAAATATTACGAGCATTGTTATCATTAAAATTTTTAGCCTTTGAAGCTTCTTTTCTGAAGTTTACAAACGGTTTAACTTCATCAGGATAAGCTAAAACCCATTCATAACATGAAAGTATCACATGGTTAGTGTTATCGGTAAAACTTGCTCCTGGGGATGAGCAATTTTTTACGACTAATTTCATGAGCAATTCCTCCTCTCTTAAAGTTGATTCTTAATATCTTTAGCGATTGCATATGCAAGTAATGGTGGGAGCATATTACCAATCTGCTTATATTAACTTGTTTTTGATCCTAGCACTTCAAAATCATCTGAAAATGATTGAATTCTCGCACTCTATCAAACTGATGGTATTCTATTTTATTTATAATGAAAATAATTTCTGTTCCTTGTATCAATAATATTCGATGTCTTATCACTGCTCATTCTTTGAAAAACCTTACTATACTTTGGAATTTTCCAATACTCTTGTGATAAGTTGGATATTTTTTCACCATCATTAAATATATCTATGATTTGCTTTGTTTACCTCTGACCATTCCTCACTTCATGATTTATAACCTATGTGCTATTTTTTCTCATAAATTTTTAGTAATCATTAGTTGCTTCACTTTCGTAATTATATTCATTTAGTAATAATTGTAAGTCAACCACCGAAGGCAAATCTACTAAAGCATCTTTAACAGTTATTATTTAGACCTTTTTCTACTTAGAAAATAAATTTATAAATTTTGATACCAACAAAAAAACTCGATGACGATTTTGAGGAATTCCAAAATCCGCTGCAATTAATATTTTATACCTACCCTTTATACCTCAATCTTCCAAAATGCTTTATTATATTGCCCTTAAGATCACCCATATTTAAGGTTGTTAATCCCTTTATATTTTCAGCAACAAAAAACTCTGCTATTACTTTTTTTATAATTCTACAAAAATAATCACTCCAGAGGTCATAGGAGATGACAGGAAGTCTTATTGCCACTGACTTATAAATATCGGCTATTAATAAATGCATGTTATCACTTTAGAACCCATCTAGTGCTTTTAATAATACATCCTTAGATTTTGTTAATGTTTATTTATTAACTCACATTCCTTATATTTTAATTTTGTTATGTCCTCAATACCTTTATAACATTCCTCTTTCACTCTAAACATTTTCCCACTTTAATTTTAATATTTATTCAAAGTATTTATAATATAATTCTATATATGTTGTAATTATACATCAAAAAAAAGTCCAAGTAAATTACTCCGACTTTTCTTTATCAATATAATCCTTTATTTGTTTAGCTATCTCCTCCGCTAATAGTGGTGGAACTGCATTCCCTACCTGCTTGTATTGGCTTGTTTTTGATCCAATAAAAACAAATTCATCTGGGAAAGATTGAATTCTAGCACTTTCCCTTACAGAAGGCACTCTATTTTCTTTATAATGAAAATAGTTTCTATGCCCTGTGTCTATTGTATTAGATTGTAATTTACTGTTCATTCTTTGAAAAGCTTTATTATATTTTCTTACCCCCCAATATTCTTCAGGCAAATCCGAGATTTTTCCTCCATCCTGTATCATTTTAATTATATTCTTAGTCTGGTCAGTATGAACAGTAAAATTATGATTTAATATAGTATCACTATCTCCACGCATAAGTTTTTGATATTCATTCGATGGATTACTAATATAATTATAATTTTGTTTATGTTCATGTAGATTATCTAAAAGTGGCAAATCACTTAATGCATCATAAACTGATACCTTATATTCTTTTTCTTTTGGAAATTCAAACTCAACATTTTTTATTCCTATAAAAAATACACGTTGCCTATTTTGTGGGACACCATAATTAGCGGCATTAATTACTTTGTAAGTAACATGATATCCTAGATTTTTAAATCTATTAAGAATATCATCTCTAAACATTCCCTTATTTAAGTTAAGTAATCCTCTCACATTTTCTATAACAAAAAATTGAGGGTTTACTGCTTCTACAACTCTACAATACTCTAAATATAAATGATTTCGTGGATCATCTATATTTCTAGTCCCTACTGAACTATAACCCTGACAAGGTGGCCCACCGATAACACCTACAATGTTTTTCTTCTCACTTAGCTCTTTTAGAAATTTATTATCTAATTCCTGTATATCTTTGCAAATTGCAACACTGTTATTATGATTATGGTTATACGTATTAACAGCATCATTCCACATATCTATAGCAAACTCTATTTCAAACCCGGCCTTTTCAAACCCTAAACTTAATCCACCACAACCACAAAATAAATCTATAATACTATTTTTCTTCATCTGATATTATCTCCTTTAATGCCTCAGCTATAGCCTTTGATAATAGTGGGGGTACTGCATTCCCAACCTGTCTATATTGTGCAGTCCTTGATCCTTTGAATATAAATGAGTCATAAAATGACTGTATTCTTGCTGCTTCTCTTACAGTAGGAATTCTATTATATTTAGGATGGAAATAATTGCTATGAGCATTACCTGTGTCAATAGTGACTGAAGTATCCTCTTCATTTAATCTCTTGTATGCTGAAGAATGCCTATTACTTCTCTTATTATCAAAAAGTTCTTCTGGAATATCACTCCAATTTCCTCCCTGTGGTACACACAAAATACGTTTTTGCACAATATCTGCTGGATACTTTATTTCGTGATTATAAATAGTATCATTATTTTTTCTTAAATATTTTTGATACTTAGTTCTTGGTTTATTCCTAATAGTATATTTTTCATTTTTTGTATTTTTATCAAATTCATATAATTCTTCTAATGCTTCTTTTACTGTAATAATATTGTTTTGTTTTTTCATTGTATTGAAATTAAACTCAAAATCTTTGGTCATTACAAAAAAATTTCTTAATCTTTTTTGTGGTACTCCATAATCTGAAGAATTCAATATTTGGTGATTTACTTTATATCCTCTACTCTGAAAAATTTCATAAATCCTATCCTTTGCATAACCATTATTACTTGTAACTATTCCTCTAACATTTTCAATTACAATTGCTTTAGGATCTGCTAGTTCTACAAATTTTACAAACTCAAAGAATAACTTATTTCTAACATCTTCTTCTTCCTTTTTATACCTATTTGCTGAAGAAAATCCCTGACAAGGAGGTCCGCCTATTATAACATCTATGTCCTTTAGTTCCCCAAAGTTCTTTATAATTTCGCTATTGTCCATTTTAAATAAATCAGTACAAACACCTTTTGCATTTTTAAAATTGTAATTAAATGTTTCTATTGCTTCTTTATTAAAATCAACCCCACCTACTATATTGTACCCTGCTAACTTAAATCCAAGACTTAAACCACCACATCCACAAAATAGATCAATAACATTTAACATACTCCACCTCTTATCTTAAGTTATAAATTGAATGAATTATAATTCAATTTAATTTTTCCATAATTTATTCCAATATAGTCAGCTGTTATAATCATTGAAGAATGATTGAATAATTTTTGTAAATATTTTAGATCGTTGTTTTGCATGTAAAAATGATATCCAAATGTTTTCCTTAATGTATGAGTGCCAACTTTAATGTTTATACCTACACTCTTACTTGCATCATTTAAAATTCTATAAGCTTGCGATCTTTCAATTGGGTTATCCCCTTTTTTACTCTTAAATATAAATGCTTTATTACTTAAAATTTCTTCATTACTTTTTATATATTGTTGAAAACATTCCTGTACAAAATCATTAATAGAAAATGATATATTATTAAATGTTATCCTATCAACTATTTTATTATGTTCATCGACTATATCTGAGAATTTTAATGATAATATCTGTTTAATTCTCAAGCCTGTATTTATTCCCACTATGAACATAAGATAATTTCTAAAATTGTTTACCATAAGATAATCTTTTAATTTTCTTATATCGTCCTTATTCCTTATTACATCAACTTTATTCATATCCCACCTCTAATACAGCATATTAATTACTATTATACAATATGCTGTATTAACTATCAACATATTTAAAAATTATTTTTTATTTGTATAATATTCTAGGTCAATAAGAAACCTTCACTTTCTTATTGTAATTTTGATCAATTACTATTATCTTTTAAATTATATAGAACGTAAGTTCTTTTGTAAACCCCTAGCTTTTTATCATCTTATATATTTTCATATAAACTACAATAAACAAACCGTTATTTATCATACATTTCACTCATTAAGACTTTTAAAAAGTCTGTATTACTATACTTTCCCTTACTAATTATGATAATTTGTTTTTATAAATAAGATGTATATTACGTTTGTGAAAACTTTCCTGAAGATGATATGACCTAATAAGGCTTTTGTCAATAATCTAGTCATCTATATAATTATTAATTAATAAGTTGAATATTAAATTATATAGATATATAAAAAGTTATATAAAAAGCATACAAAAAAAATTACAGACAGGAGAAATAAATTGTTACCTATATTTTGAACTTACCTCGGTAAATATACTGTTAACACTGCAATTTAAAAATATAGAAAGCCTTAACTACCTTCTACGAAATAATTAAGGCTTTATTTTTATACAATTTAATATTTACAATTAAATAAACTATATAACTAAGCATCCTAGCTTGTGGTTAAGCTATAAAACCTTCTCCCTCTAATCTGTTAATAATATCAAGTAAAGATTTACATCGTATATGATTGGGCAATTTATAGCTTCTAATAATAATAGAATAACAATTGATTAGTGTCGTAGATATTTTCCTATTCTATTTCTGCGTCGACGAATTCTGTAGGAATATATCCGATATGGCCCCAAATAATTAACTGTTTAAATTTTTTATTCATATAATTTCCATGCTTAGAATATAAAGTATGAGAGGTGATTAAATGACAACGAGAACAGCAAATTGTAAATGTGGTTCAGTTAACTTGAACATTGTTCCAAAATCGGGAAAAGTCGAATTTACATGTAAAGAATGTGGTAAATATGTAAAGACTCTTAACTATGGAAAATATGTAACAATTAATTCAGAGTGCAAAAAATGCAATGGAAAGAGTTTTAAAATTAAGGTTACAAATAATGAAGATAAAAACTCACAAAACTGGTCACCTTATTGTACAAATTGTGGTGAAGAGCCAACCGCTTTTTATGCTGATGAGAAAGGTAATGTAATAGACAGAGGTGTTAGGGAGCTATTAATTATCAGGGATTCTATAGAAGAGTTAGGTCAGAGAGTTGATTCTTTGGATAGCGCTGTTGAGATCAACAGCTATACAATATCTGAACATGAAAATAGCTTATACGAGTTGCAAAGTGATTTAGGACATTGCGAAAGTAAAGTATCTGATTTTGATAGTAGTATATATGATTTGAAAAGGGATATTGAGAGTTGTGAAAGTAGTGTAAGTGACTTACAAACAAGTTGTGAAAGTCAAATTTCAGATATAGTTTGGAAAGTTGACAGGTTAGAATAGAGTTATACATTCAGAATAATTTCTCTTAAAACTTGTAGCAAACAATAACTTCCAGATTATGTAATGGCTTCAGAGGCCGTAGTAAAACTGGAAGTTTTTAAATTCTAAATGAACAAATAAAAAAAAAGCCCAAGAAATCGCTCTGAGCTCCATCAACTAGTCTTCTGTACCTTTTCTTTCAAAGTTATACTAATTTCTTTTCCTAGTTCCTTTTGAATTTTTTTTGTTTTCCTCATATCTATTTCATCTTCAACTTGACTAAGAAATTTATTTTCATCACTTTCTTGAGTTTCTAAAGAATACCTTACCTTTGAATTTAAACATTCCCTTAAATAATTAAGTCGTTTGTTGTATTCCGTGATATTACCTTTTAAACTCTCTATTTCTTCCTTTTCTTCGATTGGATCGCATTCTTGAATTTTCATTTCTGCTGATTGTATCAATTTATTCTTACAATCAATTTCATTTATACGATTAAAATCATCAGAAAGAATATCTCCCCAATCATTCATATTTTCTGCTGAATCTTTATGTGCTGCAACTAAAAAATCCGATGCTCTTTTCATATGATGCTTTAAATCACAATTGCCATCTTTATTACAAGCACATTCATCAATATCTAAACTTAATAATTCAATTACTTTTATATCATAAAATAGCTTATTTTTAATATTAAGACTATGTCTATATGACCTAATAGCAGTCTCCTTTTGCCTTTCATTAAATTCTCTTTCTGACGAATATTTTGTTAACAACCAAGAAAAAATAATTGAAGTAAAAAAACTTAGCATTATGCCTAATGAATTGTTCGACAAAGATACATTAAATATAGATAGAATTAGTTGTCCAACTATAAAAAGTCCCGTAATCAATGCAATCATTGTTTCCATCGGCCACTTTCTTAAAGCAACAGTTATTGTTGCTATTACTTTAGACCAAATAGATTCTTTATTTTCTTTTATTTTCTTAAAATATATAGTTGTAATAAACATTCCTAATATGACTCCTATAATTAAAGAAAAATAATGATTTTTTAAAATAGTTTCTACTATAGTATACATGAATCCATCCCCTATATAAAAATAATGTAAAAGCAATTTAATACCTTCACATTACTCTAATTACTATTTTTAATTTTTGAATAATATTTTTTCATATCCATTTCACTAATCTTTGTATATGCAGGTTCCCAATCTTCATATCCTACTCTAGCATTTTCCCAAGGTAACTCATTGTGCGTTAATAGTTCCAAATCGTCACCTGATTTATTACCATAGATATCATATATGCTTTTTAAAAATTCTTTTACATATGAATCATTTGCTATACTTTCAGGGAGTCTAGCTTCCTTACGTATATTCTGATACCCATTTCTTTTATACTCTCTGTATAATTGTGGACAAACAGGCCCATGAATCCATGCTTCAAATTCACATTCTACTAGTGGTTCACCGTTAAGTGCTAAATGCCATGCTTGTGCATAATAACAAAGCTTTTGTATTTTTTTATTAGACATTGATTCCATACTAAGAAAAGCCTTAGCTATTTCAAAAATATTCATACGTAAATCACTTCCATCTTCCTTAAATAAATTTATTACATCTCCCATGAGCACACCTCCTAGCGTGGCATAGAACCATAATATATCTCTATATTTTATATTATAGTTCTGTTTGTAGAATGGTACAAGCCTTTAATATCCTTATTAAAGCACAAATTGCCTTATATAATGACATTTTGTATCATATATCTAATAGTTGCATAATATTTCGTTTTTAGATACTTATTTATATATATGTTATTATTGTCCATTTATTGTCAAATATATTCTAAAATAAAAAAGACCTCAAGGATTTCTCCCTAAGGTTTGAAGTATTATGCTATTGGTTGTCCATCTATTGGATTATTAATAGCTATCATTGCATTTACAGTAACATCTGTTATTTCTATTTTAGATGCTACTGTTGAAAGTTCATTTACTCCATCTGGTGAAAAGAGCAAACACAAGCTTCTAGTTTATGTAATGACCTCAACTTAACTATCGAATTTCTTTAGTAATGAGAAAATATAGGCTGTGTTTCTTGATTTTCTACTACCCTCATGGCGTATGCCAATTTCACCATTGACCCACCGGCCATAGTAGGAATATACCATTAAAAAATCATTTTTAATAATTGATCTTGGTTTTGTAACATTACTTGAAGGAGAATGTTCAACCGATCTATTAACAATTAATCTATCATTTTCTACATATGCCTTAAACTAAAGTCCTGTTATTGTTTGAAGTTCCTCTTCCTTATAATATAGTTCTGTAATAATTGTATCCCACAACTTCTCATAATCCCTCATTCTGAAGCATCCTTTCCTTATAGTTTCTTTTAGCAAACACAAACTTCCAGTTTATGTAACGACCTCCGAGGTCGTAGTAAAAACTGGGAGTTTTTACTTTCTTCAAAATATATTTTAACCTTTGGTTAAGAATATCTACAATCGCCATTTTTGTTATTATAATTTTCAATATAATCTATCTCATTTTCATTTAACATATACAAACTATAGATTTTAATATCTATATTATTTCTAATCTCTAATATTTTTTTTTCAGAATCTCTTATTTTCTCTTTCACATCTTCAAATATTTCACACAACTGATATTTTATTTTTTCAGTTAAACCTACATTTAATTGTTCTAAAGAATTAATAAAAACATCATACTCATAATTGTGAAAATCTTGTATAGGATTAGTAACTTTTATAGGATTGTATGTGGCATTAATATATTTAATAAATTTACTTCTTTCTTTATTACAATTATCGATTGAATCTTTAATTTCTTGATAATAACTTATATAGTCATCTATAATTTCAGGTAATATCATAGGCATTGTTTTTAAATCTTTTAAAATTACTTTAGGAAAAATACTTCTATCCGACTTAGATGAATTAACTTTGTAGTAAAACGACATCATTTTAGTGTTTAACAATAACGTTAAATATTTGAGCTTATTAATATCATTATTATTTTCCAAGATATTTATTATACTTCTGTTATTCAGTAGAAACTGGTCAGTATAAGCAGCTAAAATGCTATTTGGGTAGGAACCTGCTATTTCCCTTACTAAAACTCTTGGTCTTTTAAATATATCCTCTGTTCTTGGTCCAGCTAAGTGTTGCCCATACTTTAGCCATAACTTGTTATGAAAGCTAACCTCATAATTTCTAACATCTTTTCCCTCTATATAAGGACAATAATCATCTGATTTTTTTGTTTTAGAATGATAAACTTTATTCTTTGAATACTCCACCGTTTGTTTGGGGTTTCCTTTACCAGTAGCATAAGCCTCTAACCCTGATTTGACATCATAAAATTCACTTAAATCGCTTGAATTGCATTGTAATCTATTAACTATTTGTCTTTCTATTATATCCCCTGATATGTAGAATACAGAATCTTCATCTTTATGCCAATTGGAAATATCTATTTCTTTATAATTGGGGAATTGCAATTCCTTTCTATTTCTAATTTCTAATGTTGAAATTTTATTACTTTGCTTTGAGGATTTTTTAAATATCAAAATCACAGTTTCAACATTTGCACCACCAAAATGTTTTCCTCTTAATTGTGTGATTTCAAGAATTTGACCATTATTTAATAAATACTTCCTGATCTTACTCATGGTATCTAATCTAAGTAAGGTATTAGGAATTATAAATCCCAAGACTCCATTTTCACTTAAAAGCTTAATGGACTGTTCTAAAAACATAACAAAAGTATTTAATTGAAATTGAGTAGTCGTATAATTTTTACAGAAATATTCCTTTTCATTGTTATTAATTTTCTCTCTGCTGAAAATATAAGGTGGGTTACCAACTATAATATCAAACCCTTTATTCTCATAGATATCTTTAAACTCTGTGGCCCAATTAAACGCAAAATTTCCTGCTACATCATAATCATCAATTAATGAGTTTCCACATTTGATATTTTTGTCTAAATTCACTAATGAATCTTTTGAACTTGCCGTTCTAAGCCATAGAGATAACTTTGCTATTTCTACACTTTCCCTATTTAAATCAACCCCATATATATTATTTCTTAGAATCCTTTTATCTAAGTGTGCGACTAAATGTTTATTAACTTCAATACATTCGATTTGGTTATTATTTAATTCCTCTACAATACCATTAACATATTCTGATTGATCATAAATATAATTAAATGCTTCACTAAGAAATGCACCGGATCCACATGCGGGATCAAGTACCTTCATATTAATAAGAATCTTTCTATAATTTCTATATATACTCAACAATTTCTTCTTTGATTTTATTTTTTTATTTGTCCTTATGTCCTTAGAACTCCATTGCTTTAAGATGCTATCTTCACTATTTATTTCTTCCATTCCGTCATATATCCACTGATCAATTACACGTTTTACTATATATTTAGTAATATAATCTGGCGTGTAAAAAATGCCATCTCTTTTTCTCTTTCCAATCATCATATCATTTTTATTAGTCTTTGCTTTTAGTTCTTCTATATCATCTATACTTCTTTCAAAAATGTTTCCTAAAACATTCAAACTAATTTCCTTGTTAAAGTCGTATTCTGTAATTTTGCACAATTTATCTATAATTTCATCAGGTACATTTAATTCTTCTAATACTTTATCATTGCTAAATAATCCACCATTAAATTTGTTTATTTTCGCTGTAACATTACCTTTATCTATTGATTCAAATAAATTCTTCACACTTTTCCAAACTTTATATTCTCCTAAATCAACACTTTGTTTAGCATTCCTTACTACTTTTCTGAACAGTCCATCATCTAAAATATAATTTTTCTCACATGTTGCAATAAATAATATCCTATCTAATAACTTCTGACACTTCTCTATAAGTATCAATTCATCCATATTTCGATTGCATAGACCTAAGGTATTAAACATTTCAATCCTTAAATTCTTAAAATAATCATAAAAAGGTTTTGTTACTTTCATTATCTCTTGGCCATTATCTTCATATAATTTATCAGTTATAGAAAGCTCATTTCTACTAATTAAACTATCAATATTTAATAAAAAATAGAATCTCTTAAAGTTATTTTCTTGAAGAAGATCTTTGATCTTAAATAATTCAAACCTTGAAATATCTAGCGCGTGATAAAGTCTTATCTCTACAAAATTAGATACAATAATCCATCTGCATTTTCCCTTGTATTTATAAGAATAATTAAATGCCTGTTCTACAGGTGATCTAAAGTCATGATTCGCCTTTTGTCTTTTATCTAAATCTGTATTAGCATCTTTCAATTCTATAACTACTTTAACTTCTTTATAATTATTAGTGAAAAATCCTAATATTCCATCTGGCACAGTAGAGTCAAACTCCGTTTTACCCTCTTGTACTATATTCCATTCATTGTTCCCATGTATTTTTTTAAATCCAAGTATATCGCTGAAAAATAATGTTAGAAAATCCCCTTGTAATAACTTTTCATTTTTCTTATATATTTCTCCTTTAATAATTAAATTGGACCAGTTTTCGATAATCTTTAAATTTTTAGCATAGCCCCTTATTTCAGTAGTTGAATATCCTTTTAATCTCTCATCTAACAGCTTGTCATTAAATATATATTCAGAAATTTTTATTGACAATTATATCCCCCAAGAAAATCACTATAATAAAAATTATTATAAATAATCACCTAATATGTTAAATTAACGAAAATATTATTAAAAAGTTAGAAAAGTTGCAAAAGACCGTTAACAACTGAAATATACAAATTTAAAACTCTATAGCTACATTAATATAACAATAAACTAGAGTTTTGCTGCTGACTTCCCTTAGATTCAACCTAACGGTTGGTACTATTAACCACCCTATCAGACTTTCACCGACAGTAAATGCCACGCCGTGCGAACAATAAAAAAGCCCTGATATTATATCAGAACTATAATTATTTATTAACTAATTAAATTACAAAAGTGAGTCTATATATAAATCTACATACCTTGAATCTTCAGAACCACTCTCTCAACTTTAGCTCCTAACCTCTTCTTTGCTAAATTCGCATCGAATATCACATTTTCTTCACGCTATTGCTTCATTCACTTTATGTGAATGGATGCGACTCCGTAGACATTCTTTTAGTTCAAAATAACAGGTCTCCATGCTAATGCTTTACCGCTTAGCAAGTTCGTCTTCACCTCACAAAGCCCCCCAGTTTCATGAACAATCCGTGAACTCAATTTGTTTTGCTATCACATATTATGCTCATTTTGTTCGGTAAGATAAATTTGAATTTGTCTGGTCTTTACTATGTAGATATCTTAAAATATTGATTTCCTTTTGCTATCAACGCTTAGAATTTGTGATTTTGTTTTTTAGGTTCTCCAAATAGTCTTCATTAAAATAATTCAAACTTATGTCATCTAATATCACGTTATCATTTTCAAAGTCTAGATTAAATACTTCATAGGATGATGTATTTACATTTTCTTTTATAAATTTATTTAAGCACATTTTATTAATAAAATCTTTAAAGTCAGTAAAGCTCATAAGCCAATTAAATGTTCCGATATCATTTAAATATGCAGAATGTAATTTGCATTGACCCTTTACCATTTCTTTGAGTTGGCTTGAATCTTTATATTTTTCTTTACACGCAAAAAATTTACTAATATCAAATAGCGTATAATCAACCCTGTCTTTAAAAATTTTATATCTAAGTGTATTAATTGTCTCTATTTTATGTTTGGGCCATACAAAATATGCTGCGGTATATTTTCTCATTGCTTTATAATCATCTAACCATCTTATGCCTCCTTCTCGCAGTTTGTACAATTGTTTCCAACCACATACGGCATCGGAAGATAAACTGAATATTGAATCTTTTATTTTGTAAGATAGTGTGTATCCACCGTTAATTTTCTTAATCCTCTCTTCTGGCCTTTCTGAGACTACTAATTTTTTAGCTAAGTCGACATACAACTGCTTATCGTGTATGTCAGGATCAATATATATTGCACTAATAATAGCTTTTATCAAGTCCTTTTCCCCTGCTTCCTTCAAGGTTTTGTAATAATCACTATTATAAAATTTTTCAATGACTCGAATATTTCTTTGATAAACATATTCTTCATTTCCCATAAACGCATCTCCTTTATGTCGGATTCATATAAAAAACTTTGAAATGAAATACTTTCCAGCATCAATTCACTATTCTAATGTGTGTAATGATACAAATTACTCAAACTATAGCTTCAAAATAATGGCTATAAATTCCCCTTACATGAAAATCCTATTATCCACACATTTAAGTGTTCACTAATAAATTCTTCAGTAGCAAACACAAACTTACAGTTTATGTAACGACCTCTAAGGTAATAGTAAAAACTGTAAGTTTCTACTTTCTATTTTAACATTAACTGGTTGTGTTAGGTTGATATCTATGGGCGCCTAACACAACCTCTTTCCACTGAATGGATTGGGCGAAGCGAATCCATTTAGTGGTTGCTAATTAACTTTACTTGTGATAGGGCTCTGCGTATCGGCAATAAATGAGTTACAATATATTTTTCTATTAGTTAAATTGAAATTTTATCTTATTAAAATCTATAATCTATCTATTACCCCTTTTCCCTAAAAATTTATTATTCTTTTTAATTCTTTTTTTCATTTAAAGCAAAAACAAGGAAGAAGTCCAATTAACTCCTTCCTTGCATTCAAATACTTCTATTGTTAGGTTGTTTAACTCTGCTAATTGATATTCCTTATAAACCTTCTTAATCATCAATCCTTCCTAAAATATATAAACTCATATATACAATCTAATTACACATAGAAGTTTCTTAATAAGTAATGACATTACTCTTAAATATAATATATATTTAATTTTTTATTATCTTAAGCCGTCAAAAATAATATAAAGTAAAATAATATAATAACAATTATAATAATTCCAAATACATATAAAAGTTTTCTCATAAGTATTCCTCCTGATTATTCATCCTTGAAAATTATTTTATACTTTTCTAAATCATATGCATTACCAAAAAATCCTGTTAATATTGTTTCTACATTAATACGAGCATTATCTAATAGGCCATTTGCAATAGCATTTTCTTCTGCTTTTTGTTTTAAATCCTTCATTACTTCATTATTTTCTGTCATAGTAATTTTAGTGAAGATACTCTCATCCTCATGATATATTTTAAACGACTTCAAGTCTATCTCACTACTTAATACTTTTGCTTCTGCTAGTTTAACCACAATGCTAGTCCCATTTTCCTCCCACTTAATATCCTCAAAATCAAAACCTGCTTTTATAAATATATCATAACTATATATGTATTTACTTTGTGTGAATGGTATTGTAACTCCAAACAAATTTCTTGACTTATCTGTAACACTTAATTCTGTACAATAGGCAGTTTGTGTAGCCAACTCCCCAATGTCTTCAAATCCAATTTTTGTAGTCTTACTCTCAAATGAAATAAAATTTCTTAATCCAATTACTACTGCAACAATACACACTAGAATTGCAACACCTATTATTTTTTTTTTAGTAAGGTGCTTTTTTAAAAACTTTAATTTAACATCGCCTTTTTTTACCACTTCACTTTGCATGCTCATAATATTTTCCTCCCTCTTTAATTTAAAACCCTTATAATACAGCATGTAATTTTCGCGAAATAGCAAACCTGAATACTTAAATTTCTTTATAACGCCTCCATAAAAATACTCCTTTTTATTAAATAACATGATGTAATTATTAGATAATTATATCACATTTTGTAAATATAGTGCTGTTCAATTCTCAAAATATACATTTAATCTTTTAATAACTTTTTAATATTCTAAGATTTATCTTCAATTAATTATCCAATTTTAGTAATATCTAAATGTACATTTATAACCAAAGTAAAAGAAGGAAGACCCCATCATTGTGAGATTTTATTTCTTTTACCATGACATATGGTTTTTATATCAATATATTCTCATAATTAAATATTTTGTATTATTAATTTAAATTAAAGTTTTTTTACTTTAAAGCTTATGGGCATTGCTTTAATTTAAAGTATGTCATGCTCCTTATTGGTACTCCTTTTTTTCGTATTTTCCAAATCACCAGGAATCACTTCTATCCATAAAAACTTTAAAAACAATAATTCCAAAAAACTTTGCTGCAGAAACTACATTTCTACCACAAGCATGATATTAGCAAATTCGCTTCCCTCATAAAATCCCCCGGGGGACATGAACAAATTGTAAATACAATTTGTTTTGATATCTATTCAGCATCAAAATTAATAAAGTACTTTCTCTCTGGTGTATGTATCGTGAGGGTTGCTAAATTAATATTGTCCTCTAAAATATCCACTCTGTATTCAAACATGATATCATCATTTTGCTTCTTCATGAATAAGTAACTTCCTTCTTCTTGATCCTCGGCCTCATCACTTATTTCAGCGTAGATTTCTTCGCCACTGACTTCTCCAGGATATCCTGACTTTCTTATTTTTTCATCTATTGCTTTAAAAAACTGTTCCATTTTTTCGCTCTCCTTCTTTTTTTAATACCTGTTTCTCTTCAAATCAAGTATATACTATGCTTCTAAATAACAGTAGCCTTACACTTCTATAATTTCATATCTCTTTGTTTTTCTAAATCCAATTAAAGATGAACAATTTTCTTCAGTTTCATAAATCTTTTCTTTATTTAGTATAACTGGATTTATCATAGGTACAATAAGGTTGTCAACAGTAAATACCAATATACGCTTTTTTACTCCAATCATATTACTAGCCAATCCAACGAAATTCTCTAGGTTGTTATATCCTTTCCCATAATTAGCTATAAGTTCTTCACTTAATACACATCCTTAACTCAAAAAAATTATAACATAAACCAATGACGCTTTTAATACCATTGGCTTATGTTATAAGAATATAATCACGAATGGTAATAGAGCCAATCTTAGAGATATACCTTACTATCTTGTACTCTGTACCCG
>JGI24143J45723_1000443_pt1 | contig 21371 bp, 15 predicted proteins | sample BarGraIncu00432A_FD_45723 | JGI IMG/M metagenome (IMG submission 45723) | reverse complement strand
AGCACTATATGCAACTAAGTAATGCGTGTTATGTTCTTTTCTTCAAACTTAGAGTCAAATTTTGTTCCGCCATCCGTTCTTTCATGAATAGTATCAATAACTCTAATTGCATAGTTTTGCACGGGACATTGATGACATGATCAAACTGCAATTTTAAGTTCTTTAGTTGTTTACCTTCACCTATAATGTAACCAGCAATTATTAATTATTAATTTTTAATTTTTAATTATTAATTATATTCTTCTTATATGCTTTAATTTTTAACTCCAGTCGTTTCTCCAGGTATTCGTTTGTGCCTCTCAACTCCTTCAGGATAAGACGGGCTTCTTGCAGGTAGTATTGTCTCTTTTCAGTAGTCCAGGATAGGGGAGGCTCCTGCATGTTTGTGATTCTATCGGCGAGCTTCACGGCACACACTTCCGGCACACATTTTTTGATGCGTTGCAAACTATCCTTCATCTGCTCATGGGTGGGCAATAACTTGTTTTTGGTGAGTGCCTGTACTCCGGCAGTAACTTCACTCCCGAACAGGGTTAATAGTTCTTCTGCGGTAACTGCAGTATCCTCCAGCACATCATGAAGCAACCCCACCTGTACGGCAAACTCTGTATCAAAGTCTTTATTGTATGTTGCTACTACCAGTATTTCCATAGCTACATTGCTCACATGTACGGCATACGGTATAATGCTGTCGGGCAACGTTTGCTGCAACAGGGCGTGTTTCTCTGCAGCGTATCGAAGGGCTTTTTGATAGGTGTCCTGTATTTCCATTTCATTTGGGATTATCTGACTTTGCAAAGAGCAACCGAATCATTTTTTGTAATTATCTACAATAGTATGTGGCCAGACAATATTCTTTGTTCAAATAATATAACTATATCCTCTAGAACTATTATAGTGGCAAGATTGAATTCTAAAAAGAAAGCAAATCAACAATTGGTTTTAGTTCGATTTTTTTTCTTAAGACATAAGATGTAACTTTTAAATTTATCAATTAAAGTTCGTAAAAAGAACGAATCAATTAATATATTATCTAAATCTATTTTACAAATTCCAACATGGCAAAATAAGGCTCATGGATTAATATCTCACTATCCTGTAGCAAAGGATTGTTTTTTATAAATGATTGTAAATAGAGTTTGTAAGCTATTTCACTTCGAATGATTAGTTTTTCTTTGGATTGATACAGACCGGGTTCAGCACGTAAGAAAAAATCAGCTTCAAGTAACATTGGGATAACACTGTACAGTGCATTTTCTGTTGAACGGTTGCTGCCATATTTGTTTTTAATTTCTTTCTGAACTAAATCCCAATTGATATATTCCTGAACCTGAAAGTACTTGGCAAATAAGTTAAGTGTATCGAAAGCAAAGGGAAATGTTGCATTCACCATTGCAATAAGTATTACGGATTTATCCCCTTTGTTTTTGAGAGCATTCAACACTTCTTCTTTGTTATTCAAAATATCTTCTAACAAAGGATTTTTGGTGATAATTTTAGTGATATGTTGCAATGCTTTCTTAATACGGTTTTCTCCTTTGTATTCATAAGCGAGTTGCTCACAAAGGTAAACCGGGTTGTATTTATCTTCCAAAAAATCTTTCAATGCAATTTCGAGAATTGAAAGTGGAATTCGCTGGTTGATATCTATTTTATTCATCTGTCTTTTTCTTTAATTTAATAAATGGAATAAGAACTTCTAACATATGACTCCCGCCATGTGTGATAATTTTACTTTCAGTAGTGAAAGCACAATCATTCTTGATAAAAACAATTGATTCTTCCTCTCCTAAAAAAGGTTTCCAATCGATATGCTCATTCATAAATTTTTCTTTCAACCAATTATCAGAGTACTCTAAATGCCTTAAGCTTCTGCTGCCTGATTTATTGGTCCCTAATGTTTGTATATGCGTAAGTGTTTTCAATCCACGTGCATTAATATTGCCATGGTCAGTTGTAAGATAAACAGTGAAATCTTCCGATATTAAACGTTGAATATTTTGAATGATTCCGGAGTTATCTATCCAATTCTGAGTTAAATCATATAAGTCATTATAATCGGTAGAAGCATGCATTTTATCATCTAACACAACATCGACGTAAGCTAACCTTTTTATATTACACAAATCTGATTCATTCAAAGAGTTGTAGTTGTATTGAATTTGAGCATCTAATAAACCTTTATCTTTCCAAAAGCTTTTCCAAAGATTTGCTTCATTCGTTGGATTTTGAATATAACTGCTAAGTGGTTTATCCCCCTTGAAGATAGCTTGTCGTGAAAGTTGTGTTATGGAAGGTATCCACGAATAAATTATATCGTTTGAAATCTCAATGCCCTTACTCAAAAAGGAGGACAACATCAAATACTGCCAATAGGACATTCCATCAATCACAACAACAGCAACTTTATCATTTTGTTTGAAATTAAAATTAATATATTGCAATACTTTGCTAACAATGAGAGGCTTTTTCACAAACGAAGAAGGAATGATATGTGCTTTGTATTTCAATTCTAAATGCTGCTGAAAGCGATTGTTTATTTCCTCAATCTCGGATTTGACATCATCCCACATTTCTTCTCTAATAGCCGATAAAACGTATTCTGATAGGATTGGGAAGGTATGTTCCCAATCTATTTCGTCTTCAGTGTTAATTAATGATTTGAAGTAGGATAGAAGATGTTTTTTTATTTTTATTTTATTTGTACTATCAGCTGTATTACATTTTTTTAAATACTCATTAGTTTGAGGCTCGGATAGAGTTTGAGTAGGTTTTTCTGAAAAAAGTAAACATAACTCCTTATAAGAGCATTTTAGGATAATGTCAGAATGATATTCTGGAAAATAAGAACATAATTGAAAAACCTCATAATTACCTACCTTGGGAATATCTTCCAATAAATCTTCACGATTATTAATCAGGTAACAATAGTGTTGTTCATTATTTATTTTATAGTTCAATTCAAAATGGACACGTAATTCCAAAATAGAACCACTTACAAGTTCAATGCCTAAATTATGTAATTCAGTTTTCACTTCTTGTTTATCAAAAAACAAATCGCTGCTCTTGATCAAAGTCAATCGGTTTATTTGCAATCCTAACGTATAAATAAGTTTTTCAAGAAACAAGTTATCCATTTATTTTTATGGTTATTATTCGTTTAACATTAGGGACAATTCGTTTATCTTTTTCAAACTTTGCAACCCACTTTTGATATTCTTCATTCAAACGTTTCAGTTTTGCAGTTCGGATATTGCCTATTCCAATTCGCTCAATTCCTTTTTTCTGAAAGTTATAGAGGTTTGCACGTTTTTCAATTCGCTTTTCCAACTCACTTTGAATAGCAATTTCCAGGTTTGAATAGGCGTTTTGAAGTGAACTTTCCAGTTTGGCAAATTCATCGTTCATGATTTTTTCTCCCATATCTGCTGGGATAGTAGATATATAGCTGAATATACCAGTATTTGAAACCAATTGATTCCATATATCATTAGCGTATGCCGGATATATCTTTCCATTAGCGGCAACAAACTGAGCTATAAAGATAGATTTTGTTTCCAATGCATTTATTGCTGATATTTCCCACAAACTCCAAATACCCTTTTCCTGATCACCTTCTGTCGATTGTAAAACGCAAATGCCTGCATCAACAGAATATACTGGTATGGAATTTAATATATTCTGAACCAACGTATGTTGTAAGGTTATATGTTCCAGATTTGGGTTGTTCAATGCTACCAGTGAATCGAACGAAGCATTTAATTTTACCTCACCCCATTGCATAGTAACACTGCCATCTATCTGTTTGCTCACATGACCCCGATTGATAAAGGCATATTGTATTATCATATCCTCCAACCATATTGGCAAAGGGCTATGTTTGATTTCCGCTGCTTTTCGTTTGTCAATATCAGCTTCTTTGATTAACGGAAGGGCTCCTTCGGTTGATTGAAAATCACTTAGTTTTTTCTTTATTTCAAATAACCACTTATCACCTGCATACTCGAACCGTGAAGGATCTAGCAATGATTGTAAATAGAGTTGGTTGATTCGTTTCACATCAATGGTTGAGTCCAACACATCAGAAGTTTTGTCAATCCCCAATTGATCTAATATCGCATTCAGTTTTTCTTCGATCACCCGATACACCCGTAAATCAACGCTATTGGTTGTTAGCATGTTGTAAGCAGAAACCCGGTTCTGTTGTCCAATACGGTCAACACGTCCAATCCGCTGTTCAATCATCATAGGATTCCAGGGTAAATCGTAATTGAATACAATATGACAAAACTGCATGTTCAATGATTCACCTGCAGCATCGGTGGCTATCATCACCTGGCTTTCTCCTTTAAATCGTCGTAATGCGTCTTTTCGTTGGTCCAGGTCCAGGCTTCCGTTAATACTCTCACAAATAAAACCTTCTATTTCCAATCTGTCTAACAACATTTGTTGAGTAGAACGAAATTCAGTAAAGACTAAAACCTTAATGTCTGAATCATTGTTATCAATTTTCAATTGTTGGATGTATTCAATCAGTTTTGAAGCTTTTGCATCAGTTTCGGTAGCTAGACAATCAGTAGCTTGAGCTATCAGCTGTTCGAGCAATTCAATTTCATTGCTTAACGGTTCTACTTTAATCGTTGAAACATTTTCGGGTGTTAGGTTCTCAAAATCATAGTCATCATCCACTTCTTGCGAGAAATCCTCGGCAATATCCGATTCTTCACCTGCTATTAATCGTGTATGCCTGGTACGCATTGCTGATAGAATAGCTGCGGTGGAGCTGCTTGCCAATCGTTGAAACATCACCATGATTAACCCCCTGGCAGTGTTTTTGCTGAATTTTGCACTGTTAAATCCCTTCCTTACGTAATCGGTAACATCTTCGTAAAGTCTTAGTTGTTTGCTATGGTAAAATTCATTTAGTTCTACGTCCAACCGGATAGTTTGTCGTTCATTGAAAAGCTTATTTCCCTCATAATCCACTGCCAGCCTTTTTTCTGTCCGAATCACATAAGGTTCTATTTCAGCAATGGTGGGCATTCCTTCCCCGGCAAAAGCTTCGGGGTCTATGAGTTGAAGTACACGTCGGAAATGGTCAGACTTGCCTCTATGTGGAGTGGCTGATAAGAGCAATGCATTAGGGACTTCGTTACAAAGTGCTTGTGCTAGTTGAAATCGTGAAACTAAATGATTGCTTCCACCCATTTTGTGCACTTCATCAATAATAACCAAATCGAAATTGGCACTAAGTACCGCTTCCATTCTGTACTTATTATATTCATCTACACGTTCATTTGACCATCCCTGACGACGGTCAAGAGGTTTCAATGCATCTGTCGAAACAATGATTTGATTGTGTTGTGTCCAAAAGTTGAATTCCTGATCGGCATTAATATTTGAAAAAGTACGAGTGAGTGAAGATATAAGATCCGAATCGTACAGGTGAAACACCTCATTGAAGTGTTCTTTCAATTCACTTTGCCATTGCATCATGGCCGATTTGGGAACAATAATCAAGGTTCGTTTTACTTCTCCCCTTAATTTTAATTCTTTAAGAATAAGACCCGTTTCAATGGTCTTTCCCATACCTACTTCATCTGCCAATAAGAATCGATTCTGCGATGCCTGCATTACCTTTTCAAGAACTAAAATCTGGTGAGGAAGTGGTATTAAACTGCTTTCGTAAGGTGCAAGTATATTTTTCCTGGCAATCTCTTCTTTGATGCGGGCAGCCAATGCTACAAATCGAACGGAAGAAAGTGAATTTTTTTGTTGTTGAATTTCAATATCTTCCGCTGCTATTTGCAAAAGCGAATTATCTTCGAGTACACGCACCCAAAAAACTTTACGACCAAATATTTCTTTTTCGCCAATTTTCTCTATTAATCTTCCTTTGTATAACATTGAAAAGTATTATGAAACTCAATTTTTGTAGTAAGAGTAGAACCATTTGTATTGAAAAAGGAGATTCCAATATATTTCTTTTTCAAGTGTTTCTTTAAGATTGACATCTAAGTCTATATCATCTAAAATATCAAGACGTTTCTCATCGTCTAACAATGCAGAATTAACAGCTTCAATAGAATATTCTTTCCCAATTTCAAACCATGCTTTTCTCATTAAAACAAGAGAATCATGGTTTAAATTTAAAATGGTAATTGTATTTTCAAATTCGTCATCATATAAAATATCACCTGATTTTGAATATGTTATTAAATTTCCAACATCTTCATAAAAGAATAATGGTTCAATATATTCACTTCCTCTTCGATTGTTGCAACATTGGTGTAAAGTTATGGCTTCTGTTGTCTCAGGATTTCGTTCATTTTCATTTGTAATTATCAACTCACCATTGCATGAGGCAACCAGATTTTGATATGCTATAAAGTGAGGAAATGGAGGTAAAGTTTGTTTCGAGTGAATATATTTATTAGTCCAAAGAACCAAGTTGTCTTTCAATACTTTAATATGTGTGTATTTATCAAACGTTACCTGGTCTTTTGTTTTATTTGGAATAACATGTTCTAAAGTTATATTCTTATCCGTCAATGTTCTCATACAATAGCAACACAAATCCGACTGCTCTGATCGAGTTAGATTGACCATTGCTGTGTGTTCAAAGCTTTCGTAATTTAAATTGATATATCTATCCGCATCTTCTTGCCATTGCCCTTCAATAAAATCGGTAACTATTTTATTCCCGGGTTCCTCATATAATCTATTCCGCTTATTGATAAACTGCATAATTATTCCAGTTATTTGTTAGCTTCCAGTCTTTTATTAATCTCAGCATCCACCATTTCCATTTCGTTATGAAGTAAATCTTTCAATTCTTCATAAACAAGTTTGGCTCTAACATTTTTTTCTCTTAATGTTAATCGAATATATGAATCAATTAAATATTTTACTGTTGCATTTCTTGCCGGTGTTTCCATTATATCAGATACACCAATATTATAATCAACTCCAAATATATTAGGTATATCACCATTACTATAACTCCCTTCATCAAATCGCAACTTTACTACTTTATTTTCTTCATCTTTATTCAGATTTGTTAATACTAAAGGTGAATGTGTAGTTACGATGAATTGAATTTTAGGAAAAGTTCTTTTAAACCTTTCTAAAACTTCTTGTTCTAATGAAGGATGTAAGTGTAAATCAATTTCATCTATTAGAACTATACCTGTTGGCATTATATTTTCATTTAAGATAAATGCACGATATGATATATCAAATACAATTGAAATTAAACGTTTAAATCCCTGAGGCAAATGTTCAAAAGTAACTTCCCGAGTATCAGAGAATGTAAAAATAATTCTATTCTCATTAAATAAACTTGTTACTGATATATCTTTAATTTCAAAATTCGCATTTTCATTTTCTTCATAAGAGATAGGCTTTGAGAATTCAATTAATCTTGCTCTAATAAATTCAATTTCTTGTGTTAATTTTACTATATCTGTTTGTTTTAAGGTTGCTGTTTTATTTAAATCTTTTATATCATTTTCTATTCTAATTATTTCAATTCTATAAAGTTTCATTTTTTTATCAAAATTCTCTATTGATAAATCTTTTGATAATGTTTCCAATTCTTCATATTTCGATTTTAACTCTATTTCAGCTTTTACTTTCAAATTATTGTTAATATCAATAGTTCCCCTAATGTTAAGCATCTCAGCCCAAACTTTTAAAAAACGAAGCTCCCAGATAGACGTACAACTTGTTTCGGCATCCCATTGGTAATAGCCAAAATTGCGAGGCAGTGGTTTCCCTGAATTAAGGGTATCTTTGGCATATTTACCAATGTTTGTTCCAATGTGTGGATAAGAATCTGAATAAAATGAAAATACTGGAAGTGTATTTGATTTTTTATATTCTCTCATAAAAGTTTGGAAAGCACTTTTATACAAGGAAGGTTTAAGCCCGGCACGTGAAGTAGAGCCTTTCATCATTTCCCATTTGAGTTTGCTTTCTGCAAAAGATCCTTCGCACTTTAAACTTACATTTTCGGCAACTTCCCTTTTCTTTGCATCATACCAAATGTCACTGATGGCAATGTTCGCAACTTTCAAATCAGGATTACCTGAAGATATGGTTTTGCTAAATGCTTTATCATTCGTAAAAAAGATACTCATTGCTTTGTGAATAGCATGAATCAATGTTGACTTTCCAGTCCCATTTTTCCCAAATAGTACCGTAGCCTGTTTGGCAAATGCAATTTCGTATATGGAGAAGCATCTGAAATTCTCAATTTTTATTTTGCTCAGTTTCATAATCTATCTTTCTTTTTCTGAGTTTGTTATTTAATAATGAATTATTTAATTGTAAAAGCAAAAGTAAACAATTATGTTGAATGAAAAAAAACTTATATTGAAAGTTTAGCTTTGGTTGATACTATCATTAATTTCATTATACCCTCGAAATCGCAATATCGTAATATTGCAGCAGCACTTCATCTTCCATCAATAAATTGTTTGGAATACTGTCACCAATCATTACAATGGTTTTGAAATCCTTGTCCTTATAGCATTGCTTGAAGCCAACGCGCAACGCTTCCACACGGGCTTCTTTAATCTTGCCTTTGGGTTTCAAAGCCTGCTCACGGTAATTGTCGAACAGTTTGAGCATTCGGCGGGTCCTAACCTTTTCCAGGTCTATTTCATTTTCAAGGTCCGGCAGATACCAATGGCCGGACTCATCTTGCAGGAAGTTATCTTCCAGAATATCTTTCAACTCCGGCAAAATATCTCCTTTCCGCACACCAGCCAACGCCTGCATCCAGTTAGGTTGTAATTCCTGATAAGTCTGAGGGGTTGTTTCCAATTCACGACGCAACCACATGACACCATCTTGCTCACTGGCTACTAACAGCGATAGTTGCACAAAGTTTGGCAATTCTGCTTTTTTACTGTCGTATTCATGTACCTGCTCAGCAGTAAAGTACATGCCATCACGTTCAATAAATCGTTCTTTTAACCCCTTTTGGAATAAGGCAGCATCAATAGGAACTGGTAAACTGCGCTGAACATAAAAGGCAATTAAACGGTCGAATAAGATTTTAGGACTACGCTCAATTACTGCAGTAGTCGCATTTCCTTTATTCAAATGAACAGGCAAATGATTAAGATGTTCAGCTACGAAATCCCAAATGCCTACTTCACTGTGTTGACTTTGTTGAAATTTGTGATCAAATTCGGAAGAAGGTTTGTAACATGAAATTACAAGGTCTTGTTTTACTGCTGTTAATGTTGTTTGTGCGTTAAAGCTACCTTGCTGTTTATCAAGACCCCTTACATTTGAAATAACAAAACCTGCACGTTGAAGTGAAATTTGAATGCTATTCCATACAGAAGCACTTGTATTGCTAAATTCAACAGTCATCCATTTGTTTGGTTTAAGCACCCTGAAAAATTCAGTAAATGAGCTAATCATTAATCTCTGATAATCAAACAGATTTTTATTCTGTTTTCTATTTTCAATTGCTTCGTCTTTAGCATTAGTTTTGACTTTTAACCAAGATTCATGAACAAAATTCAATTCTGAATACATTAAGTTTGCACCAAACGGTGGGTCAGTAAATATATAATCTATTGAATCACTATTAATATTTCGAATGTCTGTTGCAGATTCAATCTGACTGCAATTAAATGGTGTTTTTATAGAACAGATTTTTTCTATATCTGATAATTTGCCAATTAACAACTCGCTGATATTTCTTTCTGCAATTGTACTTGGAATGTACATTGCATTTGGTAAAGCACCAGCTAAATTTATTTTACCATTTTTTACTCCTACGTTATGAAGTAATGAAGCTGTTTTGACCAAAACTGATGTTGCAGCAAATCTAAGGATTGGTAAATTTAAAGTTAATTCCCAAAAACGAGATAAAATAAAAAGACTTCGCTTAAAATATAAATGGTGAGTATGAGTAAATCCAAATCTGATCGGGTCATTAGTTTTTACACCCTCGATAATTTCATCTTTTGGAAACCAGCTATTAATTTCTAAGTTGTTGATTTTTTCAAGAGTAATTAAATCATTTTGGTCGGGTCTCTTTTCATAACGTTTACCTGAAAAGGAATAATTAATTAGTGCTGGAACATATTTAGGTTGTTTTACAGAAGAATTCAAATTTATATCATATTTTGATACATACAATCTATTCAAAGTAGACTTACTCACACTAGTTGAACAATTTGGGCATGAAAAACTATTTTGGATATTTCCTTCTGAATCTCTTGCTTCTTTCCAATATTCAATTTCGGATAAACATTCAGGACACGTAAATACTTCGCTCCAAATTACATAATTAATATTAGCAGTTGCATTATTAGTGTGTTTTGTTTGATACATCCAGCCAAAATCTTCTTTAATCTTCTTTAAAATATCTTTAACCTTTATTTCAATTAAAGAGTAGTTTTTTGGCATATTGTTGTTAAATCCAATAAAACTGGCAATTGGACTCAAATCACTACAAACAGCTTGACGAGTACCCCAATCTGGAGAATGCAATCCAGCACTTTTCAATTCCTTTTCAATTGTAGCTTTAATCTCTGTATCTGGATTTCCACACATACCAGCTGCAACCCCTGTCATGCCTGTACCTGCAAAACCATCGAATACGATATCACCCGGTTGGGTGTAATGCAAAATATAACGCATTATAGCAGGGTGAGGAACCTTAGTATGGTAACTATGTGCATTATAGATAGGATTATTTTTCCCTTCGCTTACATCGCTGGCATAAGGTTCATCTACCTCAAAATCATATAAACGTTTGCCTTGTTTTTGAAGTTCAATTTTTTCAGCTTCCCATTCAGTAATAAAGTCATTTATCCAAGGATTGGGGCAAGCAGTGTAAAAGGGAGGGTCGCTGAGGTTAAGAATGTCTTCGTCATCCCCAATAGGGAAACCTTCAATTTTCTTTAGTTCAGGTAATTGCTTGCGCAGTTCTTCACGGAAGTAAGTGCGTCGTTCGTCATCATTGACAAAGGTACGTCCGAGTACAGTTACCGGTTGCAGGGTAGCTGTTGGTGTATGTTGGTTTTCGAAAAGTGTTGGCATAGTTTATTGGATTAAAACTCACCACTAACCCCTCTCCTAAAGTAAAGGGGAATAGAAGAAAGAATAGTATTTTTTTTTATTTAAGAATGATTCTGATATTATCTCTATTTTTACCCTGGCTTATTTGATCGATATATTTTTTAAAGGCGTCAATAGCTTCGTCAGGAGTCAACGGCTTACTGAAAGTCTCTTTTAGACTCTCGGCAGTGAGTTCCACTTTGTCTAATCCTTGGTGTAAGGTCTGTATCAATTTGCATATTTGCCGGGCATTGTTGATGTCCAATTCTATCTCTCCAATGTGGTATGCCGATAATAACTTTTGTTCTGAGGCATCAATCAGTGAAAAGTTACGTTTTACACCCGGGTCATCGAGTGTTTCATGCAAGGTATTATCCCAACTTTTAAAGATTTCATCCAATTCAATGCGTAATTCATCCACACCGGTTAGTTGTTTATCCACATACTCCAATGGGTTAAAACTCTGGTAAGGTGTAAGCATGATGGTTTGTTTATTTACCGCACTGTCAGCTACTACGAGCTTTTGAATTTTAACCAGCCAATTGGAATAAGAGTTAACCGAAAGAAAATTCGTATCTTTCAACAAGTCGCAGATGATCTTTTGGTTGGAATGTAAGATTTTATTTTTCTCTGCATCCTTTATGGCGCTGATACGGTTTTTGAGGTATTGTTCCAGATACCAATCGGCATAATCGCTTCTTAATTGTCTTAACTCTGTTTTGTATTGATTGGTTTTTGCATCCGTTTGATGGTTTAACGTTTCAGTCAGTTGGTCAATAGCCTGTTGAATGGAATTTCGCAAAGGGATATCGGGAATATATTGTTTCGCTTGTATCAGGTAACTGATTTCTTGCTCAAACTCCTTTACTAAATCCACAGTCTTTTCCACCAATTCCAACACCTCTTTGCCTTTCAGAATTTCTTTTAACTCTTCAAGCGTATATTTAAAGTTCTTCAACTTGGCTTCCGATGTGTAATTACGCAAGCTATCGCAAAAACCTTTGAATGCTGATAATTTATGCCGGTAAGTCAAAGCTTTATCTTTATCGATTAGAACAATTCCGTTGTAGGTATATTCAGTGCTTACCTTGCTTTCGGCATACGCCGAACGATTGGCAAAGCTGTCTACTGCCTTAGCCAGCTCAATATAAGTCTGTTCGTTAGAAAGCTGAGTACTCCAATCTTTACCTGTCAAAGCAATAAACATGTCACGTATAGCATTAAGGTTCAGCTCTTTCGGTGGATGTATGTGTGAAAACAGGAAGAATTCGCTTTTGTCCAGTGATTTTAGCAACTCAATATTGGTGGAATTAATGGTCTTGCCCGAAAGTGTAATTTCAATTTCACCCAGGGCTGCTAATGTCGCCAATACAAGAAACTCGAAATCGGCTTCAATCTTAAAATCATTCGAAACCCACAGATTGGAATCTGGCCAGATACAGGTGAGTATTTCATCGCGGTTGAGCACCTTGCCTGCCCCTTTTTCTTTCAATAATTTCTTAATGCTACGGGCATATACAGAATGGTTATCATCCAACATTCCCGGTACCCACAGTCCTAAACCGCTTAGAATAGCTTCACCATCCCGGTTGCTCTGCTGTGGATTGGCTATTTTAGTCAAGGCTTGCCTTACTAATTTATCGAAGTTGTCTTTGCTTACATCACCGTTTAGCTGCAAGAACTTCGGGTAATCAGGGTTTTCCGATTCAAAATAGGGATCCAGTACCAGGGAAGCAACTGTATCAATGATTTGCATTTTGGATGCACCTGCACTGGGAAGTTGGTAACCATAGAGTATGGTTTGCTTGCCCATATAATCTACACGGGTAACTTGCAAAAACTCACTGTTGAATATTTTTATACATTTATCTTTGATTTCTTTTATTTTTTGACTGTAAATTGACTTCTGCGAGGTATCCGCTGATGCTTCCAGCGATTGGGCTGCTCCCAGAAGGTTCACCTGCAATCTGAATTCGTTCGATAAATCATCCATTAAAAAATAAACTTCGTCTTGCTCGGGTGTATATTTCTTTTTTGCAGTATCGAATATCGGCATGAAATAGATATAGAAATGCTGCCGGGGCTGGGTGGTTGATTTTTGATTGGGATTTCCAAAAAAAATATAGCCTGATCGATATGTTTTATGCGATTTCCAGTCTATTTCATGTTCATAAATCTTGAACCCCGAACGGTAAGTATTTACTTCTATGGGGAGTGTCGTTTCAAGAAATTGATAGAAGTACTCGTCTTTCTGCGTTTCCCCCATTAATACAGCATAATCTTTGATACGTTGGTCGAAATTTACACCACCTTCCACCCGTAAATGAAATTCAAGGTTATCCGGGTTTTGATCGAAGTACTGGCCCGAAGTGGCTGTAACAATGAGCTTAGCCGTTGAGTTGATCACATCAATCAATAATTCACGGTCATCAGCAAGGGCATCGGTATAACATAAATCATCCAGCAGTTGCTCTGCAATTACCCCTTTTTGTTTGTTTAAATCCGATTGTAGCACTTTGATAGCTGCTGCATTGGCAATACGAATGGCTATGGGCTTTTTGGAGGCGCGTACTCCTATCAGATTTGTTTCAATTTGGTCATAAATGGTATCCGTAATTTCTTTCACTTTAAAAACATCAGGGATTGACATCAACGCTGGAGTACCCGACATGTCTTTCCAATACATATCATAGGAAATAAGTCCAGGGTTGTCATTCGGTACTTCAGTATCCATAATGTCCTGAAATTGATTGGATAGTGTTTTTAATATTTCACGTTGGCTTTTCCCGATTTTTATCAATTGGAAATTTTCAAAGTAAGAGGGATGTACCGGATATAAATCAACATAATCTTCAATATGAGCATGCATATTCGAAAATAGGGATATAAACTGGTTGAGGTGTTCTCTGATTTTCTGCTTTTGGTGTTCATCTTTGCGAAGAAGACGTTTTTTTACAACAAAAGAGACGTCATCTTTGGTTATCGTAATATCCCGGTACCGGTCTTTTACTTTTAGCAACATCTGTGCGGCAAACTGAAATTCAGGGGAATGATAAATCAATTCTTGTACACCAAATACAATTCTGAATTTGGAATTGTCGCATGCCAAACCCAATGCCTGCAGGACTTGCAAATCATTATTAAGCTTTGCCGGATCATCACTTCTGGCTTTCAGGTAGGCAAGCATCTCATCGATAACAACCATCAAACCTTTATCTGGAAATTTTTCTTCAAATTCAGCCATCATGAGCTGAATCTTGTCTAAATAGCTGATGGGTCCATGTCCATCAAAAGAGAATTCTATCCCCTGTGCAGTTAAAAAAGTAGATAATCGATAAGTAACAACTTCCCAAAGGCTTTCGGTATTCCCTAACTCAAACCGAATTACTTTATATTTATTGGCAATTCGTTTTAAGTGCAATTTGGCTTTCTCATTTGAAACTAAGTCTAACAAGTTAGCATCTTCAGCAATGAGTGATACCAGCGACATTAAATGCGATTTACCGGTACCATAATTACCAATTACCTGTATGCCATAAGTTTCAACCAATGTTTGATAGTCTAAAACATTACATATTGTTGGTAGCAATGCAGTTTCATAGGCATTTGAAAATACAAAAGTCCGTACCAGGTTTTTTTGATATTCAGGATCATTTGTCCGGCTGAATTTTACAACCTCGTTGATAGGCTCAAATTGAATGAGTTCGCTGTATTTCATTAGTATGTAGATTTATAGTTTTAAATGATGATATGACTTATATTCGTTAAATCAAATTGCAAGCCTTTTGTTTTCGAAAGAAAATAAAGTGTGTTTTTCTCTGTTTCTCCTTCCCAGTAAAGGATTAAAGTTTGATTCTTAGAGTGAGCATCTAAGAAACCGACAAAGTCAATTTTCAATGCATTCTCCAGCAATATTCCCGGATTACAAATGGCTGTATACTGACCAATGATTGGATGTACGTTTCCGTTATTTTGCAACATCACTTCCAGTATATCCGAAGTAAGCATGCTGATTTTAGGCTGATTCAGATTCTTTTCAATAGCCTTTGATAACTCAAATCCAACATCAACAAACGATAAATCCTCCGATTTTTCTTTTGAAAGAATAATTAATCTATTACGGGGATGCCTCTTTAAAAAAGATTCAATTTTATTTGAAATATTAATATCCATTGTGTCAACAATATATGTCAAGAAAATTATATATACTTATTTGCTAAAAAGACAACAAAGTTAGAAATAAAAGTGAAATTATAAGTTTATTATTTACTTAATTTTAAATAATTTGAAAGTGTCTACCTATAAATGATTAATGAACTATTTACGTTTAATTTATTGTAATTAGGTATAATTATTTATTGATTAAAATAGAATTTTTACTCTCTCAATTCGTATGAATTGAGAGAGTAAAAATTCTATTAGTCTAATTAACTATATTAGTGGGTGTCCGCATTTTACATCATACTCCAAGATATTTTAAAACTATGCAATATCAATGCTTTTAATTTATGGTTATATATTTATTTTAACATAATGAGTCATCAGTGTATTTTTGATATATTCATCAAGGAAGTAACTTCTTCAGTTGGTAAACGAACGGATAGGGGTGTGGGTACTCTTCTTATGTTTTTTAGAGATCGCTTTTCTTCAGTAACAACAACTCAACAAGGATAAACATGTTATATCATTTTTACTTCAGCTTTTTCAGGTTTCTATTCCCTACAAGCGATTTCATCTGAGAAATAGCTATCTGGTTTAATTGAATAAGCCGTACAGGTTGGGAGAGTTTTTGTTGGATCAGTACAGCATTCATACTTTCCAGGTTAGAAAGGACAACCAATTGTTCCAGGGTAGCAGCATCACGGATATTTCCTTCTAAAGTTGGGTTTTCATTTCTCCATTGTTGTGCCGTTTTCCCAAACAAAGCTACATTCAGTAGATCAGCTTCATTCGCGTACACATGGCTGATTTGTAGTTTGGAACATTCATTCGGTATCAGGTTTTCTTTGATAGCATCGGTTTGAATGTGGTAATTAACTTTGGCAAGTGTACGCTGTAGGTTCCAGTCAAGTTTCAGGCGGTTGTTTTCGTCCGATTTAAGACGTTGAAATTCTTTAATCAGATAAAATTTGAATTGTGGTGAAATCCATGAACCAAATTCAAAAGCTATATCTTTATGAGCCAGGGTCCCTCCTCCATATCTTCCAACTTTGGATATTATACCTGTTGCACGGGTTTTTTCTATCCATTGTTTTGCAGATAAAACAAATCCATTACTTCCGCTTTCATTTCTAATGTTACTGAATTCCGTTACATTAAAATCAGGATTATTCATTTGCTCCCATAAGCCCATAAATTCAATTGTGTACCGTGTACTTAACCAGTGAGAGATAACCAATCCTGTGGTTTCAGCATTTTTAAAACGCGCCATATCTGTCAACGAAATATAATCGTCTTTCTCAGTGTGAAAAACTGTAATATCTGTTCCATTCACAATTATAACCTTTGATTTTGTCCTGTCATATGATTTTAAAAGTTATTAATTCATTAATCTTAATACTCTTAGCGCCTTGCAAAATTACAAAATATAATTTTAATTTTTCATGCAATTATCTGAATTTTATGAATCAAATCAGTCGTATTTACTCAATTGATATTTAAATTTCTAATCTATAAAGGATCTGCGTTCCACTATAAACCTCAAAGAGTACGCAGTACCTTTGAGTGTTTTCTTCAAAAAAGCGTCTATCCCTAAGAAAACACTTTTGTGTACTCCGTACAACAAAAGGTTTAATCGTACAACGAAAGGTTTGTCTGTACTACGAAAATTTTATCCATGCAATGAAGAATTCTGCATGTTGATAATCGACAGGTATTCCATGAACGAGTTTCTATCAACCAAAAAATCCCTGATACAAGCTGCATCAGAGACTTACGAATTTACAATAATGGTATTTAAGTAATTGTAGATCTTAAATGATATTTTTGTTCATCTACAATAGCCAGTATTCCAGCGCATTGGTAATTATTAATTATTAATTTTTAATTATTAATTACTTACCTTCTTCTTCCAAATATTCTCAGCAGGAACAGGAATAGATTAATAAAATCCAGGTATAGCATTAACGACCCGATAATGGCCATTTTCTGGTTTTCTTCCGTATTTTCCTGATTCATCAGTGCCTTGATTTTTTGGGTGTCATAGGCTGTCAGTCCAACAAAGATCAGTACGCCGATACAGGATATCACCAGATCGAACATGGTGCTTTTCAGGAAGTAATTGACTACGGAAGCAATGATCAGTCCGATTAATGCCATGATCAGTAAACCGCCTATCGAGGTAAGATCCTTTTTGGTGGTAAACCCGTAAATGCTCATTACCGCAAAGGTACCTGCCGAAATAAAGAATGTAGAGGCAATGGACGATTTTGTGTATGCCAGGAATATACACGACATGGTTACGCCCATCAGTACCGAATACACCGCAAACAGGATGGTAGCCGTGCTGAATGAAAGTGTTTTAATTCTTGCCGTCATGTACCATACAAGTGCAAACTGAGCAATGATAATCCCGAAGAAGCTAAAACTGCTTGAAAAGATCATTCGTATCAGTTCTTCCGAGTCGGCTACCCGGTAGGCCGTTACGCCTGTGATAAGCAATGCTGCGCACATCCACACATATACCTTGCGTATTAACAAGGTCTGGCTTACTTCAATTCTTTCTGAAATATACGATTCCATAAACGTTCCTAAAATTATTTGTTACTGGTTAATTTGAAAATTAAGCAATTTGAAGATTTGAAAATGTTGTATATCATTGATTCAGGATGGGCTCAACGCCCTATCCGCCTTAAAAGAATACAAGATAATTAGCAGATATAATATGACTTAAGTAAGTGGAACAATATAATGTCATAATATTTTCAACCTTGCACCCGGCAAAGTCCCTCTCCCGATAGCTATCGGGATTGGGAGAGGGATTTAGGGAGAGGTCGAAATTAGTAATACGACTTTATATCTTTCCTGCTATTTATTTTCTTTGTTATTTTAAATTTCGCGATAAAATTAATTAAATAAATTAATAATGCAAACAGGTACGGATCAAATTTCAATAATTTCAGAAAAAGTCTCAAAAAACGTACCGGATAAGGTATCCTTTTTCCGGAAACTATTTGCTAAGGGGCACATACACCGAATCTGATGCTTTTTTTCCATCTCCGCTCCGCACAAACACATAGCAGCATGCCACCTCTTCCGACTGCAGCGAAGGATGTTTCAGCAGGAGTGTTCCAATGGGTTCATTCCCCATGAATTGACGGGCAATAAGCAGCTCGCCGGTTGTCAATCCGGCACAGGCTATGATCTCATCGCTGGCCATTACCTCAGGAAACAGGACACCTGCATCATACCGGAGTTTTATGCCATCGGCATCTGTACTGGCTTCCGGTATCGTCACAATGGGCAACGAACCTTTGGCAAGCAGCAACTGAGGGTAACTAATTACCTGCCCTTCCTCCGTGGTCACAAAAGCCGATGCGAAGTTGGCTGAAACAAACATGTTTTGAGGTGATTTTCCATAACTGTTTTCCGGAAAGCCCAGAGCGATAATGCTGCTAAAGGCTTTGTACGTTTCGGCCAACCGGGTCATGCGTGCCCGCACGGTTAATTGCTTTTCAGTTTTGGAATCCCTGACCTTTAACGGCTTTGAACGTACGATGTTCATGCCATATAACGAATAGGTCGTAAAATTGCCCATCGATTTTCTCATGGGTCCGAGTAGGGGGTTTTGTGCGATACTCATGGTGNTGAATTTTTAAATAAATGTATAGTTTTCGGTTATGAATCACCCTAAACNGGTAGTTCTTTGTAAATACGNTCTAAAGATAAGTGCTATCTGTTTAAACAGATAACGAATGAATTTTTGTTTAGCAGAGATTTTATGGCTATTATATCCCTGTGTATTTCATTGTATCTATCTGTATAATCAAAACGTGAATATTTAATTATTATTATATATTACGCCTTTTAATTTTAATATATAAATACGAAAAATGTCTCTTTTTGGGATACATGACTTATAACTTTTCAGCCTGAAATTCATCGTTGAAAATCCATAAAACGGCTTGATGTATTGCCTTTTTTTTCAATACCCATTCGGTAGGCATGTTGAATTTGATGTGTTCAAGGTATAGAGAGTCTGTGGTAAGACTTCCAAAAGGGGTCAGTTAGGGTCTGGTTAGCTGAACCTAACCGTACCCTAACCGTACCCTATCCGAACCCTATCCGTACCCTATCCGAACCCTATCCGAACCCTATCCGAACCCTATCCGTACCCTATCCGAACCCTAACTTTACCTAAAACAAATCAGACATCGGTTGCATGGAAAAATGGTTGTTTGGTGGATTCGTTGATCGGGTAACCGGGACGTATTTTTGTTCGGTTTGTTGATGATTTGTGACCGGCTTTTACTGATGTTTTTAGTTGACCGGAGAGATTCGCACTCATGAAACTAATCGTCCCAAGACCCTCCCGGTAAATCGGGATAAATTGCAGGGATGTGAAATACTCACCTCTTTCAGGAAACAAATTTAAATACTTTTATACAAAATTTCATCAACCAGTCTTACTCCCCTCCATGGGAGGGGTTGGGGGAGGTCGGGAATTTAATAAACGAAAACGAGTTATTCATTTACAATTAATTTATAGGTTTGTTTCCTATCGTTTTTGGTTCCACCTTGCAGAATAAGGTGCTCTCTTAAAACTAATCGCCCCAAGCCCCTCCCGATAAATTGTGGGGATGTGAAGTACTCCCTTTTTTCAGAAAACAAATTCAAATACTTTTATACAAAATTTCATCAACCAGTCTTACTCCCCTCCATGGGAGGTGTTGGGGGAGGTCGGGAATTTAATAATCGAAAAAAAGTTATTCATTTACAACTAATCTATAGGTTTGTTTCCTATCGTTTTTGGTTCCACCTTGCAGAATAAGGTGCTCTCTTAAAACTAATCGCCCCAAGCCCCTCCCGATAAATTGCAGGGATGTGAAATACTCACCTCTTTCAGGAAACAAATTCAAATACTTTTATACAAAATCTCATCAACCAGTCTTACTCCCCTCCATGGGAGGGGTTGGGGGAGGTCGGGAATTTAATAAACGAAAACGAGTTATTCATTTACAACTAATCCACAGGTTTGTTTCATATCGTTTTTGGTTCAGCCTGGTAGAATAAGGGGCTCTCATAAATCTTATAGAATGAAGCAACGATTCAATCAGAATAAAATTCCGGCTTGCAAATTCCCGTCATGGGTTCTTATCACATGAACGTATCACACGTTTTTTGGAACTAAAAAAAACCGTTTCAACTGAATGAAACGGTTTTTTGAATCTTATGTATATGTATAAACTTAATTCTCTGCAATCAAGAATTGGACATCATAGGTTTTCAACCAGTCTATGTCTTCAGGTCTTATTTTGGAGTCTGTAATCAGGTAATTAATCAATGAAAGTGCTCCCAGGCTTGCAAAGGCATTCTTGCCGATCTTAGAAGAGTCGGCTACCAGAAAGATTTCATTGGCCGATTCGATCATGGCTCTTTTCACACAGATGTCGCTGATGCCCGGATAGGTTAGTCCTGATTTCAGGGCAATGCCTGCTGTGGCCAGAAACAATTTATCGACATGGAGATTCTGGAAGAAATCGGCTGCCTTTTGTCCGGTAAGCGATAGGGTAGGAGCTTTAAACTCTCCGCCTGTAACCACTACATTGATACCTGCCTGTGCGCCCAGGATTAACGCAATGTTCAGGGCGTTGGTGATAATGGTCAGATTGCTGTACCCGGTAAGCAACTTGGCGATTTCACTGGTGGTAGAACCTGAATCGAGGATAATGGTATCACCATCATGAATAAATTCAACTGCTTTACGGGCAATCATCATCTTTTCAGACAGGTTCTCCTGATTCTGCAGACTGAAATTGCGTACATTCAGGTCTATGTTTTTCAGGTAGGCACCGCCATGCTCGCGTACTATTGATCCTTCTTTCTCAAGACTTTCCAGGTCCTGACGGATAGTAACCTCTGTAACTTTAAAGATACGGCTCAGGTCATTTACCTTGGCATGACCATCTTCCCTGATTAATTCTAGAATTTTGTCGCGACGTTGATTTTGGAGCATACTATTTTGATTCTTTTCTATAGGCTGCCAGTTGGCTAATGGAGATTAATTTTACATTATGTTCACGGGCAATAAGTACCAGGTCGTTCAACCGGGCCATGGTACCGTC
>JGI24143J45723_1000442_pt1 | contig 21380 bp, 14 predicted proteins | sample BarGraIncu00432A_FD_45723 | JGI IMG/M metagenome (IMG submission 45723) | reverse complement strand
AGCCTGCCCAAGAATATTGCATGAAGTTTATCTACATGCTATAATCCGTTATTGATGTTAATAATAGGAGAATATATATTTATGTCATTTATCAACAATCCAGCTGTAGCTGCAACGAGAGAAAAGCTCATTCTAGCGGCTGTAAACTTATTCTCAAATTATGGATTTACTAATACTACAACTCGCATGATAGCGAACCAAGCAAATGTATCTTTATCCGCCATTTCATTTCATTTTCAAACCAAAGATAATCTATATAAAGCCACTTTAGAATATGCCGCTGAGCATATATCTTCAGCCTATGATGATATTTATTTTCAAATTGAAACGTTATATGGAGAAAGTTTCCTGGATAGAAATAAGGCTTGGGATTTAATTTGTCAGTTAGTTGATTTACAATTATATATTGCCGTTGATCTACCTCATAAAGAATTTTTGACTTTATTGTACTGGGAACAAATTTATAGCCCAGATGGTTATTGTCCCATTACCGAAGTAGTTTACAAGAAATCAGAGTATGCTTTAGCTACGTTGATACAAGCCTACACCGGAATTAATAATTCTCAGTGGGCCATTGTCATTAGCCGTACAATTAATGGCAGCATTATCTCTTTTGGCGAGCATCCAGTTTTTATTAGAAAGGCATTAAATTTAACTGATGAACAAGCAAAATTGCCCGCAGAAATAAAAAATACGATTCGGAATTACACCTTAAATAACATTAAGCGTCTTGCTGAGGACTCAGTGTTCCTATAGAAAACATCTAAAAAACTTAATTACAAATAAAGAGAGCAACTATAGATTTTTTTAGTAAGTCTATGCTTGCTCTCTTTATTATTCTATTTTCCAAAAGCACATTTGGGAAGGTACAAACCTCACAACTTAGGCACAATCCACCATGTCCAAGGTCAGCCAGGTCATCTTATGTTAGCTATGTATGGTACCACGTAAACAATCCAAATCATATAGGAAATAAACGGTTTATTTCTGCTATAGTAGCCAATCACTATGGTTTACTCTTTTATTCTTAGTATCGAAGCTTTTACTAAAGCCTTTACCTCTTGGATTTTATACTCGTTTTTTTCTAGTGCAATAGCATCCTTAACTGCAATTTCTGCAGCCTTGTCAGCCATTTCCGTGGTGATTTCTTTGCCTATAAGGTATCCCTCAACAGCATTTGCTCTAAGCGGTGTAGGTGCGACACCACCAAGTACAATTCGTGCACCTTTGATTTTCCCCTTTTCTGCACTATAAATGGAAGCAACACTTACTATAGCAAAGTCAACGGACTCTCGGACACGGAATTTATCGTAGGACATTNTTGCACCCTCAATAAGAGGAATTCTGATTTCTGTTACGATTTCGCCTTCCTGAAGAACCTCTGCCACTGTTAATTTTTCTGNACAAAACTCTCTTGCCGTAATTTCTCTGAGGTTTGTCTGAATTGTAGCCTCAAGAGCAACAAGAACTGGCGCAATATCCGATGGATTTACAGCATAACAGCCACAATTGAGACAACGAGTTGCCTCCTCAATAGCCCCTGCACTACCAATACCCATTGCATCCTCAATATNAACAGTTCTCTCCNCCATCGGAACCTCAGGCATCTTTGNCGCATTTTTTTTGNTAATACCCACAGGACTNAATTGTAAATAGTGATCTTCATTTTTGTCTTTGCCACTACAGCAATTACAAGTATTTATGTTAAGATATTCATTTATGCCATTAGCTCCTTTAAGTCCGGCAGCAACAGCCTTGACTACAGTTGATGGACCTGTTGTAGCATCACCACCTGCGAATACCCCTGGTCTGCTGGTCTGTTGTGTTTCTTCGGCGACTTCAATGAGACCACGTTTTAAAGCAAGTTCATATTTTTCACCTAAGAAAGAAAGATCAACTTTCTGTCCAATGGCCATTAAAATAGAATCTGCATTTACAGTGATTTTTTCATTTTGATCGTATTGAGGGTTAAAAGCACCCTTTTCGTCACGTACAGAGATGCAACGCACCAATTCCATGCCTTTAACAGCATTCCCCTCACTGATAACCTTCGAAAGTCCGTAGGATGGCATAATGATAATGCCTTCTTCCTTGGCACGAGCAATTTCTTCCTTACTGGCCGGCATCTCTTTTTCACATTCCACGCATGCCATGGTAACAGTCTTTGCACCAAGACGTTTTGCAGTAATTGCAACATCCATTGCAACGTTACCGCCACCAGTTACTAAAACATCTGTTCCAACCTTGTTTACCATCCACTGGTTAACTTGCATCAGAAAATCAAGACCAAATACCGTCAAATCTTCACCCTCTAAACCAATGATAGGTCTCTTCCAAGCGCCTGTATCATAAAATAAGCTACTATACTTGTTCTCCAATTCATCTGGTGAAATATTGGTACCGATATCTGTATTAAGTACGAATTGGATACCCATACCCTCTAACGATGTAATTAATTTTTGTACACAGTCTTTAGGAAGTCTGTATGCCGGAATTGCATAGGTAAGCATACCGCCCGCTTTTGGCATTTTCTCGTATACAGTAACATCATTTCCTGCTTTGCGGAGATAGAAAGCCGCAGCCAGACCGGATGGTCCAGAACCGATGATTGCAACAGTCTTGCCTGTCGTAGTGCTAGGTGCAGGATAGAATTTTTCAGCATTGTTCAGTATATAGTCCCCTACATATCTCTCTACATTTCCGATTGCTACACTTTCATCATTATTTCCTCTGTTACATCCTTCTTGGCAAAAATGGGCGCAAACCCTTGATGTAATCATTGGAATTGGATTTACCTTCATGATTATATTTGCAGCTGCGTCTACATTTCCTTTTCTAAGCTCCGCCATATAAGCAGGAATATCGGTTCCTGCAGGACACTCATGAGTGCAAGGTATACAATTTGCTTTCATACCACCAAATATAGAATGATAGCGGTTTTCGCCCTGCAATGCATAGCAAATATCTCCACCTTTACGCGAACAAACAAGTCTACCGCCACCATCTTGCGGATAACGATAGAACCAACACCGAACATCTTGACAAATATTCCCTCCGATCGTTGCTGTATTTCTAATTAATGGGGTTGCTACTGATTTTGAGGCCTGTGTAAGCATTGGAAAATTTGTTTTTATTGCCTCACATTCTACAATGTCCTTAAGCTTTGTCAATGCACCAATAGACATTACACCATTTTCTAACTTGATATATTTTGTGCCCTCAATGGTTTTCAAATCAATTACTGTGTCGGGGTACTGTGGAAGAATATCTGCCTTCAACACACCTAACAAATCAGTACCACCAGCAATCATAACGTTATTACCTGTAGATTTTAATAATTCCCTTGCGTCTTCAAATGAACTAGCACTTTCATGATTAAAAACTTTCATATAGTATTCTCCTCCTTACGCTTTACGCAGTACTTTTAAAATAACGGATGGTGTTGCAGGATATTCACTAACCTCTATCCCTATTGCGTTGGAAATCGCTTGCATTACTGCACTTGCGGATGCTGCTCCTGCAATTTCACCGACACCTACGGCTTTAAACATGAAAGTGTCGAATTGAGAACTGAGCATTACAGTTTTAAACTCAGGAAATTCATTAAAGGTTCGCCATTTATAATCAATCATATTACCGGTTACATATCTGCCTGTTGGCTTATCAATTATGCATTCTTCAAATATAGCCGTGTCTAGGCTTGCAGAACCTATACCACCATGAAACTGCATTTCAAGAGTAGCAGGATCTATAACCTGACCGGCATCAGAACCACCCGTTATATTCAGCACCTTAACCTGGCCATTTTCAGTATCTACCTCTACCTCAAGGAATACCATGAAAAAGTTAGGAGTAGAGAAGTTTTCGATATGTCTTCCATAACCTGTCAATGTTAAATCTGGTGGAATGAGCTTCTTCCAGGTCACATGTTTACCAGGTCTTGCTTTGGTAATAACACCATAATCAGCCAATTCCATGGCCTCAGGTGGTACCTCTAGATATGGTTCAGCAAGTTCAAAGAGCTGACGTCTTGCATCTGCCGCTGCATTACTTACTGCGCGTCCGTAGGTGATTGTTCCCCTTGAACCACAAAGGCCAAATCCAGTAGGATTCGTTAATGTATCTGGAGGTGTAAGCTGAACCATTTCATAAGGTACGTTCAAAACTTCTGCAACCATCTTAGCAAGATTACTTTTTTGCCCCATTCCAGATTCTGTAATATCACACTGTAGTACAACATGGGCTTTGTCATCCATAAGATTGGGAACTATACGCACATAGGATTCAGTATTGTCTTCACCAACATCTGCATTTCCGATGATGCCGCAGCCTACACCACGTCTCTTAGTTCCATTGACAAAAGTTGGTACTCCCCAGCCTTTCCATTTATCTTTCCAACCAAACTTTTCAGCTGTTTCTTCCATGCATTTTACATAATTAATGCTTCTGGCTTCCCATTCACGGCCATCACGCCAAATATATCGATCGCCATCAGAAACATAATTTTTCTTATAAACCTCAACCGGATCAAAATTGCCTGCTCTCATGGTTCTACCAACAAGCAGTGACAAACAGCTATTCAATTCCTGTCCACCGTATCCGCGAACAATGCCAGCAGGGCACTTATTGGTAACAACAATATTGGAATCGAAATCCCAGTCTTGACATTTTGCCATAACTAGCTGTGCTTCGCCAATACCTACGCCAACCTGCCCCTGAGTCGCGTTACAAAATGCACCCGTATCAACTGACCATTCTCCCCTTACAGCACGAACCACGCCATCTTTGTCCATGCCAATTTTAGCATGAACTTGACTGCCTAAGCGCGTTTCATAGGCAACAAGCTGCTCACTCTTTGTTTGATAAACCTTAACAGGTCTATTGGTAGCCATCGAAAGTAATGCGGCAGCAATTACCTGTGTGCCTAAACTTTGTTTATTACCGTAACTACCACCAACATTAAAAGTCTTAACTTGTAAGTCAGATCCAGGAATAACTGAGGAATTTATAATTTTTAAAATATGGGTACTCTGAGAGGTCGCCCATATCATAAAGTCAAGCTCACCTTTCCATTCTACAATAGCACCAGGAGATTCTGGTGCCAAAGGAGCAGGCATTTTATTAAACTCAATTGTATCCTCTGCTATGAAAGCACACTCTGCAAAAGCTTTATCAGGATCACCTTTTTGCAGATGCCAGAACGGACCATCTTTCTGGAATGGAGGATAACCCGGGGTTACTATGTTATTTTTAAACTGCTCATATAATTGGGGAGCACCCTCTTTTTGGGCAGAAATTCCATCAAAGACCGCTTCTAAAATTTCATACTTAACCTTAATTAACTCNAGAGCTATATTGGCAATTTCCTCTGTTTCCGCCGCAACCAGTGCTACAGTATCGCCGACAAAGCGCATCCTCTGGCACAAAATTGGTTTCTGTGGCGGCCACCCCATCATCCATGTTTGATCAACATCATGGTAGGTTAGTACTGCATGCACACCCTTTAGCTTTTTTGCTTCCTCTACATCAATGTTCAATATAGTAGCATGAGGATGAGGACATTTCAACAATTTCCCAATAAGCATGCGTGGTATTTTAAAATCATCCAAAAAAGTTGCTTTACCTGTAACAATATCTTTTGCATCCTTACGGGGGGTGTTTTTCCCAATGTATTTGTAATTTTTAGGATCCATTATACTTTCCTCCTTTGTGCATTTGCAACATGACTAACTGCATCTAAGACATGATACTGACTGATGCAGCGGCAATAATTACCTGAAAGAGCATCTGCAATTTCTTCTTTGGATGGATTTGGATTTTTATCAAGAAGTGCCTTAGAAGTCATGATTATACCCGGAGTACAGTACCCGCACTGAAATGCGTAATCGTCGATGAATGCCTGCTGAAGCGGGTCAAGGGCACCTGTTTTGGGGTCGCTAAGGCCCTCAATCGTTACAATATTTTTTTGGTCACACTCCACAGTCAACAACATGCAAGAAGTGACTGCATCGCCATCCATAATAACAGTACAGCAACCACAAGCTCCTTCTCCACAGGCTTCTTTTGAACCTGTAAGGCTAAGTTTATCTCTCAGGGTTTTAGAAAGAGTCTCCGAAGGTAAAATTTCTCCAAATCTTGTTCCAACCGAAAATTCGTACTCCTGACCATTGACATTTAACTTGATATACTTTGATTTCATGGTTAACCTCCATTCATTTTATTGTTTTTTTCATTTTGCAACTTCGTTACCGACATGAATAACTTATTAATCCTCCCTTCTATTTGGTAGTCTTATTGCCTTATTGAAAAGCCTGAAAATTTTGACTTTCCCAGGCATTCAAATCATTTATATGCAACATTTCTCCTTCCGGATTGTTGAGTTTACAGCCATTTGTATTTTGTTCTAAATTTTTCCCTTGATTATTTCATAAATTTAACTCTATCAAGGAAACTTTTTATTAGGTCGGTCAAGCGACCCAATATCTATATACTCTCAATTATATGAGACTCCCTTAATGAAGTCAATCTATATTATACTACAAACATTGTTACTGCTCAGCCGTTCCCATCTAAAGCAAGCCCTGATATAGTAACGTCAGCAAAGCATTGGATCTTACCGGAAAAATTGGTCAAAAATTAAGGGATCCCCCTTCGGTAACCCCTAATTTAAACGCGATATTTTTAACTGCTATTGGCTACTCTTCCAGAAATAAAATTAATTCCTCTCTGGATATCCTATCATTTATCAATTAAAACTCCCGCTCAATATCCTATATCTCATTGCACAGGATGACTCTGTATGTTATTGCCTTCCTAACTGCCTGCCTAAGTAAATAATAAGATGATACGCCATTTTACAATCGTTCTATAGGCTCCATGCTAGGATAACGCTATTCAATACCCGACTTCATTGGGACCAATTCTTTCGTCATACGGATGAAAGCCTGCTCAATCTTTGTCAAATACTTCCCTTTACGGTAGACGATAGCCAGGGTGCGAGTGAAGGATGGTTCGGCAGTAAAAATGCGTACTGGTTTTGCAACATTGCAGTTTGACTGACTCACAGTCATAGTGGAGAAGGTTAACCCCATGCCGATGGAGGCAAGGGCATGTGCTGTTTCATAGTTTCTTGTTTCTAGTACAATATGTGGTCTGTAACCAGCTTGCACAAACAAAGTATCGGCTATGCTCCGTAATGCCTGACCTTTTTGCAACAAAATAAATGGTTCGCCTTCTAGCTCTGATAGCTTTAAGGGTGGTGGATCATCATTGCTACCAGGCCTTTGCGCCAAATAATGCATAGGCGGTACGATGATTAGGAATTTTTCTTGTAGTAATACTTCATGGGTAAACTCATCGCTCTTAATCGGCAACGAAAGGATAGTGAGATCAGTCACACCTTTATTCATCCAGTTTTCAAGATTGGCTGAGGTTCCTTCGTATAAAGATATTTCAACCTGAGGATAGCGTTTTCTAAAAGCTGGTAGTACTATGGGAAGTATATACGCGCCTCGAACCGGCGAAATTCCTAAGGAAATTTGACCACTTTCCTCTTCAGTGAAATCTTTCATTTCTTGTGATAAATTGCTATCTAGCTGGAGTATTTGTCTGGCCTTTTTAGCGAACTGCTCACCAGCATAGGTGAGCTTAAGGGGAGTGCAACTGCGGTCGAATAATTTGACACCAATTTCTTTTTCAATCTTTTGAATGAATTGGCTCAAATAAGGTTGAGCAATATATAGTTTTTCGGCAGCCCTTGAAATGCTTTTTTCTTCAGCTACCATCAGCATATATTTTAGCTGGCGCAATTCCATAGAGAATCCCTCCTAGGTTATATGTACATAAGTATAACTATTATACTTATTATAATATTAGATTTATACTTTTGCCTATAGTATAATTTGGGTATCAATTAAATAAACCGAATAGGCTGAATTATTTAAAAGGAGGAAGACGTACATGAGAATGATTAAAAAAATAGTAACCGTCGGATTTGAAGAAACAAATGACGCCCTAGTTACTGTTAGTCCTCAGGTTGGACTTGGTATTACGGTAGAACTNATTTCAACCGTACAACGACAATATGGTGAGCATTTAAAAGCTTTGATTCTAGATATAGTAAAAAAAGCCGACTGCACAGATGTGCACGTGAAAGTGCTCGATAAGGGTGCTTGGGATTATACATTGCATGCTCGAGTTATGGCAGCACTGAACAGGGGGGCGGTCGAATGAATACCACTGAGTCAAAATCACGATTGCGCCGCACAATGATGTTTGTGCCGGGAAACAGTCCCAAGATGATTAATAATGCGGAACTTTATGGTGCCGATACCCTGATGTTTGATGTTGAAGATTCTATTCCAGTATCGCAAAAAGATACTGCCCGCCTGATGGTCAAGTACGCCCTCAAATACCTGCCTTTTAGTTGTGAGACAGCCGTTCGAATTAATCATGTAACCCAGACGCCTTTTGGCATTGATGATTTAAAGGCAATCTTACCATCTAAGCCTGATTTAATTCGCCTACCCAAAACAGAATCCGTTGAAGAAGTACGTTTGGTCACCCGCATGATCGAAGAAGTAGAAAAAAGTGAAGGTTTTCCCGAAGGTTCTATCAACATTATATGTGCCATTGAAAGCGTACGAGGCCTCTATGAAGTACAAAGGATTGCGAAAGAACCCCGGGTTGTGGCAATTGCTCTTGGCGGAGAGGATTTCATTGCTGACCTGAGGACGCATCGAACCGCCCATGGCATAGAACTATACTATGCCCGCTCCCAGATTCTTATGGCTGCCCGAGATGCTAACATACAAGCTATGGATACCGTATTTGCCGATGTGTATAACTTGGAAGGTTTTCACAAGGAAGTGATGGACAGTAAAGATATGGGATTTGACGGAAAATCTGTCGTCCATCCTCTACAAATTGGCATAGTCAACGAAATCTATACACCAACTCAGCAGCAGATCGCCCATTCAGTGAAGGTATTAGCTTGCTATAAAGCCGCCATCGAAAATAACCAAGGTGTTATAACAGTTGACGGAAAAATGATCGACGGGCCAATTGTGGTTCGCGCAGAACGCATTGTCGCACAGGCTATAGCGGCAGGTATTCTTGTTGGGGAGGAGTACAACTATGAAAAATAAAGCAGACCGAGAGCTACCATCTCACATCCAAGGTTTAAAAACCTACCGGCCATATGAAGGATTATTCATTGATCCACCAACTCCTGTGCACATGGCTGGCAGAACATTATGCGTCAGCAGACCGAATAGCAATAAAATATTAGGATCACTTATCGAAGCCGTGGAAGCCACAGGCTTGCGGGATGGCATGACGATTTCCTTCCACCATCATTTCCGTAATGGCGACTATGTCAATCAACTGGTCATGACAGCCATTGCTACTAAAGGTATCAAAGACATTACCATTGCCTCAAGTTCACTCAATGACTGTCATGACTTCCTCATAGACTACATTGAAAATGGCACCGTTACTGCAATAGAAACGAGCGGCCTCCGAGGCAAACTAGGTGCTTATTTGACGAAAAATCCTGGCAAGTTAAAACGTCCCGTGGTCATTCGTTCCCATGGAGGACGTGCCCGAGCAATTGAAGCAGGCGAATTCAAAATAGATGTAGCTTTCATGGGCGTACCTACTTGCGATCGATTCGGAAATGCCACAGGACAGCTGGGCAAGTCAGCCTGCGGATCTTTAGGCTATGCCATGCTCGATTCTCGTTTCGCGGAAAAGGTCGTCTTGGTCACGGACAATTTGATTGACGGCTATGTCTTCCCTTACAGTATCCCCCAAACTGATGTTAACTACATTGTTCCAGTCGAAGCAATCGGTGATCCTGAGGGCATTGCTTCAGGGATTTTACGAATTACGAAAAATCCCATTCAATTGATTTTGGCTGAAACCGCCGCAAAGGTCATCGAACATTCGGGCTACTTTAAAAACGGATATTCTCTCCAACTTGGCGGTGGTGGCGCTTCTTTGGCAGTAGGACCACTGATTCGCGAGAAAATGCTCAAGCAACAAATTAAAGGCGGCTTTGGTGTTGGTGGAGTGAGCGGTGTTTTTGCTAAGATGCTGGAAGAAGGGTTATTTGAAATTTGCTATGACACTCAGACCTTCGACACAACTGCCATTAAGTCATTGCGTGAAAATCCTCGTCATGTAGAAATATCATCTTCCTTTTATGCTAACCCTTGGAACCCAGGACCTATTATCAATGATTTGGATATTGTTATTTTAGGTGCAACGGAAGTGGATCTTGACTTCAACGTTAATGTCATCACCAATTCCAATGGTGTTCTAATGGGTGCTTCAGGCGGACATTCTGATATTGCCGCTGCATCCAAGCTATCTATTATTGTCATGCCGCTCATCCGGGGTCGATTGCCTATGGTCCGGGATCGTGTGCAAAATATTGTCACTCCAGGGGAAAGTATCGATGTAGTAGTAACCGATCGTGGCATCGCTGTTAACCCGCGCCGTTTAGATCTCATCGACAACTTGCGCAAGAGTGGCTTAAAGATCATGACAATTGAGGAACTGCAGGAGCTAGCCCATAAACTCATCGGCAAGCCGCAAGAAATTCCATTGAGCAACGATGATAAAGACATTGTCGCCATTATTGAATATCGTGATGGCACACTCCTCGACGTTGTTCGAAAACCTACATGAGTTACTGTGACACTAGAATAGTGAAATAGTATCACAGATGAGGAGGAATTTCGATGAAAGTAGTGGCGTTTAACGGAAGTCCAAGGGCGAATGGAAATACTACCGCCATTATCAAAGTTGTGTTTGCTGAGTTGGAAAAGCATGGTATTGAGACTGAACTGGTTCAAGTCGGCGGTGTTTTAAAGCAGGGATGCACCGCGTGTAACTCATGCTATAAAAACAAAACAAAAAGTTGTGCGGTTACTGGCGATCCACTTAATGATTGGATCGAAAAAATTATGGCTGCCGATGGCGTTATTTTTGGCTCACCAGTTTATTTTAATGATGTAACGAGTGAGATGAAAGCCTTGATTGACAGGGCTGGATATGTGGCCCGAGCAAATGACCGCATGTACAAACACAAAGTCGGAGCGGCAGTTGTAGCTGTGCGGCGTAATGGAGCGGTACATGCACTAGATACCATGCTGCATTTTTTCCTGAATATGCAAATGTTTATTGTCGGAGGATCTAACAACGTTATCGCCAATAAAATCGGGGATGTTGAGAAAGATGCAGAAGGCCTGCAGAGCATGCGTACTTTGGGAGAAAGTATGTCCTTATTATTGAAAACGATGGACTCCTCTCGTAAATGCTAAATTACAAAAAAACTACTCATTGTGTTATGTATCTCCACAATAACAGCCCACTAGACAATCAAGCAGAGGGGGTGTCTCAAATTTTCATTTTGAGATACCCCCTCTGCTTTTTGGTTAACAATCCTATTTATTTAAAAAAACTATATTGATGCCCCACCACAGCGATTTTTGGAAGAAAAGCAAAGATCGTTAAACTGCTTCACTGCTATCTTTACAGTAACGGATGGAGAGGTTCGGACTCTCGACCGACGGCTTGGATAATTTATCTATATAGTCCTACAAGGGAAATTCAAGAGAAGATTTAGGCTTATTCTAGTCTCTGTATTGCTAATCAATCTACAAGGTTAGATAGGTTCTTGGCGTCATAGGTAACGACACAATTCCTGGACTTATGTTTGCCTTTGTATAACGCTTCATCTGCTTTTTTAATACTTGCATCAATGCCTAAATTCTGATCTAGCTCTGCTACACCTAATGTCATTGTTATGGACAATGCCTTTTCCTGGTATCGGGAAAACGTTGTCTCGATCCCTTGGCGTATTTTCTCGGCAACAATCTTACCACCCTCCAGATCAATGCCCGGTAGCATCAACAGAAATTCTTCACCACCCCAGCGTGCTATGATATCCTCTTCCCGAACGATGGATTTAATCAGACCTGCGACATCTTTGAGTACCAAATCGCCACAGTCATGACCATAATTATCGTTTACCTTCTTAAACTCATCAAGATCAGCCAAGATCAACGTTGTAGAACTATGATTTATATTTAGGTCATCTACTTCTGCTTTAATCCGTTGTGTCATATGCCTACGATTCACTAGCCCAGTCAAGAAATCCGTCATGGCAAGGTTCTTAACTTTTTCCAGAAGCCCCTCTAATTGCTGATTTTTCACTTCCAGTTCTTTTGCATATTCCAGCAATGTTTCTTTAGACTTTTTTAGATCTAGATGCACCTTTATTCGGGCACATAGTTCACTGGAGTTGAAGGGTTTTGTTATATAATCCTGACCTCCCACTTCAAATCCCCTGACTACGTCCCGGGAAGCCGAAGCAGAGGTAATGAAAATTACAGGGATATCTTGAGTCATACGTTGGCTTTTCAGCACCTTACAGATAGAAAGGCCATCCATTTCAGGCATGATGATATCCAATAGGATCAAGTCTGGCATGGCCTCATTAGTAATTTCTAGCGCCGCTTGCCCACTTGTGGCCTCCAGTATTTCATATTTATCCCCTAAAAGCCTTCGAATGATTTTTATTTCCACAGGACTATCATCAACAATTAAAATCTTTGACATATTACCACCTACTTCAGTTTGCAAAATAACGCAACACATCTCCCATGGAATTCGCTATATTACCTAGCTGTATATTGGAGATAGACTCTACAAATATCTTATTACTGGATATGGCTTTTACTACCCCGGAATTGTTTTCTATTGCCAAAACCAATTCATTTAGTTTGACTAAGATTGTCTGGTCTAGTTTTAACATTGTCCCAAAGTCAAACAATACCCGTGGTTTATCGATTAAATGCTCCTCCAGTTCCAATGCTAAAGATTGGCAACTGATGAGTGTGAAAGTTTGGTTAATAACGACATGTACCAATTTACCATTCTGAGCATTGATGATATAAGGTGCTACATATTCATTATCAACGCTCCCCCCCATAGATGATGTATCATCTAACCCTTTCATTTTCCGCACACGCTCAAGATGTTTTTTCAGATCAACTTCCTGTTGCAAAACATTATTTAGTACTGTGGCAACCTTTTCCTTACTGATGGGTTTAATGATAAAATGCCTCGCCCCCCGTTCCAAAGCATCGATAACCACACGGCGTTCCTCCATCGCACTGATCACTACGATCCTAGCATCTGGGTAGGTGGCAATAATTTTAGACGTCGCCTGTGCTCCACCCAGTCCTTGCATCGTCAAATCCATGGTCACCACGTCTGGCTTCAGTTTTGCATACTCAACGAAGGCTTGAGAACCATTGGGCACCTCACCTACAACCGCGTGTCCCAAGGATATCACAATTTCCCGCAGACACTTCCGGGCTACAGCGGAATCATCAGCAATAAGCACTCTTGCCATTTTATATCAACCCCCTGTTTCATCTAAACTCATTTTCGTAAGACATCCCGCACACTTTCCAGCAGCCTTGTCCGATCAAGTTTATACTCATATATATCAAAGCCAGCACGTAATCCTTTTTCCTTATTAACATCCCCCGTCAACGAAGTAAGAGCAATCACGGGCAGGTGCCGCAACGTTTCACTCGCCCGAATAGCTCGTACCAATTCGATGCCAGACATAAGCGGCATCTCAATATCACTAACTACTACATCTACCTTCGTTTGACCCAATCTTTCAAAGGCTTGACGACCATTCTCAGCGGTAATGACCTCATAACCATCACTTTCTAGATAACTCTTCACGACTCTCAGAAAAAATGGCGTATCTTCCACTAGAAGAATTGTGATCCTTCTGTCTTCTCCATCTCCCCTGGCATAATGCTCTTTTGGGGTTATTTCGGAAATAAACGGACGATTATAATATTCCGGCGCCGCTTTAGCAAATAACCCATGCACATTCAATAACGTGACCACCGTATCGTTGATCACTGCCGATCCTAAGATACCAATGCCACAAACTCCGTCTTTATCCAGTGAAACCGTTGTTTGTATCGAATCATGTATTTCCTCTGCAATGATCCCAATAACGTGGCTCACAAGTTTCGGTAATATGATATAAACCTTAGATGGCTTATTCTTTCTTTTGGATATAGGCAAATAGTGTTCAGGCCTGATGACCCTGATTGCCTGCCCCTGGAATGTAAAATAATATTTCGAGCCGATCTTTTGCAATCGTGATATATCCACCTCTTCAACCCGGGACACCATCCCCAGATCCAGGCCAAGCATTTCATCCCCCGAGCATTTGAACAATAATAAATACTGTTGTTCCTCGTCAATTATCTTTACAACTCGCCCATTCGTTAATAGTGTGTTATCTTCTACAATGGAGATGCCAGCATAACGCCTAAGACTATCCGTGTCAAGAATCATTGCTATACTGCCATCACCCAAAACTGTCGTGCCTGAATAAAGGCCACAGCTACTGATTACTGAGGAAAGAGGCTTTACCAAAATTTCTTCCGTGTCATAAACAGAATCGACGATTAATGCATAACAAGCACTGCCAGATTTCACGATTAAAATGCGCAGAACCTGATCATTTTCTGAGAAGCTGTTTATGTTAGTCTGTGTCTCGGAGGTGGTTTCCTCATCCATGACATCCCTAAGCCTTATAATGGGTATCAATCTTTCTCGAAGACGCAATACTGGGCGGTTATGCACAAATTCTATCCGATTTGCACTTGTTTCACCTGACCAGATCAATATCAATTCCTTCAAGTCGTCCTGGGGCACGGCAAATGATTGACCATCTGCCTGGACGATAAGTGCTGAAATGATGGCCAGAGTCAATGGCAAGATCAATCGAAACTTTGTGCCTACCCCTATGTCAGACAGAATTTCAATTTTGCCACCCAATCTTTCAATATTCGTCTTTACTACATCCATGCCAACACCACGACCGGAAATATCAGTAACTTCCTCTGCCGTTGAAAAACCTGGAACCATAATAAAATTGAGAATATCAGCTTCACACATGCTGGCAATCTCTTTATTGCTAATGAGTCCTTTTGCCACTGCTTTGGCTTTCACTTTTACTAAATCAATACCACCACCATCATCACAAACATCAACGATCATGCGCCCACCCTCGGGGTAGGCACGAAGAATAAGAGAGCCAATCACTGGTTTATTTTTCAATTGCCGAGTTTCTGGTCGTTCAATGCCATGGTCAAGAGAATTACGTACCAAATGGGTGATAGGATCAACTAACGCCTCAATTAACGATCGATCTAGCTCAAAATTCATCCCCTGCATAACCAGATCGACTTCCTTGCCAACTTTACGGGACATATCCCTTACGATACGGGGGAACTTCTTGAATACGTTAGCAATTGGTTGCATCCTGGTTTTCATGACTTTTTTTTGTAAATTAGTGGTCAGCTCATTGATACCCTGGGCAACCATTTCCAACTCAGCTACGTCCTGACCAGCCTCTTTGGCAATTCGCAGCAATTGATTCCGTCGCAGAACCATTTCTCCGACCAAATTGAGCAAATCGTTTAACAAACCAACATTAACCCTAATACTATCTTCTACCATAACACCACTGATCTTATCGCCCTTGTAGATACTTTCAACAGGCAATACGGCCATGTTCTCTTTAGCAATACCTTTAGTCACTGGCTCACGGTGTAGTTCAAGGGTGGCTAAAGACGATATTCCTTCAACACCCTCGTCTTTCGCCGTAATCTCATCCCACAAATCCCACGCCAAAAGTGCTTCAGAGGAGCCCGATTGATCGGTCTGCCGGGTTATATCTAAAAAGCATTTAAGGGCACTCACATGATCAGTGATATCAATTCGTTCGCTGCCACTTGGATGATTAATAAGGTCTTTCAATACATCAGTAGCTGATAGTAGCCCATCAATTATTTGCGAACTGGCTTCCAATCTATGCTCACGAAACTCACCGAATATATTTTCAATGATATGGGCTAATTCTACAATTTTATTGAGTTCAAAAAAACTGGCAGTGCCTTTTATGCTATGAGCAGCACGAAAGATTTCATTGATAGTATCGTCACCATCTTCGCCCTCTTCCATATGCAAGAGACCAACTTCCATTTCTGCAATATGCGCCTTTGCCTCAATGACAAACTCATTGAGGAGTTCTTTATCCTGCACCAAGCCACTCACCTACCGCCACACAAATTTATCCTTACTATACTTTGAACTTCCTCACAAGCACTTCCAAGCGATCCGTTATTGTACCTAAGTCACAGGCACATTCACTTGTTTTGGAGGCTTTTATTGCGGTATCGGTAATTGCTGTTTCTACCTCCTGCATACTGTGAGCAATATCTTGGCTCCCCGTTGCGATCTCTTGGGTAGCCTGGAAAATATTATTCATGGATGAAGTCATTTCCTCTGTACTACGAGCAACTTCCTCCGCTTTTTGAGAAATATGAGCAGTGGTATGGAACATAGCTTCAACCCCGTTTGCTGCTTCCGTGGCACTCTTTGAAACCTGCTCTGTCTTACCCGCAATATCACCTATAGCCTTGCTGATGGACGTTACCTGAATCGCACCCACTGACATGGTGCTAACGATATCTCCTACCTTTTGGGACTGCTCCGTAACAGCCGTGGCAATCGTCCGGGTAATATCCATTGTCTCGGCTATCACATCCGTAATCTTCCTGACAACGTCTACCGCAGCCCCCATGTCGACTTGCATCTCTTCAATTTGCTTTGCAATCAAACTGGCTTCGTCTGCCGTTCTTTTCGATAATTCCTTTACTTCAGCTGCAACGACAGCAAATCCTTTGCCCGCTTCTCCAGCGCCAGCCGCTTCTATGGTTGCATTTAATGCCAACATATTNGTCTGCTCGGCTATGCGACCGATAATAGCCACAATCTTGTTAATCTGCTTCGATGAAACGCTTAACTTCTGGATAATATCATTTGTTTCAAGGGATCGGCTTTTGGCTTCCGTGGTAATTTCAATGGAACGGTTGCAAGAAACCGCCACTTCTTGGGCGACAAGTGCTACACTGTTGACGCTGTTGCAAATTTTCTCAATCACGACACTAACTTGTTTTACTTCTTTCGAAACACCATCCGATGCCAGCACGGCCTCCTTAGAGGCTAAAGACATTTCATTGGCCAGTTTAGCAACTGCTTTTACGTTATAACTAACATGTTCCGTTGAACTAGCTGTTTCTTCGGTACTCGCAGATATCTGCTCCACATTGGCACTTACCATACCAACAGTAGCACTCATCTCTTGACTGTTTGCCGCAACGTTGGATGCAATATCTACCAAATTTCCTGCACTACCTTGTAGTTCTACAGTGGCACTAAAGATATCCTTAATCATGGTTTGCAGATCGTCCACCATCTTGTTAAAGTTTTGGGCCAGAACACCAATTTCATTATCGGAGTAGACATCAACCCTCACAGTGAGGTCACCATTCTTAATTCGTTCCGTGGCACTAACAATTTGGATAAGAGGCTTAGTCACACGATTGGCGAACCAGTATGAAAACAGCGCGGAAATCAAAATTACAAAAATACTGATAAAAATATTTGTCATTGCGACATTATTAATAAAAGCGAATGCAGCGCTTTTTTTCTGTACCATGATCAAATTCCAGGGATCTGAGCCACCNGGCATTGGTATACTACGATAGGCGCACAGATAATCATCGCCATTACCGTCAATAAATTGTCCCACCCCGATTTCGCCTTTACTAACCTTATCAATAATGTTCTTTAGTGTAACAGGAACTGCAATATCAGCTTCTTCCGTTTGCTGATTACCCTTTTCATCTCTGCTAATATTGCCCTGAGAATCCTTTTTCAATATAATTTTCTTTTGTGATTTGTAATTGTACAATTCAGCAACCTGACCTTTATCAGGATGCGCCACAACCACTCCGTCCCCATCCAAAAGATATGCATAACTTCCTGTTCCGAAATTATACTTTTCTACCATTTGTTGAAGGGTCGTCGTTTCTATGTCAGCCATCATCACACCTACTAGTTTGTCGCCACTATACATGCCATTCACAGCAGTGGTAACTGCCATATTTCCGGCAATGGAATAATAAGATTTAGTAATAAATGATTTTTTCTCAGTCATAAATTTTTTAAACCACCAACGATCGGCACGGTTGGCTAATGCTCCACTGGACCTTGCCGTCTGATCGCCATTAATATTGTGGCTCGCAAGTAGTTGAAAAAACGGGTAACGTTTTGTAGTGTCTTCTAATATACTTTTTTGTTTTTGCCCATCATTAGAAAGCATATCACCATTGACAGCCAATTGGGCGTTGAGATTGTAAGCGTTCTGCATGAATTGACCGATGTTCGCCGCTAAACTTTCCGCCATGACGGAATTTGACTGTTTTATGTTTTTTTCATAATCCGAGGAAATCAAGTAGTAACTGACGGACATAGATACTATAATAGCAAAAATCACTAGTGAACAATTCATGAAAATAATTTGGTGACGGATGGATTTAAACATATTTTCCTCCCTCATTTGACTTGGCAGTTGATAATCTAATTATTTTTGTCAATGACGTTAACACTTTCTGTCCGTTGGTTATAGTTCTTTGTTGATCTATGTTGTTAACAGCGCTGCCAATTCCACATTAGCAATAAAATCTTATCTACTAATACAGTAGCTTTTAACAAAGGGTTTAAAGTTGCTAGTAGTACACATTTCATTTCTATCTGTATTATTGTCGTCACAAACCGCTATGATTAGAATTAAGCCTCACCACCTAACCAATCGTACTATTGGCTATCTCCATACCATTTACTCCAAGGAGTTCGAGATCTTAAAACGGTATCCGATGCCAAGGTCATCATGCCTTTCCCTGAGACCTTGCCCCTTCGTCCTACAAGAATAAAAATCCTCGAATCATGACGAATTATAAGATATATTCTCGCAATAAATGGATAATCCTTCTTTTTATATGTGGCTGTATTATATGGATTGACATCGTCTTTTGGGCGGATGTATGCAAGCTTAAAGTGCCAAAAAACAAACACATACTGATCCGTTTCTGAAAGGATCATATACCTAATGAAGGCGCACTAAAGGATAAGCTTATGGATTCAGCCTCCGACAGCAAGTAATAACGATTCAATTATAACTATAGATCAAAAAAGAACAAAGTGCCGAATGAACGGTACTTTGTCCATAGACTAACGCTAGATTAAATCTAGCGCCTTTAGCTTTTAGTACAGAATTCTTGCATATTTATGCACGCTCGGATGAATACTTTAATGGCTTGGAACCTAATTCTAATTCCTTTTGCAGTACTGCATTGTCTAGTTCATTCTCCCATCTAGAGATCACAATGGTAGCTACCCCATTGCCCACAAGATTAGTCAACGCTCTACCCGTTGACATAAAGCGGTCAATACCGAAGATGATCGCTAGAGCTGCTACAGGAATGCCAGGTATGGTGGATAAAGTAGCGGCTAGGACAATGAATCCACCACCGGTAACGGCAGCAGCCCCTTTGGAAGTTAAGAGCAAAACGGCCACTATGGTCAGTTGTTGAACTAACGTGAGGTCAATATTGGTGGCCTGGGCTAGGAAAATGGCCGACATGGTCAGATAAATGGAGGTCCCATCCAGATTAAAAGAATAGCCGGTCGGAATGACTAGCCCCACAACTGATTTTGAGCAACCGAGTTTTTCCATTTTTTGTATCATTCGTGGCAATACACTTTCCGAAGATGCAGTACCCAACACGATGAGTAATTCATCTTCAATATAGGACAAAAATTTGGTAATACTAAATCCCGCCCATTTGGCGATGGGTCCAATGACAATAAAAACAAAGACAATACAGGTGAGATAAAAAATCCCCAATAGTTTTCCCAATGGTCCCAAGGAAGCAATGCCGTATTGACCGATGGTAAAGGCTATAGCCCCAAAAACACCGATGGGCGCCAGCTTCATGATCATATCCACCATCTTAAAGAGAGCCAAGGTACAATCACCAATTAGCCCATAGATGGCTTTACCTCGTTGCCCCATGGCCGACAAAACGCCCCCAAACATAATGGAAAATAGCAATATTTGTAGGATCTCCCCTTTGGCAAAAGCATCCGCTACTGTGGATGGAATAATATTCATAAAAAAGTCTACTGAACTTTGAGACTTAGCTGCAGTGGTATAGGCAGAAATAGCCTTAGTATCCAAGGACGAAACGTCGATATTCATACCCGCACCTGGCTTGGTCACATTGATGACCACCATGCCGATGACGAGAGCAACCGTCGTTACAAGCTCAAAATATAGTAAGGCTTTACCTCCGACCCGCCCCACCTTTTTCATATCGTCCATGCCGGCAATACCACCGACGATAGTACAAAAGATAATAGGCCCAATGATCATCTTAATTAATTTTATAAATGCATCACCCAAAGGTCTCATACTGGCACCGGCGCTAGGATAAAAGTAGCCAAAGGCAACTCCGAGAATAATGGCAACAAATACTTGGAAGTGTAGCGATTTGTACATTGGTTTTTTCTCTTTGATGCCTTGTGAATTACTCTTGACTTTTTCCATAGTTTCCACTCCTCTATATTTTTTTTCAACAGATATCATGTTGAGCTATTATAGAGGGACAATCTTAGATTATTAAAAGAGTTGTCCCGTATAACCTACTACAATTCTCCTGACGCACATATCTAATCAGCCAGTTTCATCTAACGCTTCTTTTTTGTTGCTAATTAAGCAACGACGTTACTTCTTTATGGCAAAAAAATAAACTAATCATTAGGCTTTAGCTATTCTCAAAAAAGCCAGTTCATGGGATATGACATCCATGAATGAAACAGTCGAAATACTAAGGGATATTCTTAAAGTTGAGATAAGATCTTTCATCAAGTTCTTGCTATTTTTTTTAATAGCTTAAACCGTCCCATTTGTATATATTGTTATAATTATACAAATTTCTTGTTTAGAATAACCTATTTCACCGTTTTCGTCCAGCGTTTCTTCTAAATATTTTGTATACATATCTTTCACTTGTCTAAGCTCATCTTCAGCCTCAATAATAAACGTATATCTACCCTCTATTTACCTCTAACCTACGGGCTTAAGCAAAGTCTTGAAATATCTGCTAACAAATTTAGAAAGCCTCCGTACAACTCTTATTATCCCTAACTATTCTGCCCAGTCTAATGAAAAGTTGAGACTAGTTATATAACCAGCCTCAACTTTTTACAAAGTAACTATGCAGTTAGCAGTTCATTCGTCCTAATCCATCTATACTATATCAATAGTAACTATAAAGATCATAAATTTTTCATATTCTTTTGTGGTGTAACAATAGTAAGCTGTACGTTATTTTAGTGAAATACCGGCAATAGCTTTAGCT
>JGI24143J45723_1000438_pt1 | contig 21433 bp, 18 predicted proteins | sample BarGraIncu00432A_FD_45723 | JGI IMG/M metagenome (IMG submission 45723) | reverse complement strand
GTGCAGTTCCCGCCCGAGAGCGCCCCCGCGGGCCCGTACACCCTATCGGGGCGGGCCGCTCCGGGGGCCAGGATCTACGTCGATGGGATCGAAACTGCGGCAGAGGAGGCCGGGGGGTTCGTGCACCAGGGGGTCCTCAAGCCGGGGGGCAACCTGATCCGGGTCGAGGCGATCGACCCGGCCGGCAACGCGAGCTACGCTTCCCGGATCGTTTACGGCAGGTTGTGAGCAGGCAGGGCGGAAAGGAGGACCTCGTGTATGCGTAAAAAACTGAAGTTTCCTCTCACGTTCAAGATTTTGCTGGCGCAGCTTCTGGGGGTGACGGTCGTATTGAGTCTGATCACCTTCACCATGGCGCGTCTGTTCCACGCCGATAAGACGGCCTATATCCACGACCTCACCTCAACAGTTGTACTACACACCGCGCAGGAGGCCGATGCGCTTTTGACCGGCTACCGGGAAAGGCTCAGGCTTTTCTCCAGGATCATAGCCCAGGACGAGACAGGGGGGCGCCAGCAGGTTCTCAACGGCCTTTTCCAGGAGTTCGGCGAGTTCCTCTTGGTAACCCGGAGTAGCGCCGGCGGTGAGGAGACGGTCTACGACCAGGCAGCCCTTGCCGCAGGCGGAGTTTCCAAGGATGCACTTCTGAGCTTCCGGGCTTCTCATCCCCTTCCGGCCTCCATCCCGGGGGGAGAGCCCTACCTGGTAAATTCCACCGTTTCGGCTAAGCTCCCCACCCTCACCATCTCTGAAGCCGCTCCGGAGGGCGGCGAGCAGGTGACGACCTCCGGGGTCATCCGGCTCGACAAGCTCCTGAACCTGGCGCGCCGCTCGCGGGTCTTCGAGATTTTCCTGCTCGATGCCAAGGGGCGTTTTCTGGCGCACTCGGACCGTTCCAGAATCGGCAAGGCTGCCGCGAGCGAATGGTGGGGCAGGGTGAGCCACATGCGCGGCTCCGGCATGACTCTGGAATACCGGGACGGAGGGAAAGGAATGGTGGGTGGCTTTTCCAGGGTTGCCTGCGGTGGGCTCACGGCCGGGGTGCAGATACCGAAAAGCGCAGCCTACCTGACCTCGCGCGAACTCCTCGGGGATCTTTTGGCACTTTCGCTGACCCTTTTAGGAGGCGCAGCGCTGTTGAGCCTCTACTGGTCGCACCGGCTCACCCGCCCCATTGAGGAGCTTTCCCGGGCGACCCGCATGGTGGCGCAGGGGCGCTTCGAGATCGAGGTGAAGTTGGACTCGGGGGACGAGATCGGCGCCTTGGCCGGATACTTCAACCAGATGGCGACTGAGCTGCAAAACCGCGAGCAGGCGCTCAAGGATCTCTACGAGCAGCTGGTCCAGTCTGAGAAAATGGCGGCTTTCGGCTCGCTCGGGGCGGGGATCGCCCACGAGGTGAAAAATCCCCTGGCCGGCATCCTCGGCATCACCCAGCTCTCCTTGAGGGGGGTCGAGGGAGGGCACCCGCTGCAAAAGAACCTGCTGATCATAGAGAAGGAGACCAAGCGCTGCAAGAACATCATCGAGAACCTGCTGAAATTCGCCCGCCAGGAAAAGGTGGAGTTCGAGGCGGTCGATATCCCGCAGGTGGTGGCCGATGCGGTCGCCATCGTGGACCACCAGCTCGGCATCAACAACGTAAAGGTGGAGCAGGAGCTCGAAGCGGGGCTCCCTGGCTGCCGGGGGAACGCCAACCAGCTGCAGCAGGTGCTGATGAACCTGATGATAAACGCGCAGCAAGCGATGGCGGGCTCCAGTGGCACGCTGAGGATTTCGGCGAAGCAGGGGGAGAGTGGCGCGGTCGAGTTGCGGGTGAGTGACACCGGGCCGGGTATCGCGCAGGAGATTCAGGACCGGATTTTCGATCCGTTTTTCACGACCAAGCCGGCAGGGCAGGGGACCGGTCTCGGTCTGTCGATCAGCTACGGCATCGTGAAGGAGCACGGCGGCGAGATCCGCCTGGAAAGCGGGCTGGGAGTGGGGACCACCTTCATCATCACCCTTCCCTCCGCGGCAGTTACGACTTGAACGAAAGACCTACGGTGAGGAGGATTTATGCAGCTATTGGTGGTTGACGACGAAGAAACCCTGAGAAGCGTCGTTTCGCAGGTTTTAAGTGCCGACGGATTCCTGGTGGCGGAGGCGGCCAGCGGCGAGGAAGCATTGGAAGCATTTCGGGGAGGGGTCCACCAGCTGGTCATCACGGACATCCGGATGGGGGGGATGAGCGGTCTCGAGCTTCTGACTGAGATCAAGCTGCGCAATCCGGACACCCAGGTGGTGATCATGACCAGTCACACCTCGCTCGACAGTGCTCTGAGCGCGATGCGGGCCGGCGCTTATGACTATCTCATCAAACCCTTCGAGAGCCTGGACCTGATCTCGGCGGTCGCCGGTCGGGCGGCCGAGAAGGCGCGCCTGGTGGCGCAGAACCGGGAACTACTGGAGCAACTGCAACGTGCCAACGGGGAGTTGCAGGAGGTGAATAGCGCCCTGAAAGAGATGTCAGTGCGGGACGGGCTCACCGCACTATACAACCACCGGCATTTTCAGGAGGCCTTCGCGGTGGAAGTTTCCAGGTCGCAGCGCTCCGGCAAGCCCTGCTCGGTGGTCTTCATGGACGTGGACAATTTCAAGGCCTACAACGACACCCACGGGCACCCGGACGGGGATCGGCTGCTGAAGACCCTCGCGGAGATACTGCTGTCGCATCTGCGCTGTTCCGACCTGGCCGCTCGCTATGGCGGAGAGGAGTTCGTGCTGCTGCTCCCGGAGACACCGAGACTCGCGGCGCTCCGGATCGCGGAGGGGGTGCGGGGCAAGGTGGAGCAGGAGCATTTCCCCGGCCGGGAGCGGCAGCCGCTTGGGCGGGTGACTATCAGCGTCGGAGTCGCGAGTTTTCCTCAGGACGGTGGCGACGCTGCAACGGTGCTCGCCTGCGCCGACCAGCGGCTGTACCAGGCAAAGCACGGCGGGCGCAACATGGTGGTCGGCTAGCCTTGCAGGGCGACCAGCCCCGCTCTGCCGGGAAACTCTCCCATGGTGAGTGTCGCCTCGGGAGCGCTTTGGCGCAGTGCCGCGGCCGCCTCGCCCAGGGTGACGAAGCGGGCACCGGCTCCCTGGAGCCGCTCCAGAAGGGCCACGAAGGATTGCGACAGAACTCCACCCTCCATTTCGGCATGGATGGTATGGACGTTCAGGCCGTCCTTGAGCTGCGACAGGTAATAATCGTTGATGGAAACCGCGTCCAGGCCGTTCGAGCCGAGTATCTCGTCCATGGTGGGCCAGGTGCTCGGTATCTGGAGGGTGGCGAAGCGCTTGCCGCCAAACACGGGGTAAAAGGGTGCGTACCCCCTGCCGTCGCTGCAGAAGCTGAGCCCCATTGCATCCTGCTGCTCCAGTGACGCCGCCGAGACGGTCCAGCCGGGGGCCGCCGTGGTGATGGGGCTCTTTCCCATGATGTGCTGGAAAAGCTCGCCCGCGCGGGTCAGTTCCGCCGCCACCTGGCCCCGCGCCATGCGCGGGAGGTAGTCGTGCCAGCGGACGTGGTCCCAGCAGTGGACCCCGGTCTCGTGGCCGCGTGCGGCAGTCTGCTGCAGGATTTCCGGAAAGGATGCGGCGATTTGCGGGGCGGGGAGCAGGGTGCCGTACAGCATGGTTTTGATCCCGTAGACCCCCGGTGCTCCGGTGCGCAGCATCTTCTGCAGGAAACCCTTGCGGGTGAAGATGCGGCGGATTGCCTTTCCGGAGTTGTCCGGTCCCATGGAGAAGTAAAAGGTCGCCCGGACCCCGGCGCGCTCCAGGATGTCGAGCAGGCGCGGCACGCCGTCGCGGGTCCCGGCGTAGGTGTCAACGTCGACCTTGATGGCCACGACCGGGCCGGTCGAGCCGTCTATTTGAGGACGGGCTGACGAGGGGGGAGTGGCATCCGAGGCGCTTCGGGAGTGGGAAGGCTTTTCATTGTTCTTATTCATGTCCTGACTCATTTGTTATTCCCAAGTGGAAAGGGGACGGGCGCCGCAGGTGCCTGTCCCCTTTTGTGTGAGAGCTGAAGGTATTAGATGATCACTGTCTCTTTGCCCTACAGCAGGTGCTCGATCTTCTCGCGCTGCTCGATGAGGTAGAAATCGAGGGTGTGCTTGAGCGCCTCGTCTATCCCCGTGGTCGGCTCCCAGCCCAGCTTCTTTTTCGCGTTCTGCACCGAGGGAACCCGGGTCAACATGTCCTGGTATCCCTTGCCGTAAAAGATGTCCGAAGTGGTTTCGGCAATGACGCAGTTCTCGGCCTTTTCCGCGTAGTCCGGGTACTGCTTTACCATCTCGCGCAATTTCAGGGCGAGTTCCTTCACGGAAAGGTCGTTCACCGGGTTGCCGATGTTGAAGATGCCGCTGTCAGCGCAGCCGTCCTGGTTCTCGATGATCTTCATCAGGCAGCTGATGCCGTCCTCGATGTAGGTGAAGGAGCGGCGCTGGTTGCCGCCGTCAACGAGCGAAATCTGCTCGCCGGCCAGGATGTTGTAGAGAAACTGGGTCAGCACGCGGGAGCTTCCCTCTTTGGCGGTCGAGATGGAGTCGAGCTTGGGGCCGATCCAGTTGAAGGGGCGGAACAGGGTGTAACGCAGTCCCTCGTGTTCGCCGTAAGCGTAGATGACCCGGTCCAGCATCTGCTTGGCGCAGGAGTAGATCCAGCGCTCCTTGTTGATCGGGCCGAGCATGAGAGGTGAGGTCTCCTCGTCAAACTCATGGTCCGGGCTCATGCCGTACACCTCGGAGGTGGAGGGGAAGATGACTCTCTTCTTGTACTTGGCGCAGAGGCGGATGATTTTCAGGTTCTCCTCGAAGTCAAGTTCGAAGACGCGCAGCGGATCCTTCACGTAGGTGACCGGCGTGGCGATCGCTACCAGCGGCAGCACCACGTCGCACTTCTTGATGTTGTACTCGATCCACTCCTTGTTGATGGTGATGTCTCCCTCGAGAAAATTGAAGCGGGGGTGGCCCATGGAATGCTCGAGCTTGTCGCAGCTCATGTCCAGGCCGAAGACTTCCCAGTCGGTCGTGTCGAGGATCCTTTTGGTGAGCGCGTTGCCGATGAAGCCGTTGACGCCGAGAATCAGAACTTTCATGTCATCTCCATTGTTTAAGCCCGTCAGGGCGTTGAGTCGTTAAGTCGTTGAGTTTGCAAAGTGCCTAGGGAGCCGGGACGCAAAAGCTGCTGCCGGCAAGCTCGGCCTGCCGCGTGTAGGCGGCCGCTTCCTGCTCGGCGTCCTCGTCCTCCTGCAGCCTCCTGATCTCCAAAAGGCCAGATCCGGTGCCGACCAGCAGCGGGGCGAGGCTCACGATCTTCCCCGGTTCCCCCTCGCCCTCGGTCGGAGCGGCGCTCCAGATGACGATCTTCTTGCCGTTGAGCATGGTGAAGGCTCCGGGGTAGGGGTGGGTGACCCCGCGAACCAGGTTGTAGATTTCCAGAGCACTCCTGTTCCAGTCGATGCGGCCGTCGGCGGGACGCCTGCCGCCGAAGTAGCTGCCTCGGGAAAGGTCCATCGGGATACGCTGGGCCCGTCCCTCCAGAAGCGGCGCTAAGGAGCGGGAAAGCACGGTGACCGCCGCCTGGGTGACTTTGTTGAAGACGTCCAGGGCGGTGTCGGTGAAGCTGATGGTGACCTTCTCCTGGTCGACGATGTCGCCCGCATCCGGTTTTTCCACCATGTAGTGCAGGGTGGCGCCGGTTTCGCTCTCGCCGTTGATGACTGCCCAGTTCACCGGTACCCGGCCGCGGTATTTGGGGAGGTAGGAGCCGTGCAGGTTGAGGGCGCCCAGCCTCGGTATCTCCAGCACCTCTTCCCGGATCATGGTGCGGTAGTAGAAGGAGAGCAGTAGGTCGGGGGCAAGTTCACGCAGCAGTTCCACGTTTTCCCTCAGGTTGATGTCCGAGGTCATGACCGGAATCCCCTGCCTTTCGGCGAGTTCCCTAACCGAAGCGAACCATATCTCTTCGCTCGGGGAGTCGTCGTGGGTGAAGACGAGCACGATATCGGCGTCCTGGCGGATCAACTCCTCCAGGCAGCGGTACCCGACGTTATGGTAGGCGCAAACCACGATGCTCTTTTTCTTGTTCAAGGTGTCACCTCAGCTCTGCTCGATTTTTCCTGGTAACCATGCACCCGTCGTACCACGTAGCGCGGCCGCTTGCGCACCTCCTGGTAGATCCTGCCGACATATTCGCCGACCAGTCCAATCCCGAAGATGACGATGCCGATGAAGAAAAAGAGAATGGCGAACAGGGTGAAAACCCCCTCCACCTCCGCACCTATGATGAAGCGCCGTATCATCAGGAAAAGAGCGAAACCGACCGAGGCGAGCGAGGTGAAGACCCCCATCAGGGCGAAGAGCTGTAGCGGCACCACGGAGAACCCGGTCATCAGGTCGAAGTTGAGCCGGATCAGGCTGTACAGGGAATACTTGCTTTCCCCTTCGCTGCGCTCGGCATGAGCAACTTCAATCTCGGTCGGGTTGGCGGCGAAGGTCTGCGCCAGGGCCGGGATGAAGGTGGTGCTTTCCTGGCAATGGTTGATGTTTTCTACCACGTCCCGGTGGTAGGCGCGCAGCATGCAGCCGTAGTCGCTCATCTTCATGCCGGTCATCTTGTTGGTGGTGATGTTCACGATCCGGGAGGCAGCCCTGCGAAAGAGGGTGTCCTGCCTCTTGCGCCGGATGGTCCCGACCACGTCGAAGCCTTTCTCGATCTCCGCCACCAGCCGCGGAATCTCCTCCGGCGGGTTCTGCAGGTCCGCGTCGAGCGTGATGACGATCTCGCCGAGGCTCCTCTCGAAGGCCGCCAGGATCGCCATGTGCTGGCCGAAGTTGCCGTTAAACTCGATCAGGCGCAGCTCCGGGATGCTCGGGATCATCCCCTTCAAAATGGCAAGGGTGCGGTCGCGCGAGCCGTCATCGGTGAAGATGATCTCGAACGGCTTGCCGAGCCCGCGCATGACGGGGAGGAGCCTGTCCATGAGAGGGACAAGGTTCCCCTCCTCGTTAAAGGCCGGCACGACGATTGTTACGTACGGTTTTTCCATTGCAGTTGCCACGATATACAGATCCTCCGGCGCCCGGTTTTCCGCGTTTAGCGCCTGTTGCGGGCGATGACGGTCTTCACCGCCTCCACCACGTCGCGCGCGTCAATCAGTGTCATCAGGGGAAAGAGCGGCAGCGACAGTATGCGCTCGGAAGCGTAATCTGCGTTGGGGAACTCTCCCGGGGCGATGCCGAGGGTGTCCCGGTAGTAGGGGTGATGGTGGATCGCCTTGAAGTGAAGGCCGGTGCCGATGTTCTCCCCCTTGAGATGAGCCATGAAGGCGTCCCGGTCTATGGTGAGATCTTCGATCTTGATCAGGGGGGTGTAGAGGTGCCAGGCGTGGCGGTGCTCGTAGGGTACCGGCTCCGGGCAGATCACTTCGGGGACGTCGTCGAAGGCGTGGTTATAGAACTCCGCCAAAATGGTCCGCATCTCGATGAAGCTTTCCAGCTTCTCGAGTTGGTGCAGTCCAAGCGCCGCCTGCAGGTCCATCATGTTGTATTTGAACCCCGGCATGACGATGTCGTAGTTGGGGGTGCCGCTTGCCTCGTAGCGTTTCCAGGCCTCGCGGTTCATGCCGTGAAACTTCATGAGCGAGATTTCTTCGGCAATCCGCTCGTCGCGGGTGGCGACCATGCCTCCTTCGCCGGTGGTGATGTTCTTGATCGGGTGGAAGGAAAACACCGAAGTGCTGTCGAGCGAGCCGATGCGCGCCCCCTTGTACTCGGTCCCGATGGCGTGCGCTGCGTCCTCGATGACGGTGAGGTCGAACTCGCGGGCGAGGGCGAAGATCTCGTCCATGTCGCAGGGCTGCCCCGCGAAGTGGACCGGCACGATGGCGCGGGTGCGCGGGGTGATCTTCTTGCGGATCTCATTGACGTCGATGTTCAGGGTGCCGGAGGCTTCGATGTCGGCGAGAACCGGCGTGCCCCCTCCCTGTACGATCATGCTGACCGTCGCGGCGAAGGTCATCGGCGTGGTGATGACTTCGTCCCCGGGCTTGAGCTGAAGGGCGAGCATGGCGAGGTGCAGGCCGGCAGTCGCCGAGGAGAGTGCCACCGCGTAGGGGGCTCCCACGTACTGTTTGAAGGATTCCTCGAAGCGCTTCACCTTGGGGCCGGTGGTGATCCAGCCGCTTCTGAGTGAATCGACCACCTCGTTGATCTCTTCTTCGCCAATGGTGGGTATGGAAAACGGGAGAAACATTGATCGCATGGTTACCTCCTGCTCATTGGATATTCAACCTATCAATATTGCATGAACCGCTGGCCCGGTCAAACATTTTCGGGAATATTAAAAATCAAAAACCTGGGACGCCGGTCCGTGGAATCCGCACAATCCGGGTCATCCGAGTTCCACCTTTTTGCTGTTTCCTGTTACGGTTTCGAGCCAATCGGCCTGTTACTGATCAAGGCCCGGCTTCCGACCTGGGAGACTATCTCGACCGGGGTCTTGACCGCCCCCTGCAACTGAGGCAAATCGCGCAGCTTAATGATGGTGAAAAGGGGCGCGGGAGAGTCCCAGAGCTTTCCGAAGGCGGCCTTATCTAGAAACCAGGCGGAATGCTCACCTTGATCCCTGCCGAAGGTCAACTCGTCCGGGTCGCCCACCACGATCACCCTGCGGTGGGTGTAAAAGGCGATTCCCTGCTCGTAACCGCTGTAGCAAGCGATCCTGACTTCGTGCCCCGTCTTCTCGTTGATGACGCGGGCAAATTCCTTGGATGACTTCTCGACCGCCACCCGCGCGTAAACGACCGGCGGAGCGCCGATGGCAAAGACGTAGGCAGTTACGGCGAGGGCGGCAAAGAGCCGGACCGGCTCACCGCTTTTCCCGGCGACCAGCGCGGCGATACCCTGGCAAAGGAGGAGTCCTCCCACCAGCGCGCCGTCCACGACACTGATCTGGGCCTTGGCGGCAACCAGTGGATACGCGATAGCGCCGGCGCCGAGCAGGGCCAGCAACGCCCCGGTCCCGGCCGCGTGGCGGCGTAGCGATGCCAGCGAGCCGCCTTGGGTAAACCAGTTGCCGATCAAAAGGGCCAGCGGCGGGAAGACCGGGAGGATGTAGGGGACCAGCTTGGAGCTCGACTTTGAGAAAAAGGCGAAGATCACGCCGGCCCAAAGGAGCAGAAAGAGAGTCAGCGCCTGGGAGTCGCGCTCGCGCCAACCTTTCGCAAGCGCGGCCGGGATGAAGGTGGACCAGGGAAGCATGGTCCCGGCCAGCACCGGGATGAAGAACCAGAGCGGCTGGTAGCGGTGGTGCACCTTGGTCAGGAAACGCTGAAAATGTTCATGGATAAAGAAAAACTGGGCAAATTCCGGGTTTCTCAGGGAAACCAGCACGAACCAGGGGGCGCAGACCAGCAGGAAAAGCGCGCCGCCGCTGATAAGCTTCATTTCCCGCAGGATGCGCCATTTCTTGGTGCAAAGGAGGTAGAGAAAGATCACCGCCCCCGGCAGCACGATTCCAATGAGACCCTTGGCGAGGACTGCCAGCGCCATGAAGAAGTAGAAGAGATAGTAGTGTCGCGCCTTACGGCTCTCGACCTCGTGCAACGCCAGCGCGAAGCAGGCGAAGGCGGCGGTCAGAAAGAAAGTGAGGGTCATGTCGGTGAAGTTGATGCGCGACTGGACCAGGAACCCGCCGGCGCTGCCGAGCAGGATCGCGCCGTAGAGCCCGGTGCGCCGCCCCATGAGCTGGCGCCCCAGGTGGTAGGTGACCAGAACGGTCAAAAGGCCGCAGAGGGTTCCGGCAAAGCGGGCGGCGAACTCGTTCTCGCCAAAGACCGAGAGCGACAGGGCGTTCAGCCAGTAGTGCAGCGGGGGCTTCTCGAAATACTTCACATAGTTGAGCATCGGGGTCACGAAGTCGCCGCGCTCCAGCATCTCTCGCGGTATCTCTATGTACCTCCCCTCGTCCGGGTCAATGAGCGGCAGGCGCCCCAGGAACTGGAAGAAGAGGGTCCCGAAGGCGATCAGCAGCACGCCGAGGTCCCTGGAGCGGCTTCCTTCCTCGTCCCGGAAAAAGCGCATGAATCCGACGGTCAGGGAACTCATGAAGCCACCTGCGCCGCTTTCTCCCGCCTGATCAGGTCGTAGCGCCCGGCGCCCTCAAGCCCGGTCAGCACGACTTTCGAATTGGGATGGGCCACCTTCAGCGGCACCCCGTTTTGGTCCTCCATATGGGTGAGGGTGAAGCTCGAGAAGCTGGACCCCTGGCCGATCAGTTCCAGCCGGTCCCCCAGCTGTATCCGGTTACGCACCCCTAAAAGGGTTGCACCGGAAGCGGTCTCACCCTCGACAAGTGCCACGAACTCGAAGGTCCTGACGTAGTCCGACCAGTATTCGTGGTCCAGATCCCGGGGCTTTCCGAGCAGGAATCCGGTCGTGTAGCCGCGGTGGCTCACCTTGCTAAGCTCCTCCAGCCACTCGGGCTTGAGGGTGTACCCCGCCGGATCCTCCCAGTAGCTGTCCAGCGCCGCCCGGTAGATCCGGATCACGCTCGCCGCATAATAAATACCTTTCATCCTCCCCTCGATCTTCAGGGAGTTGACGCCGCTTTGCACCAATTCGGGGAGTTGCTCGATCAGGCAGAGGTCCTTCGAGTTGAAGATGTAGCTCCCGCCGTCGTCCTCCTGAATCGGGAAGTACTCGCCCGGCCGGCTCTCTTCGACGATGGCATAGTTCCAGCGGCAGGGCTGGGTACATTCACCCTTGTTGGCGTCCCGCCCGGTCATGGCGGAAGAGATCAGGCAGCGCCCCGAATAGGAGATGCACATGGCGCCGTGCACGAACGCTTCCAGCTCCAGTTCGCACCTCTGGGCAGTTTCCCGGATCTCGGTCAGCGGCATCTCGCGGGCCAGGTTCACCCTCTTGACTCCCTGCGCCTGCCAGAACTTGACGCTGCGCCAGTTGGTGGTGTTGGCCTGGGTGGAAAGGTGTATCTCGCGTTCTGGGGAGAGTTCCCGGATCAGGTCGATCACGCCGGGGTCCGCGGCAATGTAGGCGTCCAGCTCGATGTCGGCGATCTCGCGCAGATAGCCATCCAGGGCGGCGATGCCGTCGTTGCCGGGGAAGGCGTTCAGAGTCAGGTATACTTTAACCCCGTGCCGGTGGGCGTAGTCCACCGCTTCGCGCAACTCATCGACGCTAAAGTTGTCAGCCAGGTTACGCAGGCCAAACGCCTTTCCTCCCAGATAAACGGCATCCGCACCGTAGCGTATGGCGACCTTAAGTTTTTCCATGTTCCCGGCGGGTGCCAGGAGTTCGGGTTTCTTCACGTGGTTCACGACCTCACAGGCTCACGGGGAGCCTCATTGATGATATGGTTTGACTCTTGGGGCGCGGAGTATTCCGCTCCGGTCCCCCCGATGGCCAGGAGGAGCGTTTGCTTCAGGAGCGGGATGGTAGCACAGAACAGCAGCAGAATGAACCCCCAAAAGGGCGCTTTCCCCTTGACATTAGCCGCCAAAAAGCTTTAATTATGTTAAATTTTTGTCAAGGAGGAGCGGCGCAGCGCCCGTTTTGACTGGGTCCGGGCGCCTTCAGCGTACCCTGGCCAGCGGTCCATGCTACCCGGTGACGCAGCCAGCGTGACTCCTCTCATGAGTTTAATAGACCGAAATATGGATTCCCGAAAGCGCCGGACCACCTGCATTTGGAGCCACCCGCCAATCCCCTGAAAGCCGGGGGAAGACCGGGCGCCCGCTAAGCCCTGAAGAGGAGCATATGAAAAAGCCCGTTTGTTATGCACTGCTTTTTTTCTGCCTGGCCGGTACCTTTTCCCAGGCGATTGCCGCCGAGAATGAGGAATCGACCATCTATACCATCACCCAGGGCGACACCCTCTGGGGGCTTTCCAAGCGTTTTCTGAACGACCCCCTTTACTGGCCGAACCTCTGGGCGGCGAACGGGACCATCGGCAATCCGCACTTCATCTACCCGGGACAGCGGGTCCGGGTCTACAACAACAGGATCGAGATCGAGGAGGCGCCCCGCGCCCCTGCCTCGGGATCCGCGTCCGGAGCGCCGGAAAAAGCATTCAGGCCGGCCGAAACGTCGCCCCGAGCCGTTGAGGAAGTCGCCGCGGCCCGGGAGTTCAGCGTAACTGGTGGGGAAGGCTTCCTCATGGAGCGCGAGATCCTCCCGACGGGTATGATTGTTTCCACTCACCAAAACCGGGTCATCGTCGGGGCCGACGATATTGTTTATACCGACATCGGCCGGGTGAACGGCGCCAACGTCGGGGACCGCTTCTCCATCTTCAAGAAAATGGGGGCCGTGAGCCATCCTGTTAGCAACGTGATCCTTGGCGACCGGGTTATGCCGCTTGGCGAGCTCCAGCTTTCCGAGGTGGAAGACAAAGTCTCCAAGGCGATCATCACCAAGAGCTTTCAGGAAATAGGTGCCGGTTCTTTTCTGCTTCCCTACCGGGAGAAGAGGTTGAAGGTGGCGTTGAGGGCGGCCGACCGTGACCTGGTCGGCTACATCGTCGAAACCCAGACCGGCAACACCGCGCTTGCGGTCGGCGACGTGGTCTACCTCGACCTCGGGTCCGCCCACGGGCTTCGGGTCGGCAACCTGCTCTACATCGTGCGGGACGTGAAGCCGGACCAGCGCTATACCCAGGCCAGGATAGAAGCGTTACCGGTGGAGGTGTTGGGGGCGCTTGTGGTTGTCGATACCGGCCGCAATACCTCGACCGCCTTCATCGTGAAGAGCGTCGACACGGTCTACCGTGGCGACCGTGTGGAGCTGAAGAAAAGCAGGTAGCTGAAAAACCCGGGGGTAACCCCATGGAATACTATTACTGGTTCGCACTGAAGTCCGTGCCGCTGGTCGGCAACGTCACTTTTCTGCGCTTGATCTCCCATTTCGGGAGCCCGCAAGCGGCGCTTGCCGCGACGGCGCGGGATCTCTCGCAGGTAAAGGGAGTGAGCGCCCAAGCGGCGGCCTCGCTTTTAAGTCACGATTATCACTCCTTCGCCCAGGCCGAGTGCGACAAAGTGGCAGCTTCTGGCACCCGGGTAGTGAGCATCCTCTCGGAGAGTTATCCGAAGCCGCTGATGGAGATCCCGGACCCGCCCCCCTATCTTTACCTGGCGGGGGAACTCAAAGGGAGCGAACCGGCAATCGCCATCGTGGGGTCGCGGCGGGCCACTCAGTACGGCCTCTGCACGGCGACCCGTCTGGCCCGCGATCTGGCTGGCTGCGGGGTGACGGTGGTCTCCGGTATGGCGCGCGGCATCGACACCGCAGCCCACTGGGGCGCCGTGAAGGCGGGTGGCCGCAGCATCGCCGTCCTTGCCTGCGGCATAGACGTGGTCTACCCTCCCGAAAACGACGCGCTTAGCCGGGCTGTCGCGGCGAGCGGGGCGCTTATCTCGGAATTCCCCATGGGGAGCGCGCCGCTGGCGGAGAATTTCCCCAGGCGTAACCGGATCATAAGTGCACTATCCCGCGGGGTCGTGGTGGTGGAGGCAGGGGAGCACAGCGGCTCGCTCATCACCGCACGCTACGCCCTGGAGCAGGGGCGCGAGGTGTTCGCGGTGCCGGGAAACGTCACCTGCATGGGGAGTCGCGGCGGAAACGGTCTGATCAAAGAAGGTGCCAAACTCGTGGAACGGGTGGAGGATATCCTGGCGGAGCTCTCTTTGGCGTTTCCGGCCGAGGGCATTGCGGGCCCTCCGACCTTCTCGCTCACCCCGCAAGAGGCCGAGCTTTACGTCCTGCTTTGCCGCGGGCCGTTGCAGATCGACGACATCATCGTGCAGAGCGAGCTTAGCGCCGGAGAGGTTTCCGCCACACTGCTCGGCTTGGAGCTCAAGGGGGCCGTTACCCGGCTTCCCGGAGGGCATTTCGCCGTTAGTTGAAAACATTTTTGCCTTTTCTCGCAATCGTATCTACACTAGGAAACATCGGAAAGATTGTTGGTCGTTGAGCAGTTCAGTGGTAGGTACTCAACGACTCGACTACTCGACGCCTTTCATCCGATTTAAAAAACGAAACCAGGTGGTCACATGTCTCAGCATCTCGTCATAGTAGAGTCTCCCGCCAAGGCGAAGACGATAGAAAAGTTCCTCGGCCCGGATTACAAGGTCCTGGCATCCTTCGGGCACGTCCGCGCCCTCCCCAGCAAGCAGGGGTCGGTGGACATAGCGAACGACTTCGAACCCAAATACGCGGTGCTGCCGGAAAGCAAGAAGCACATCGATGCCATCAAGAAGGAGATGAAGGGGATCTCCTCGCTGCTACTCGCAACTGACCCCGACCGCGAAGGAGAGGCCATCTCGTGGCATCTGTTAGCGGCCCTCGGTCTGGACGGCAAGAAAAAGGCGGCCTTCGACATCAGGCGGGTGGTTTTCCACGAGATCACCAAGGACGCCATCGTCCACGCGGTGGAAAACCCGCGCGACATAGCACTCGACCTGGTGAACGCACAGCAGGCGCGCTCGGTCCTCGACTACCTGGTCGGCTTCACCCTTTCCCCCTTCCTCTGGAAAAAGATCCGCTACGGCCTTTCGGCCGGCCGGGTGCAGTCGGTCGCGCTCCGGCTCATCTGCGAGCGTGAGAAGGAGATCCTTGCCTTCCAGAATCAGGAGTACTGGACCATCGGCGCCAAGCTGGAGACCGTGAAGAAGCAGGGATTGACCGCGGCTCTCGTGGAAGCGGAAGGAAAGAAACTCACCAAGTTCGACATCCCGGACCTGGAAACCGCCTTTCGCCTCTTCGGCCTTTTGGGTGGGACGAAATTCCTCCCGAAAACCGTGCAGGTAACGGAAGCGGCCCCCGCCGAAGGTGAGGTCGTCGCGGAGCCGGATACCTCAGCCAAGGCGCTGGTGGTGAAGAACCCCGTGACGCCGGTCTACCGGGTCGAGAAGGTCACCAAGAGCGAGCGCAAGCGCCAGCCTTCACCCCCCTTCACGACCTCGACCCTGCAGCAGGAAGCGGCCCGAAAACTCGGCTTCTCCGCCCGGAAAACCATGTCGACGGCCCAGAAACTCTACGAGGGGATCGACGTCGGCGAGGGCGCGGTCGGCCTCATCACCTACATGCGTACCGACTCCGTGGTGCTCTCCACCCTGGCGCTCGACGATGCGAAGGCGACCATCACCACGCTCTACGGCAAGGAGTACGCCCTGGAGAAGCCGCGCTTCTTCAAGAACAAGTCGAAGAACGCCCAGGAGGCGCACGAGGCGGTGCGTCCGACCTACATCGCGAAGACCCCGGTCGAGGTAAAGAAGTTCCTCACCTCGGACCAGTTCAAGCTCTACGACCTGATCTGGAAGCGGACCGTCGCCTGCCAGATGGCCGAGGCGCTGCTGGACCAGACCTCGGTGGAGATCTCCGCCGGGACCGGCTTCCGTTTCCGGGTGGCGGGGACCGTCATCCGCTTCGCCGGTTTCATGAAGCTCTACATTGAAGGGGTGGACGACGAGGTTGAAGACAAGGAGAAGGAAGGATTGCTCCCGCCGCTTGCCGAGGGGGATCTCCTCGACCTGAAGGGCCTGCTTCCCGAGCAGCACTTCACCCAGCCGCCGCCGCGCTACACCGAGGCGACGCTGGTGAAGACCCTGGAGGAGTACGGCATCGGCCGCCCCTCCACCTACGCCTCGATCATGAACACCCTGACCGAAAGAAAGTACGCCCGTCTGGACAAGAAGCGCTTCTTCCCGGAGGACGTCGGGATGGTGGTTTCCGATCTTTTGACCAACCACTTCACCCAGTACGTGGACTACAACTTCACCGCGAACCTCGAGGAAGAGCTGGACATGGTCTCCCGCGGGGAGAAGCAGTGGCGCCCGCTGCTACACGAGTTCTGGGGCCCCTTCATCGACCTCCTGAAGGTCAAGGAGGCGGAGGTCAACAAGTCCGACCTGACGACCGAGGCGACCGACGAGATCTGTCCCGAGTGCGGCAAGCCGCTGGTAGTGAAGCTCGGCAAGTTCGGCAAGTTCTTCGCCTGCACCGGGTACCCGGAATGCCGCTACATCCGCCCGTTGGACAAGGAGGCGGGCGAGGTGGTCGAGCCGGTGGTTTCCGAGGAGATCTGCGAGAAGTGCAGCAGCCCGATGTTGATCAAGGACGGTCGCTTCGGCAAGTACCTGGCCTGTTCCGCCTATCCCAACTGCAAGAACATTCAGCCGTTGGTGAAGCCGAAAAGTACCGGGATCACCTGCGTCGAGTGCGGCAAGGGCGAGCTGATCGAGAAGAAGTCGCGATTCGGCAAGATGTTTTACTCCTGCAACCGCTATCCCGAGTGCAAGTTCGCCCTTTGGGACCTGCCGGTGCAGCAGCCATGCCCCAAGTGCGGTTTCCCGCTGCTGATCAAGAAGGTGTACAAGCGCGAAGGGGAGTTCCTCAAGTGCCCCAAGGAAGGATGCGATTACAAGAGTAACGCGGAGTAGGTTTTATAGACTTCCGAATTGATATGTATCATGCTGTTCAAGCGGGGTCTCGGGACCCCGCTTTCAGTTTATAGGCCAAGAACGAGCGACGCAGGCAGGCAAGGAGCAACAATAATGACGCAAACAGTAACGGTAATCGGAGGCGGGCTGGCGGGATGCGAGGCCGCTTGGCAAATAGCAAGCCGCGGCGTGCGGGTACGGCTTTTCGAAATGAAGCCAGCGGTTTTCAGCGAGGCCCATCACTTACCGGGCTTAAGCGAGCTGGTCTGCTCGAACTCGCTTCGGGGGGATTCCCTGGAGAACGCGGTGGGGCTTTTGAAGGAAGAGCTGCGCCGGCTTAACTCGCTCTTCATGGAGGCCGCCGAGGCGACCAAGGTGCCGGCAGGCGGCGCGCTGGCGGTCGACCGTGGGCTTTTCTCGGATTACGTGACCGCCCGGATCGAGAGCCACCCGCTGATCGAGGTGGTGCGCGGCGAGGTGACTGAAATCCCCGACGAGGGCGTCGTGGTGATCGCCTCGGGACCGCTCACCTCCGGTCCGCTCGCGGAGGAAATCAGCCGGCTGGTCGGCGAATACCTCTATTTTTACGACGCCATCGCCCCGATCGTGGCGGCCGACTCCATCGACTGCTCCAAGGCGTTTCGCGCCTCGCGCTACGGCAAGGGGGAGGGGGATGATTATTTGAACTGCCCCCTGGACGAGGAGCAGTACCGGGCCTTCGTGACCGAACTGCTGCAGGCCGAAAAGGTGGAACCGAAGAGCTTCGAGAAGGTGGTACACTTCGAGGGATGCATGCCGGTCGAGGAGATGGCGAGCCGCGGTCCGGAGACGCTCCGTTTTGGACCGATGAAGCCGGTGGGACTGATCGATCCGAGAGTCGGGGTCGAGGGACACGCCGTCATCCAGTTGCGCCAGGAAAACCGCGAGGCGACCATGTACAACCTGGTCGGCTTTCAGACCAAGCTCACCTGGCCGGAACAAAAAAGAATCTTCCGGATGATCCCCGGGCTGGAACAGGCCGAGTTCGTCCGCCTGGGCTCCATGCACCGCAACACCTTCATTAACGCTCCCAGGCTCTTGCAGGCGACCTGCCAGTTGAAGAGCGATCCGCGCATCCTTTTCGCCGGGCAGATCACCGGGGTGGAAGGGTACGTGGAATCCGCCTCCAGCGGTTACCTCGCCGGTGTGAACGCCGCCCGCCTGGTAAAGGGCGGGGAGCTTACCGTGCCGCCTCCCGAAACGGCGATCGGCGCGCTGGCGGTCCACATCACCAATACCGAGGCCGCCCATTTCCAGCCGATGAACGTGAACTACGGCCTCTTCCCGGCGCTTCCCGGCCGTTTCAAAAAGAAGGAAAAACGCGGACTGCTGGCCCAGCGCGGTCTGGCCGCCCTGGAGACCTGGAGTGCGGAGCTGCTTAAAGAGGTTGAGGTAAAGGCTTAGGTCATTTCTGCTCAACCTAAACCTTAACCTGATTTTTCGTGGGGGGCGTCATGCCAGGAAACAAGGAGCATCAGGAAATTTGTGTTGTGGGGCGTCTTTTCTCCCTTGAGGCACTGCTTTTTCTCATGGGCCTGGTTTCCTTCATCTACGGCCTGGCGACCGGCCAATGGGAAAACGTCATCATCGGCGTACTGATCCTCGCCGTCATGGTCATTCTGGTCAGCGTCTGGCGCCGGTTCCTGGTTAAATAAGCACCAAAGGAGAACATATTACATGAACCGCACCCCCATCGTACTCGCCTCGGCCTCGCCCAGGCGCAGCGAACTGCTCGAATCAGCCGGCATCACCTTCCGGGTAGTACCTGCCGACATCTGCGAGGACCCCTTTCCCAATGAGGATCCGGTGGAGCACGTGCTGAGGCTTGCCGAAGGTAAGGCACGGGCGGCCGCAGCCCTCACGGAGGGGAGGTTCTTCCTGGGAGCTGATACCATCGTCCTTTGCGACGGCGAGATCATGGGGAAACCGAAGGATCACGCCGATGCCGAGCGGATGCTGAAAAAGCTCTCCGGGGTGCCGCACGAGGTGGTGACCGGCTTCGCCGTCTTCGACCGGGAGCGCAAAGGTGCCGTGTGCGAGGCGGTACGGACCAAGGTCTACTTCAAGCATCTGCGCGACGAAGAGATTTCCAGCTACATCGCGACCGGCTGTCCCTTTGACAAGGCGGGGGGCTACGCCATCCAGGGGGGAGCTGCGCACATGGTGCAGAAGATCGAGGGTTCCTACACCAACGTGGTCGGCCTTCCCTTGTGCGAGGTGGTGGAAACCCTCAGAACCATGGGTGCTTTCTCTGAGTAACAGGAGGCTTAGGTGTCGATAGCAGAGAATCTTAGTTCAATTCGAAAACGCATTGCGGACGCAGCTCGGAGCGCCGGGCGTGATCCCGAGGCCGTGCGCCTGGTGGCGGTTTCCAAGACCAAGCCGGCAGCGGCCATCGCCGAGGCCCGGGAGTGCGGGCAGGTTATCTTCGGGGAGAATTACGTTCAGGAACTGGTCTCCAAGACGGCCGAACTCCCCGAGGGGATCTCCTGGCACTTCATCGGGAACCTGCAAAGCAACAAGGTGCGTCAGATCGCGGGGCTGGTCGACATGATCCACTCAGTGGACCGGATTTCGCTTGCCCAGGAGATTGACCGGCAGTGGGGCGCGCTGGACCGGAGCTGCGATATCCTGATCCAGGTGAACATCTCCAGCGAGGCTACCAAGGGAGGGACCAGCTGCGCCGAGTTGCTCCACCTGGTGACCGAGGTGGCGGAGCTTCCTCATCTGCGGATCAAGGGGCTCATGACGATGCCCCCCTTCTTTGACGACCCCGAGGCGGCGCGCCCCTACTTCAGGGCGCTCAGGGAGCTGGCCCGGGAAGTCGAGGCTGCCGGCATTGCCGGAGTGGAGATGAAAGAACTTTCCATGGGCATGTCGGGGGATTTCGAGGCGGCCATCGCCGAGGGCGCTACCTTGGTGCGGGTCGGTTCCGCACTCTTTGGCGAAAGGGAATACCACTGATGTTGAAAAAAACCATATCCACGCTCAGGCGCCCCTTCGTTCGGGTTGGGGCGGCTGTCGGTGCTGTTTTAAGCTGCTGGTACCTCTACAACAATTTCGGCAGGGTCCTGCTGGTTCCTGACCCGGTCTGGACCAAGTTTGTCAATGTCGCGCTGATCATGTTCTCCTCGATCTACCTCGCCAACCTGCTGCGGAATCTGGTGGAATTCATCCTGCGGAAAATGAATCAGCGCTGATCCCGCTCCCTGGCCCCCGCTTTGACCGGGACCGCGGCAAGGATGCGGGTGATTTTCTGCGCCAGCAAGGATTCCAGGCCGGCGAAAAACAGCGAACTTGCAGCGTAGATCGCCATCGCTTCGGCCAACAGGCCAGGGACCTCCATTCCAGGGGAGGTTTTAGCTATCCATACCAAGGCAAGGGCTCCCAGTCCGCAGCCGAGGTGCCGCACCACCCAAGCGTTATGCTCCGCAAGAAGTTCCCGCAAAAGTCCAATCTCCTGCTCCAGAAACAACTCTTCGGCCCTGATAGAAGCCAGGTAGATTCTCGGTAGAATGGCGACCGTCAGGGTTATGGTGACAGTCATCAATAGCAGCGTGGTAATTGTTGGCAAGCGCTCCTCCCTCGTCTAGCTTAAGACCTCGAACTCACATGCCATTGCAATCAGCATAATTAAGGCCTAAAAATACCTGGCAAATATTATCCCTGGCTAAGGCAATACCAGTATGATTTCGGAAGGTTATGCATTTGCTGGGTAAGAGGCACCGAGTTTCGGCGGCTTGGAGGAGGCAGCCGGTGTATGCACTTTGCACAGGAGGCGGAGTAGGATGGCCTGAGCTGGAACTCTCTCCCCTTCAAGGGAGGGACGTGGGGGATGGGGGGAGTCAGGCGAGCGAAACCTATCCCGACTCTGCGGTCAATACCTGTGGAAAAATTAAGTTGTAAGCCACACCTGCTTCATGCTAACGCTTATTGGTTGCAACTACAGCTGTTACGGAGACGCTCCATGATCCATTTGTCCAATATCACCAAGCAGCACGGCTCGCAGGTTCTCTTTCGCGAGGCGAGCTTTCAGATTCTCCCGGGCACCCGTTCCGGCCTGGTCGGTCCCAACGGCGCGGGTAAGACCTCGCTCTTTCGCATCATCACCGGCGAGGAGGAGGTCGATACCGGCGAGATCACCCTCGCCAAGAAGACCACCATCGGCTACTTTTCCCAGGATGTCGGGGACATGGCGGGTCGCTCCGCGCTGGACGAGGTGATGGCGGTATCGAGCGAAACGGTGCGGCTGGCCGGCGAACTTAAGCAGATGGAGGAGCAGATGGGGCTCCCGATGTCGGACTCCGACATGGAATCGCTGCTGGCGCGTTACGGAACGGCCATGGAGGATTTCGAACACCGGGGCGGCTACGACCTCGACTCGCGCGCCCAGGAGGTGCTGACCGGCCTCGGCATCGGCCCCGACCGCTTCAACAATCCGGTGGAATCCTTCAGCGGTGGTTGGCGCATGCGCGTCGCGCTGGCCGGCATCCTGACCCTGCAGCCCGACGTGCTCCTTTTGGACGAGCCGACCAACCACCTTGACGTGGAGTCGATCGTCTGGCTCGAAGAGTGGATCGCCACCGAGTTCAAGGGGGCGCTCCTGATGACGAGCCATGACCGGGATTCTCCTCGACCTGAAGGGCCTGCTTCCCGAGCAGCACTTCACCCAGCCGCCGCCGCGCTACACCGAGGCGACGCTGGTGAAAACCCTGGAGGAGTACGGTATCGGCCGTCCCTCCACCTACGCCTCGATCATGAACACCCTGACGGAAAGAAAGTACGCCCGTCTCGACAAGAAGCGCTTCTTCCCGGAGGACGTCGGGATGGTGGTCTCCGACCTTTTGACCAACCATTTCACCCAGTACGTGGACTACAACTTTACCGCGAACCTCGAGGAGGAGCTGG
>JGI24143J45723_1000433_pt1 | contig 21668 bp, 16 predicted proteins | sample BarGraIncu00432A_FD_45723 | JGI IMG/M metagenome (IMG submission 45723) | reverse complement strand
CGACGCCCAGCAGGATCCTCTCCCCCCCTTCGAAGTGGTGAAGAGCGACGCCGGGCTGAAAATCCGGCTCAAGCCGCTGGCGGAAAGCCGGCCGGCTGCCGTTGCCGCGCTTCCCGCGGCACACGTTACGACACCGATGGTACGCGACGAGGTGCCGGTGGCCCGCGTTGAAGCGCCGGCCGCACCCGTTGAAGCACCCGTTGCTGCAGCAGCCCCGTCGCTTCCTCCGGTCCCGGCGCCCTCGACGGTTGCTGTAGAAGTCCCGCCCGCCCCGCACGCCAAGGGAAGCCTGGAGTCCCTCGACTTCAAGATCGTAGAGGGTGTTTCCCGGATCACCATGAAGCTCTACGGCAGCTGTGAGCCCGGCAAACCGGTGCGCGGGGTGCAGGGGCTTTCCCTCACCATAGCGAACTGCCAGGTTCCCAAGCGGCTGCAGCGCGCCTTGGAAACCTCCCGGTTCGGCTCTCCGGTACTTTCCATTACCCCGTACCAAGTAAAGGTGAAAGGTGTCAGCCAGGCCAAACTGCTGGTGCGCTTGAAGGGTAACCCGTCCTTTACGGTCAGGCGCGACGGAGACCTGGTGGTCTGGGACATTACCAACCCGGGTCCTTTGCCGGTGGCACAGCTGCCGGTACCCGCTCCCCGGGTGAAAGAGGCTCCCGTAGCCAGGAAAGTCGCTCCCGAGCCGAGGGTCGCCGAAGAGCTGATCCCGACGCCCCGACCGGAAGACGAGATGGTGACGGAGATCCCTTCGGTGCAGCATGTCACCAAGAAGGCCTACAAAGGAAGGCGGGTGACGTTGGAATTTTCCGACGCCGACGTGAGAAAGATCTTTGCCCTGATAGCCGAGGTCAGCAACCTGAATTTTCTGATAGCGGACGACGTGACCGGAACCATCAGCATCAAGCTGGTGAACGTGCCCTGGGACCAGGCGCTCGACGTGATACTCGATGCCAAGGGGCTCGGCATGCAGCGCGAAGGTAACATCGTGCAGATTAAGCCCAAGGCGAGGATCCAGAGCCAGGCGGACGAGGATCTCCAGGCCAGGAAAGCGCTGGAACGCGGCATGGAACTGAGGACCATGGTTTTCGAAGTGAACTACGCCTCGACCTCAGACGTTGCCACCCAGTTCGCAGCGATGAAAAGCGAGCGCGGCACCATCACCAAGGACGACAGAACCAGCAGGGTCATCGTGAAGGATATCCAGACCGCCCTGGACGAAATGCGCGCCCTGTTAAAGACCCTCGATGCTCCCGAGAAGCAGGTCATGATCGAGGCGCGCATCGTCGAGGCCTCCTCGAACTTTACCCGCGACCTTGGGGTCCAGTGGGGACTGCACTTTAAGGACGGCTCCGCCTCGGTGCTCGGCATCAATAGCGTCGACTCCTCCTTCGGCGGCGTGGTGTCGCCGGCCGGGCCCGGATCTACCGGCGCAGGTGGTATCGGCATGGGGATGTCCTTTGGCAAGTTGACCAGCAACATACAATTGGACATGAGGCTATCGGCGGCAGCGACCATAGGCCAGGTGAAGATCATCTCCACCCCGAAGGTCGTCACCCTGAACAACAAGGCGGCAAAGATCTCCCAGGGGCAGTCGATTCCCTACCAGACCACCTCGGCCGAAGGGACCAAAACCGAGTTCGTGGAGGCGGCGCTCACCCTTGAGGTGACCCCGCACATCACCGCGGACGGCGCGGTCAGCATGAAGATCAAGGCGAGCAACAACTCACCGGGTTCCAGCGCATCCGGGCCTCCCCCGATTAACAAGAAGGAGGCGACCACCGAACTGGTCGTTGCCAACGGAGAAACCACCGTTATCGGCGGCATTTATGTAGACAGCGACACGGAGTCCGACACCGGCATTCCGTTTCTCGCTGATATCCCGCTCCTGGGCTGGCTCTTCAAGTCCAATTCAAAAACGAAAACGAGGTCGGAACTGCTCATCTTCATTACGCCGAAGCTTGTGAACTAAGGAGAACTGAATGTTGAACCGATACATTGTGAGATTTTTATGCGTGGCCTCTGCTGCAATCATGCTGACCTCTTGCGGAGATTCCAAGGCGACCGGAACCGGGGAGTTTGCCACCGTGTTTGCCACAGCCAATGCCCTGGTATCCGTACTTGATTCCGACGTGGCCACCTGGACTGACGCGACTACCGGGGCAAAAGCCGCGGCCTGCGGAGCAAACAGTGTTGCCACCATAACCCAGGATAATATGGTTCTGAACGTGACGAGCAGCGCCTACAGTGTTCCTAATACGGGATCCAGTTCCCCCACCGTTCCTTCAGCTCTGTCCATCTCCAATGTGACCTTGACCTTCACGCCGGCTGATTCCAACACACCCGCCTTGCCGGCCCGGTTCCAAACCCAGTTTACCTCCGCCAGTCCCAGCGTGATAACTGTCGGGCTAAACCCGATCACCCTGGAAATCGTGACGGACGAAATGAAAAGTTTTCTTGGCAGCGCACTTGAGTGTACCGGCGCGTTATATACCTACCGGGTAGGCGTCAGCTTCGACGTGGTTGAGCAGTCGACCAATAAGTCCGGTACCATAAGCCTTCCCGCAAACGGCTACCTATTAATTCATATGGCGGATTTCGGAGACAAGTAGGTCACCTTTGGGTGAAGGTGACGCCAGGCGGCAGCAGGGGAACTTTCCCTCCCTTGCGCTGCCTGCAGCTTCGGTTACCCGGTTCCGGGAAGCCTGCGTTTGGCCTCCCTGGCGCTATGAACGACGTTATTTTTCACAAATTGGTCGCAAAATGAAGAGGTTACCGGTTTCAGGGTAACGATTGTATTTTGATTTAATATCTGTTGGAGGGATTATGAAGTTTCAGCGCCTTAAGATCGCCTTTACTCTGATGGTATCCTTCGCCCTGGTACTGGCTTATGGTTGCGCCGGTAAGTCAGAGCCGCAAAAATCTGGAGTAGACCAGACTGTCAGCCATAAGCACACCGCCAAAGTGCTGGCGCAGGACCAGATGATAACGCATGCTCCGGGTAACCCGGGCGCCTCGCTGCCAAACGACCAGGCCACTCCCGCCGTCGCCTATGACACCTTCAACAACCAGTACCTGACTGTTTACACCTCGGTAAACGACAAAAACACGACAGAGATCCACGGCTCGGTCTGCACCGGCGTGGACACCGCCCAACCAGTGCCCTCCACCGGACACGACACCTCGATGTCGTGCGGGGACGACTTCCTGATCTCCACGACCGGGACGGTCGCTCCCCAGACCCAGCCCAAGGTGGCCTTCGACCCCGCCAAGAAGCGTTTCCTGGTGATTTGGACCGACGCGCGCGGCACCTACAGCCAGCTCTGGGGCCAGTTCGTCACCGCGGTACCCTCGGTAGGCGGCAGCCATCTCAAAACCCAGGACGACACCTCCTTTGCCAGTGACAATTTTCCGGTCCGGGCCAACGGGGTCGACCCGGACGGAGTGAGTTACACCAACCAGTCCGATCCTGACCTCATCTATATCCCGAAGCTGGGGAGATTCGTCGCGGCCTGGATGGACACCTCGACAGTCGACACCAACGCGATGACCACCTCCATTGTGCTTCCCTGGTGGAAGGCGAATGATACCTTTTCCATTTCTGACAGCTTTAGCAACATCCAGGTGCTCCAGGTAACTGATGCTTCCGGCAACTTACTGGTGAACCCCACTGACTATACGGTGAGCGGAAATGGCACCGGAGTCGCCGTCGTCACCGTAATCAGCCCCGCGCTTGTTAACTCCACCCAGAACCTGCACGTTAAGTACAATAAAACCTTCATCGGCACCGGGAACGTAGTTTCCGGCAGTCCTTTCCTAAACGACGTCAGTCCGAAATGGAAGGCGGGAGACTCCTTTAACGCCATCGCCACACACACTACCGACCGCATTCGACTTTTCGGCTTGAGCGGCATCCCGGTCACCAACTTCACGGCATCGCCCTATGTGCAGACTGGATTCTTCACCAGCACCCTCACTCTCAACACCAACACCAATGTCGCCGGCACCTCCACTCCACTGACCATCGCCGTCAGTCTCAATGACAATGTCATCAATCACGTGCAGGGCGGGAAGTGCGCCAACTCTTACGGGCCGATCCCCTTTGTTCCTAAAGTTATGGTGGACAACAACCTCATCAGGACAGTCGAGATTGACAGCGTCGGGGTACAGTCCAATGCGCAGGATGTTTCCAGCCTTCTCAACATATCGGGGGGGGTGCTGGATTCCGGCGCGGTCCTGTCAACTCAATGGTCCTCCCAGCACAACGCGTCCAAGCCGAAGATCGCCTTCAACGCCTCCACGGGTGAGTATTTTACCGCCTGGAGCGGGACGAACCATACGGTAACGATGAATGTCATTTACACGCTCAATGACGACCGTGTCACCTGCAGCTATAATGGGGCGAATTTCAGCGAAGTTGACAACGATTCCGGCAAGACCAAGATAAAAGTGCGTCGCAATCCCGGCCTGGGAGTGATCAAGGACTACAGTTTTGGCAGCGGCGTCGCTACCAGTCCCACACTGGCCACGGACCCGAACACCAACCGCATGCTGGTCGCCTGGGAGGACGATCAGCAGATCATCGGGCAACTGGTCGACATGGATAGCTTTTTAAACTACGGTAACGGCACTATACCCGTTTCAACGACCTCGGCCTCCAACAGCCCGCGCACCTCCCCGGTCGCCGCTTTTGACAACGTGAACCAGCGCTTTCTCGTGGCCTGGGAAGATGCACGTAACCAGAACGCCAACCTTTCCAATATCGATATCTACGGCCAGTTTGTCGATCCTACGGGGAACCTGAGCGGCGGCAACACCATCATCACCGTTGCCAGCGGGAATCAGCTGGCGCCGGCCATCACCTTCGGTGACGTGGATTTTAGAAAGTTTCTGGTGATCTGGAAGGACGCCCGCAATCCGGCCAACTCCGACGTCTATGGTCAGCTGATGGAGTACTCAACCCTGCCGCAGCTGGCACTTTATTATACCGATGACACCCAGGCCGTTCCAGCTCTGACCCCGCTTTTAAACGGCGCGCTCAATTTCGGCACCGTCAATGTCGGTTCCGTCAAGGACCGGACGCTGGTGCTGAGAAATGACGGCAATACCGAACTGACCGTGAACTACATCACGGACCCGGATTCTCCCTATTCCTTTCTGACGCCCAAACCGATCATCATCAACCCGGGCACCAGCTATGACATGGTGATACGCTTCGCTCCTTACGCCTCGGGATCCTACGCCGACCCCAGCAAAAATTTCAAGATGACCATTGATTCAAACGGTGGCCAGGCTGTCGTCAATTTCAGCGGTGCAGGCGCCGGTTTCAATCCGCTCAGCATCACGTCGAGCAATCTGCCGGACGCCAGCGTGGGGACGCTTTACCGGCTCCCCCTGATCGGCACCGGCGGGGTGTACCCTTATACCTGGACCGTGACCGGACTACCGGCGAGTTTCAGCTATGACCGCACCACCGGCGTCATTTCCGGCACCCCGGTTGCGGGCGACACCAGTACGACCCCTTATCCCATCACGGTGACGCTGGTCGACAACAGCTCCCCGAAAGGATCTGTGTCGCGGATATTCCCTCTGCGCATAGGAACGGTCAGCATCGTCACCCCTGCGCTGGCGACCTGGGGGATGGGTACTGATTATATCGGAGCTGGCGAGATCCTGCAGGCTTCTTCAGGCGGGGCCCCCAGTTCGAACTACGACTGGAGCGTCACTGTCGGCAATCTCCCCGCCGGGTTGCATTTCAGTGCGGCTACGCCGGGACTTCTCGCCGGCATCCCGACCCAAAGCGGTACCTTCACCTTTACCGTACGGGCAGCCACCATCGGGAACGCCAGCTTATATGCGGAAAGAGCCTATTCACTGACGATTAATCCTCCACCTTCGATTCTGACCAGCAGCCTTCCGGAGGGGATCATCGGTAAGGCGTATAACTACACGGTCACCATGACCGGAGGCACTGCGCCCTTCACCTGGGCAATTGCCAACGGCTATTCCATGCCGCCGGGCTTGACATTCAGCAGCGGCATCATCAGCGGGGTTCCCACCTCCTCCGGTACCACCAACACCTCGATCACGGTGACGGATGCTACCGGCACCACCGCGACCTTTGTCTCAGGGAACACCCCGTCCAATACGCTTCCGCTCAAAATCAACAACAAACTCGACATCGCGAGTCCCACCACCGGGGTGGGGAGTCCCCCCAATGCCACCGCGGGGGCCTACTATACCTACTCGTTCACCCCGTCCGGGGGGATCGCCCCGTACACCTGGTCTATTGTCGACGGCAATCTTCCCCAGGGGCTCTCGCTGATAGCGAGCAGTGGCGGCATTTCCGGAACCGCAGCCTCGAATGCGCCCGGCCTCTATGTGTTCAACCTCAAGGTGCAGGATTCCAGCGGCAGTGCGATTACCAAAACCTACAGTCTGACCGTCGCGGCTCCGCTTGTCATAGGAACTGGCGCTCTGCCGCCCTGGACGACAGGGGTGGGTAATTACAGCAAGGTGCTGGTAGCAAGCGGCGGGACCGCCCCCTATACCTGGGCCTGGGAGGGCGCGCCTGACACGGCCGGCCTGCCGACACTGCTGCCGCCCGGCCTTTCGCTCGACCAGGCCAGCGGCAAGGTTTCGGGAACTCCGTCGCGCGCCGGTGCCTATCAGGTCAAGGTCACGCTCTCCGACGGCAACGGGGCACAAACCACCAAGATTTTGAACCTGCAGATAAACGCCGATCTGGTCATCACCGCGGCAACGCTCGCCTCCGGGGCAAACGGGATCCTCTACAATCAGCAGTTGAGTCTGTCGGGAGGGACCGCGCCCTTTACCTGGTCGATCGTCGCCGGGGGCCAGGGCCTGCCGCCCGGGCTCGCGATTGACGCAATTTCCGGTACCATCACCGGTTTGCCGACGACCGTTTCCGCCACGGCGACCACCTATAATTTCACCGTCCAGGTCATTGAGGACAATTCCTCGCTGGTACGTACCAAGGTGTTGGGGATTACCATCGCTCCGCCGTTGTTGATCACCACGGCCTCCCTTCCCGTGGCCCAGGTCAATGCCGGGTACAGCCAGCCACTGACCGCGACCGGGGGGCGGGCACCTTACACCTGGTCGATTACTAATGGTGCTCTCCCGACCGGCTTACAGCTGGCTGTCAATTCCGGAGTCATCTCCGGCACGGTCACGGCAAGCGGGCCCTTCACCTTTACCGCCCAGGTGGTCGACGCCGATGGCAGGACTACCAACCAGACCTTCCAGGTCGCCACTGCAGCCTCGGCAGCTACCTTCAACATCACCACCCTGTCGTTGGCGACCGTGAACAGCGGCGCGGTTTACAGCCAGACCTTGACCGCCTCGGGCGGCAACAAGCCTTACAAGTGGTCCATTGCCAACGGAACGCTCCCCCCGGGAGTTACCCTCGACCCCGCGACCGGAGTGCTGGGTGGCACCGCCGGCGGCGCAGGAAATTACGACCTGATTGTGCAGGCAGTCGATGCCAACCTGGCCGTGGCCACCAAATTCCTCACCATCTCGGTGGCTTCCGGTTCGGTGAGCTCTGGGAGCGTCATCTTCACCGACAACGACGCACCCGCGCTGCAGAGTACCTTCTACAGTTTCGGTTCCACGATGGTTAGCGGTTCCGCGCAGCACAACTTCCGCCTGGTCAATAACGGCGCCTCCGATATCGTTCTCAGCGGGGCAAGCTTCACCAACTCGGCTTTCTCGACGACCATCCAGCCAAGCCAGATTGTGAAAAGCGGCAGCTGGCTGATGGTGGGGGTAACCTTCGTACCGCCTAATCTGGCGACCTACAACGGTGTCATGGCCATCACCGCGCTCTCCGGAGAGAGCTATGCCCTGCATCTCTCCGGCTCCGGCGCCATCGCGGTGGGCTCCTTGTCCGCGGGGAGTACGGGAACCGTCACCTCCTTCGAGTACGATTCGAACGCAGCGGCACTGAACACCTCCTCCAAGCCGGCCAGCTTCGTCGCCGGTGACGCCATCGCGGTGCGGGTGGAAAACATGACTGCCGGAGCCGGCGTCGACGTGGATGTGACTTTCTCCAACCTGCCGGCAAGCCCGGTGTTCTACTTCGTCGTCAACAACGTCTGGACTCTGGCCACCCCGTCCAAGATCGTTGGCAAGGTTGCCACCTTTCACCTGACCGACGGCAACCTAACGCAGGATTCCGACCCGACTCCCGGCGTGGTGCAGGACACCATCGTGTTCGGCACCGCCGCCGCCGACACCGCCGGCGGCACCACGGCCGATGTGGGGACCAACACGACCCCAGCTGCTTCCGGTGGGAAGAGTGGCTGCTTCATCGCGACTGCCGCCTACGGCAGCTACCTCGACCCGCAGGTCATGGTGCTGCGGCACTTCCGCGACGATTTCCTGCTGAAGAGCAGACCCGGTACCGCCTTTGTCGAGTTCTACTATCGGCACAGCCCCCCGATCGCGGATTTCATCCGGCAGCACGAGTTCCTGAGGCTGCTGACCCGCTGGGCGCTCACCCCGCTCATCTTTGCGGTTAAATATACTCTCGCCCCTTGCCTGCTGCCGTTTTTGGGGGTCATCTTCCTGGTGAGAAGGTTTTTTCGCACGCGTGAAGCGTGCAAGGCTTGAATCTGTTACTGCCCTCCCGGAACGGGCGTTTGAACCCTCCGTCCCTCAGGTGGTTGAATCAGGCGGGTAGTGTTTCCTGCCAGGAGTTTTTATGCTGAAGTTGTTAAGCGCTGCTTGCCTTATCTTTGCCCTGACAGGGTGTTCCGCCCCCCCCACAAAGGACCAGGTCCGGGAATCTGTCAAGAGCATCATGCCCCCCACCTATGAGGTTCTGGAGGTGAGTGCACTGGCGGATATACCCGGCCTCTATCAGGTCGTCATAAAGATTGGGTCACAGCCAGTCGTTCTCTACATGGATAAGAAGAGGAAGTACGTTCTTTCGGGAAGTCTCCTGTCGCTTGAGAGTAAAGGAAATCTCACCTTGGAAGCTCAGAAAAAATACCTGACGAAATAGTCGCAGTGACAAATCTCAAGTGTGTGAACGAATGCCAGGTACACCCTGGCATTCGTTTATGCTTTCGCCTCAGCTTCCCAAGCCTCGAGGTTCTCCCAAGGCGGAGTGTCGCTGACCACTCGAGCTGGTAACCGGCAGGGCGGGAAGTAAGAGACTGCCATTGCCACAGGCCGCTACAGTTATTCTTTTGATTGTAGTGGCATTTGTTGCTACTATTCACGCCAGGGCGTCGGAAACTCGCCAGACTGCCAGATTCCGGCGCCGCTCAAGAGTTAAGGAGATTGCATGTTCAGATACCTGACCGCAGGCGAGTCACACGGCCCGCAGTTGACTGCCATTATAGAGGGGCTCCCTTCAGGGTTAAAGCTTGGTGAAACGACGATAAATCATGACCTGGTCAGACGGCAGGGCGGTTATGGGCGGGGCGGCAGGATGCAGATCGAGACTGACCGGGTGCGCATTCTCTCCGGTGTGCGCTGGGGTGAAACCATCGGGTCTCCGGTCACGCTCGTCGTGGAAAATTCCGACTGGGCAAACTGGGAAAAGCGCATGTCTCCCTTCGAGGAGCACCGCGATGACAGTATGAGTGTTACCCGCGCCCGGCCCGGCCACGCCGACCTCCCCGGCGCTCAGAAGTACAATCAGCATGATGTCAGGAACATTCTGGAGCGCTCCAGCGCCCGTGAGACTGCAGTGCGGGTTGCCGTGGGAGCTGTCGCCAAGGCCTACCTCAGCCGTTTCGGTATCGGCGTCACCGGTTGCGTCGTTGAACTGGGCGGTGTGTCGGCGACGCGGCCCGATCTCGGGGCGAAGGAGTTACAGCAGGTCATTGCCGCCTCCCCGGTCTATACCTTTGATTCCGAGGCCGAGTTCAAGATGATCGCCCTGATCGACCAGGCCAAGGCCGCCGGAGACAGCCTGGGCGGCGTGGTGGAGGTGCGGGTGACCGGGGTCCCGGCCGGACTGGGAAGCCACGTACAGTGGGATCGCAGACTGGACGCGCGTCTGGCTGGCGCCGTGATGAGCATCCAGGCGTTCAAGGGAGTGGAAGTCGGGGCAGGCTTTGCTGCGGCGCGCAATCCCGGCTCCCGGGTGCACGACGAGATTTTTTTCGATCCCCAGCGGGTGTCCCGTGGCGAACAAAACGGTTTTTACCGCAAAAGTAACAACGCCGGAGGATTGGAGGGGGGGATAAGTAACGGCGAAGAGATTGTGGTGCGCGGCGCCATGAAGCCGATTCCGACCCTGTACACTCCGCTTAAGTCGGTGGACATCATCACCAAGGAGCCTTTCGAGGCTACCGTGGAGCGCTCCGACGTCTGCGCAGTGCCGGCTGCCTCTGTTGTTGCCGAGGCAGTGGTCGCCATTGAAGTCGCCGGCGCGTTCATGGAAAAGTTTGCCGGGGATTCCATCGCCGAGACCGCCAGGAACTACGCGTCCTACCTTGAGTACCTGCGGGAGTTTTAGGGCCGAACTTACCAGACGGTCAACCATGATCGGTCCGATCCGACCGATCGGTCTGATCACAAATCCGTCCGATCCGTCGGATCTGTCGGATCTCACAAAACCAAAGTAGGGGAGCCAGTGACAGTGGAAACAATCAAGGTAGCACTCGGCGAGCGCAGTTATGAGATCACCCTGGGCGCCGGGATTCTGGACAGCGTCGGTGCACTCTGCCGTGAACTCGGGCTCTCCGGGAGCGCCGCCGTGGTGTCCAACACGACCGTCGCCCCGCTGTACTACGAACGGGTGCGCGCCTCACTGGAAAAAGCCGGGTACCGGGTCCTCCTGGTGGAACTACCCGACGGCGAGGGTTTTAAAAACTCAGCGACCCTGAACCTGATCTACGATGTGCTGGTTGACGCTGCACTGGATCGGGGCTCCTTTATCTTGGCACTGGGTGGTGGGGTGGTAGGTGACATGGCTGGTTTTGCCGCAGCGAGTTATCTACGCGGCATCCCTTTTGTACAGGTGCCGACCACGCTACTCGCCCAGGTCGACTCCAGTGTGGGTGGGAAGACCGGCATCAACCACCCCAGAGGAAAAAACCTGATCGGCGCCTTTTACCAACCCCGCGCCGTGCTGATCGACGTCGCCACCCTGCAATCCCTTCCCGAAAGGGAGTATCTCTCCGGCCTCGGCGAGATCGTCAAGTACGGCGCCGTGTTAGATGCCGACTTCTTTGATTTCCTGGAACAAAACGCGCAAGCGCTTTTGGCGCGTGACCAGTCCGCCCTGATCCATACCGTGGCTCGCTCCTGCGCCATCAAGGCAGGCGTCGTCGAGTCCGACGAGCGGGAAGGGGGGGTACGCGCGGTGCTCAATTACGGGCACACCCTGGGACATGCGGTGGAGACCCTGACCGGGTATACCCGCTACCTGCATGGTGAGGCTGTGGCGATCGGAATAGTGCAGGCGGCCCGGATCTCCCAGTCGCTCGGTTTTTGCAGTCAGGCGGATCGGGAGAGAATCGAGGCGCTGCTGGCGGTCTTCGGCCTGCCCAGGGAGCTCCCGGTTTTTCCGGCCAGCGCCTACGCCGAAGCACTTTCCCACGACAAAAAGGTACTCGATAGCGGACTTCTTTTCATAGCTAACTTTGGCATCGGTGGCTACCGGATGGAAAGGCTAAAGGACCTGGCAGCGGTGCTACAGATCTGTGGCTTAGGAGCGTGACATGGTAGAAGAAGCTCTTTCATTTTGGACCGAGATCCAGCGTTTTGAGGACATGCTGGCCGCAGACCCGCGTTCCTTGAGTTTTGCTCCGCTTGCCGAACTGTACCGCAAACTCGGGCTGCTGGACGACGCGGTTTCCGTGGCCCAAAAAGGTTGCGAGCTGCATCCCGAATACCCGGGAGGCTTTTTCGCGCTGGGGACCGCTTGTATGGACAAGGGCCTCAAGGACCAGGCGAGGGTTGCGCTGGAGCGTGTGGTCCTGTTGAGCCCCGACAATCTGCGCGCCCAGCGGCTCCTGGGGCAACTGTACGTCGAGGTGGGAGAAAACGAGCTGGCGCAAAAAGCCTTGGGGCGGGTGCTGCAGCAAAATCCCGATGACGCGGAAATCGAACTTTTGCTCCGTTCTATCGCTTCAACGAGCGAGAGTAGCGCCAGCGATGAAGAATATCTCGAGGAAGCCGAAGTCATCGAGGAGTTGACCGAGGTGTTGGAAGAGTCGGATGAGGCGGTAACGGAACCAGTGGTCGCCAAGCCCGTTGCGGCTCCAGTTACCCCCGCGGGCGGTTATATTCCAGAAAGCTTCGAGGTCGATGACTTCGCCGACTGCTTCGAAGTCTCCGAAGTCTCTGAATTCTCCGAAGTCCCAGAAGTCCCAGAAGTCCCAGAAATTATAGAACTCCCCGAAATCTTTGAGGTCATTGAAACCGCCGGAATCCAAGCGACTCCAGAGGAATCCGCCGCCCAGCCGGTAAGGAATCCCCTAACGACGGCAACCCTCGCCGAACTCTATGTCTCTCAGGGGTTTCTTGACCGGGCCATAGCCATTTACCAGGAACTGCTGGTGGCAGACCCGGCGAACCACCCCTACCGGCTGCGCTGCACCGAACTCAAGGCGGCGCAGGAACGACAAAAAGAGACGGCGTTCAGCCCGGCTTTGGCAGCCAGCTCCGGGTCAGCTCTCCCCCCAGAGAAAGCCTCCGCCCCTCAGCGCACGGTGGATGCCGAGTTGTCCCGCTGGCTGGAAAACATAAGGAGGAGAAAAGATGGAGTTTAAGGCGATTCTGAAAACGCTGGTCCAGCAGTGCAGCGGCGCTCTGGGCGGGGTGATCATGGGGTATGACGGCATAGCCATCGAGGAATACCTAGTCGACACCGCGGGGCTCGACGTGCAGACCCTCGCCATCGAGTACGCCTCCGTGCTGAAAGAGATCAAGAGGACCATCGGCGTCTTGAAGACGGGCGAACTCGAGGAGGTCTCCATCATCAGCCAGGGGTGCTCCGTCATCGTGCGCGGGGTAAGCGACGACTTCTTCGTAGCGCTCGTGCTGACTGCCGACGGCAACTTCGGCAAGGGACGCTACCTGCTGAAGCGCGAAGCGCCCAAGCTCAGGGAGGCACTGCAATGAGCGCCATGAGCGTGGAAACACGTCGCATCCTGGTGCTGCACGGTCCGAACCTGAACCTCCTTGGCGTCCGCGAGCCCGGCGTCTACGGTACCACCACTTTGGAAGGGATCAACACTTCCCTGGCCGCCCTGGCACGTGAACTCTGCGTTGAGCTTAGGACCGTGCAGTCCAACAGCGAGGGGGCTTTGGTGGATGCTATCCAAGGCGCGCTTGCTGACTGCGACGCCATCCTGATAAACCCTGCAGCCTACACCCATACCAGCGTCGCTATCCGAGACGCCGTTGCAGCCACTGCCCTCCCGGCAGTAGAGGTACACCTCTCCAACATTCACTCCCGGGAGGCCTTTCGGACCCACAGCTACCTGGCGCCGGTCGCAGTCGGTCAGATCTGCGGTTTCGGGCCGGATAGCTATCTTTTGGGGCTTCGCGCCCTGGTGTGCCTGCTGGAGAAATAGATTGTCACAGGGGCGGAATCATGCTAAATAACAGAATCTCAAAGGCTAGGGGGTGTCTGGAACGAACCGGCGCCGACCTGTTGATCGTTTCAAACCTCAGCAATATCAGGTACATCTCCGGGTTTACCGGAAGCGAAGCGCTGCTGGTCCTGTCGCAGGAAGAGGGATGGTTTCTTACCGATTCCCGCTACACCTCCCAGGCCGGGAGCGAGGTAAGCGGAGCGCAGGTCGTCGAATGCTCCAACCGCATGGAAATGCTCGCTACCATCCTGAAGGATAGTGGCACCGGAAAGATAGCCTTCGAGGCCAATTACACCTCGGTCGCGGTCTACCAGGAACTGCTGAACAGGGTTCCCAACGTCGAGTTCATCCCGGCGGACGGAGAGCTCTCCCAGCTGCGCTGCGTGAAGGATGGCGCGGAACTGGAAACCCTTGAAAAGGTCGCGGGGATCGCTTCCCGGGCGTTTCTGGAAATCGTCGGCGCGATCAAGCCCGGCGCTTTGGAGAGCGAGGTTGCCTGGGCGCTCGAGGTCGCCATGCGGCGCGCAGGGGCGGAGGGTAAATCCTTTGACTTCATCGTTGCTTCAGGGGTGCGGGGCTCGCTGCCGCACGGCAAGGCCTCCGACAAGGTCATCGCGGCCGGGGAACTGGTCACGGTTGATTTTGGCGCGCTGTACCAGGGTTACTGCTCGGACGAGACGGTGACTGTCTGCCTGGGAGAGCCGGATAGCCGGCAGCGCGAGGTGTATGAGACGGTGCGGGTCGCTCAGGAACTTGCCATCGAGGCGGTCCGGCCCGGTATCAGCTTTCGGGAAGTCGACGCCAAGGCACGCGACTACATCGCAGCCCAAGGTTTCGGCCAGTACTTCGGGCACGGCCTGGGTCACGGCATCGGGCTCGACGTGCACGAATCCCCGACCGCTTCACCCCGCGGCAGCGGAATCGTAGAACTGGGGATGGTTTTTACCGTGGAGCCGGGGATCTATATCCCGGGCTGGGGCGGAGTCAGAATAGAGGACAGCGTGGTGGTGGAGCGCGACGGTTGCCGCAGGATCACCCAGGTACCCAAGGCATTGATAATCGTTTAAGACTGGATACTGGAATGAAAAGGAGAACTACGTGGATATAAAAGATCTGAAGATGCTGATAAAGATGGTAACCGAAACCGACATCACCGAGTTCGAACTGGAGAACGCCGAGGACAAGGTTGTCATCAAGAGGGGCGTTGCAGGTGGCGTGCCCCAGTACCAGATGCAGCAGCCGATGGCATACCAGTACGCTCCCCAGGCTCTTGCCCAGGAAGCCCCGGCTGCCGCAGCACCCGCCGTCGTGGTTGAGGCCGGCGAAGTCGTAACCTCCCCGATCGTGGGAACCTTTTACCGTGCCCCTGCGCCGGATGCCCCCCAGTATGTCGAAGTCGGCCAGGTCGTAGAGAAAGGCGAAGTGCTCTGCATCGTCGAGGCCATGAAGCTGATGAACGAGATCGAGGCGGAATACCGCTGCAAGATCGTGCGCATCTGCAAGGAAAACGCAGCACCGGTCGAGTACGGCGATCAGCTCTTCATCGTGGAAAAACTCGGTTAAGTTTTCGCTCTACCTTTCTCTGCCGGGCGAATCTTCGGTTCACCCCGGCAGCGGCGCTTGATCCCGCTGGATATGGCGCAAGCAGGAAAGACTCAGGCGAACACGAGGTTCGCCCCAAGGTCGCGGACAGGGTGGCTGGCATATGCCGGCGCCGTCAAAACGTGCCGAGGGTAAGACAAGATAGGTTACAGGGAAGTGGTTAAGCGCGGCCGGCGCGAAGTGCAAGGTGAAAACCTGGCACCCAAGCCGATTGCCCTTGATCCCTTGGCCCGGGAGATCATACATGTTTCATAAAGTGCTTATCGCCAACAGGGGCGAGATCGCCCTCAGGATCATCAGAACCTGCAAGGAAATGGGGATCAAGACGGTAGCCGTCTACTCCACAGCTGACAGCGAGTCGCTCCACGTGAAGCTGGCCGACGAGAGCGTCTGCATCGGACCTGCTCCGAGCCTCTCCAGCTACCTGAACATAAACGCCATCATTTCCGCAGCCGAACTGACCGATGCCGAGGCGATTCACCCGGGCTACGGCTTCCTTTCGGAAAATCCGGTTTTCGCCGATGTCTGCGAGAAGTGCGGCATCACCTTCATCGGCCCCACGGCCGAAAGCATGCGCATCATGGGCGACAAGATCTCCGCCCGCCAGGCCGTCATCAAGGTCGGGGTGCCGATCCTTCCGGGGACCAAGGAAGGGGTGCACGACGTCAGCGAAGCGATCCGCGTCTCCAAGGAGATCGGCTTCCCGGTGATCATCAAGGCTACGGCCGGAGGCGGCGGGCGCGGCATGAAGATCGTGCATTCCCCGGCGGCGCTCCCCAACGCCTTCGCCACCGCGCGCGCCGAGGCGCAGTCGGGCTTCGGCAACCCCGAGGTCTACATCGAGCGCTACTGCGAAAGCCCGCGCCACGTTGAGATCCAGATCCTGGCCGACAAGCATGGCAACGTGGTTCACCTGGGTGAGCGCGACTGCTCCATCCAGCGCCGCCACCAGAAGGTCATCGAAGAGGCACCCTCCACGGTCACCACTCCCGAACTGCGCAAGCGGATGGGCGACGCCGCTGTCGCTGCAGCGAAGGCGGTCAACTACAACTCCGTCGGCACCATGGAGTTCCTGGTCGACAAGCAGAACAACTTCTTCTTCATGGAGATGAACACCCGCGTGCAGGTGGAACATCCGGTCACCGAATGGGTCACCGGCGTGGACGTCGTCAAGGAGCAGATCCGTTCAGCCTACGGCCTGCCGCTGCGCTACAAGCAGGAAGACATCGTGATCAAGGGGCACGCCATTGAGTGCCGCATCAATGCCGAAGATTCGGTGAAGTTCACCCCGTCGCCGGGCAAGATTACCGACCACCACACCCCCGGCGGTCTTGGAGTCAGGGTCGACTCCTTCGTCTACACAAACTACACCGTGCTGCCGCACTACGACTCGCTGATCGCCAAGCTGATCGTGCATGCCGACACCAGGGAAGAAGCGATCAAAAGGATGGCGCGGGCGCTTGACGAGTACATCGTCGAAGGGATCAAGACCACCATTCCGTTTCACAAGAGAATCATGGCCAACAAGGACTTCATTGAAGGTAACATAGACACCGGCTTTATCGAGAGGCTGGTACTGGAGTAAGCTATGGACTTTCCCGAAGAGCTTAAATACAGCAAAGAACATTTCTGGGTGCGCCTCGAGGGAAACCGCGCGGTCATCGGGATCACCGACTACGCTCAGGCGGAATTGGGCAACATAACCTCCGTGGAACTTCCCGAGCCGGGCGACGAGCTGGAGCAGGACGACTCCTTCGGTTCCATCGAGGCGAGAAAGACCGTCGCCGAACTCTACGCGCCGCTATCCGGGACCGTTATAGAGGTCAATTCGGAACTCGGCAACGCCCCTGAATTCGTGAACGACGACCCTTACGACGCTGGTTGGCTGGTGGTCATCGAAATTGCCGATGCAGAGGAGATGAACCTCCTGATGTCTGCGGAATTTTATGAGGACTACGTTGCAGTTGCTGACTGAAGCAGGAATGATAACAATGTAACGGGAAAAGGCGAGATACTCTCTCGCCTTTTCCTATTTTGACTGTGTAGGTTGTGTTGAACGGATTCACCGTGAAACGCAACGCTTCTTCGTTCTGGCACCTTGCTTCCTCATGGCGCCATCTGTCGTGTCTCGTACCTCAACGCGACCTACGAAGCTACTTGTCACTCTCGCCTTTTTCTACGGTGGCCAACCAGGTTTCGTCTTGATATTGCCAGATTCTTGGTATAGTCTGGCCCCGCCAATACCGAAATAGAGACATCCCCGGGGTTTTTCGTGACACTTAGCATCGGACACATCGAATACGCAAACTGTACCCCTATCTTCACGGCACTCTCCGCCAATTTCAACTGCTCAAGTTACCGCTTTGTGGACGGGGTTCCAGCCCGCCTGAACGCGATGCTGAGATCAGGGGAACTCGATCTTAGCCCCTCATCCTCCATCGAGTACGCCCAGGCCCACCAGGACTACTGCCTGCTTCCGGAACTTTCCATCAGCGCGATCGGGCCGGTGAAGAGCGTCCTGCTTTTTTCCCGACTTCCCATCGAGGAACTGGACGGCGCGGCCATAGGTCTGAGCGCCGAGTCCGACACCTCGGTGAATCTGTTGAAAGTCCTGCTCTCCCGTAAGTACGGACTGAGCAACTCATTCGAGCGCACGGCCCAGCCCCTTTTCGAGGCACTGAAGCAGCACCCGGCACTGCTTTTGATCGGGGACGCCGCCCTCAAGGGTGCCGCTGCCCCCGGAGATTGCCGTATCTACGACCTGGGCGAGCTCTGGCACGACTTCACCGGACTTCCCTTCGTCTTCGCACTCTGGATCGCCAGGCGCGAAGCGGCCCTGAAAAAGGGAGCCGAACTTACCGCCCTGGCGCGTGACTTGGTCGCCGCGAAAAAACTCGCCTACTCCTCTTACGCCGAGATCGCTGCGGGTTGTTGCGAACGTGCCTGGCTCGGGACGGCTGAGTTGGTGGATTACTGGCAGACCATCTCCTACGAGCTTTCCCCGGCCCATATCGAGGGGGCGCGCTGTTTTTTCCGCCACGCCTTCGAGATGGGGCTGATCCCAAGCCAGCCCGAGATGGTCTTTCTCAGCGATCTGGTCCCTTAACGAAAACAGTCCTAAACCTAACTGGTCTCCTGACCGAGTAGGCCGCTTGCCCGCGCACTCGCGTACTCATCGACCATTCTTTTGTAGGGTCGAACAATCATTCACCCTGGGCTGAAGCCAGCTCGGTAAGGCCGTTCTGTCCGCGGGCGGCCGGTGTGGCTTCCCGGAAAGGCGGGCTTTACCCTTTACTGCGCCAAGGAGTAGGGGAGGGGGGGGCGACCCGACACGCACCCAGACGGAGGGCTCGATGCTCAGGGCGCGGGGCCTGGGCCGGCAGCAGAGGTAGCCCGTGCGCCACAGCGCCCCGTTTCGTAGAGACGCATCGCATGCGTCTCCCTCACTCGATCACGCTTAGACCCAACTAGAGGGCGGCAGTGCTGAGACGCATGCAATGCGTCTCTACCTATTGGACAAACGGGGTTTACTCGAGACTGGTTGGGACGTGATCGGAACAGATCTAGATAAGAGATTGGCACAACGATGAGTATGGTGTTGGTGTAACTGGAACCTCGGTGCAGGCAAGCGCTACTTTCAACGCAGCTAGTAAGCTGCGCCGCGCTTAGATGGAGCCGTCCTGCTTTCTTTTGAGGTAGTCGGCCAGAATCTTGCCGTGGTCGAAGCAGAGTGGTTCGGGCAGGGAATCAATCGGAAAGACGGCAAGTCCTGCAGCATCGTCCCCGGCCTGGGGCGTGCCGGTTCCCTTGGCCACGTAGACGGTCGAGATGTTGTGGCTGCGGGTATCGCGTGCCGGGTCGGAATAACATCCCAGAAGCTTCAGATCGCTGACCGTAAGCGAGGTCTCTTCGAGGCTTTCTCGCGCGGCTGCGTTCTCCAGAGTCTCGCCGTAATCCACAAACCCGCCGGGAATGGCCCACCCGAACGGCTCGTTGCGCCGCTCGATAAGGACGATCCCTTCCGGCAGTTCGATGATGACATCGACGGTTGGCAGCGGGTTGCGGTAATCTTTCACCTTGGCCCCGCAGGCGGGGCAGGCTAGGTAGGCAAAGGGCATGATCTGTCTCCTTCAGCTTGAGAAGGTCTGCGGAGGGGAAAACAACTCTCTGGTTAGCGCCCATAAAAAAAGGGAGGATGAAATCCTCCCTTCTCAAGAATTGCCGGGGTTTTGTTATTTCTTCTTTTTTGCCCCTGCAGCTTTCTTGGATGCCTTCAGCGGGTTAACCTTGGCATCGTCCGTCTTGAGCTCTACCTTGACGTGGGTAGCAAAATTGCACAGGCCTGCCGACCATTTCTTCTCGGGGGCGGGGTAGGCGCTGCAGACCTGACCGATGCTGCCGGTCACAATCCTTTCACAACCTTCGCAATTCTCCACAATGACCTGGCAAGAGCCTTCTGTAAAGACGCAACCCTGTTTTCCCCAGAAGGTACACTCGGCACCTGGAATAACTGTCTGACACTGCATAATAAACCCTCCTAGAATTCCTTTGTAATCGTTTACGAAAGGTACTCTACCAATTTCGCGAGAAAAATGTCAACAGTAAAAATTCGCATCTTTTTGGGTTATACTTGACTCTCGAAATCCTATGCATTAACCTTTAGCAATTCTCATTTCAAGCTGCTTGCCCGCGGTTCCGGTGGCTGCCTGGCTCCCTTCGGGGCGCCGGTACTCCGGCAAGCAGCCCTTCATTAGTTCCAGGAGGTTTTTTATGCAGCGCATCACCTTCGGCACCTCAGGCTGGCGTGGCATCATGTGCGAAGACTTTATCTTCGAGAACGTAAAAATCGTCACCCAGGCGATCGCTGACAATGTCAAAGCCTCGGGTGAGGGTGGCAAGGGAATCATCGTCGGCTACGACTCGCGCTTCATGGGCGAATCTTTCGCCCGGGAGTCGGCCCGTGTGCTGGCCGGTGCCGGGATCAAGACCTTTCTTTGCGTGCGCGACACTCCCACCCCGGTAATCGCCTTCGAGATCCTGAGGCGCGGCGCTGCGGGCGCCATAAACTTCACCGCGAGCCATAATCCTCCCGAGTACAACGGTATTAAGTTCTCCCCCTCCTCGGGCGGGCCGGCGCTCCCGGAAACGACCAATGATATCGAGCGGCGCGCTAACGAGATGATGGGTGAGGTTTGCTATAAAGAGGTCTCGCTGGACCAGGCGCTGAAGGACGACCTCCTGGAGATGATCGATCCGATGCAGGCCTACCTCGACGACCTGGCCGGCAAGGTCGATTTTGCCGCCATCGCCAAGCTCGGCACCATCGCTGTCAATCCGCTCTACGGCACCGCCCGCGGTTACCTGGCAGAGCCGTTGAAGGCTCACGGCGTGAAGGTTGTGCAGATGAATGCCAACCGCGACCCGTATTTCGGCGGTTTCCCCCCTGAACCTTCGGAGAAATATATTCAGGATTTCATTAAACTGGTGCAGCAAGACCCCGAAATACATTTGGGAATTGCCACCGACGGTGACGCTGACCGCTTCGGGATCGTGGACGGAGACGGCGGGTTCATCGAGCCGAACTACATCATCGCCCTGCTGCTCGATTATCTGGTCCGGGTGAAGGGGATGACCGGCGGGGTCGGCCGCTCCGTGGCAACCTCGCACCTGATCGACGCGGTAGCCAAGTTGCACGACATAAAGGTCTACGAGACGCCGGTCGGATTTAAATATATAGGCGAGCTGATTAGCCAGGACAAGATCATCATCGGAGGCGAAGAGAGCGCGGGACTCACCATCAAGGGGCACGTTCCCGAGAAGGACGGCATCCTCGCCTGCCTGCTGGTAGCCGAGATGGTTGCTCACGAGGGGATGCCGGTCAAGGCACTTCTGGAGCGTCTCTATTCCAAGGTCGGCCGCTATCTCACCAAGCGGGTTAATATCGCCCTTTCCCCCGAGCTGGAGCGGGTCTTCCCGGAGCGGATCGCGGCCACGCCGACGAGCTTCGCCGGCGCCGCGGTGAAGCAGCTGGTGACCATCGACGGCAACAAATATATCCTTGAGGACGGCAGCTGGCTGCTGTTCCGCAAGTCCGGGACCGAGCCTGTGGTGCGCCTCTACTGCGAGGCGTCCAGCGAGGAGCGTATAGAGGCACTGATTGCGGCCGGACGCGAGTTCATCGTGGGCAAGGGATAGAGGCCGCCGGGCAGCGATCCTAAAATGCGTGTAGGGGCGAACCTTGTGTTCGCCCCTTTTTTTATTCGGCACGTCTTAACCTGAGTCAAAAGCGGGCGAATACGAGATTCGCCCCTACGGTCCAACCTGAAAAGGGGTGACGCACAGGTATTTAGAGGCGGCAAGGACCAAACCGGACGACGCTGCTAACCGACCTCCGTAGGGGCGAATAATCATCGGAACTATCCCCCAAACAAAGGTAGGGGGAGTTGCGACTTAATCTGTCACACCTCTGCTGTAGGATGA
>JGI24143J45723_1000431_pt1 | contig 21691 bp, 15 predicted proteins | sample BarGraIncu00432A_FD_45723 | JGI IMG/M metagenome (IMG submission 45723) | reverse complement strand
ACTGCTTAAACATGCTGTCGGGGTTCAACTCCGGCGACAACCCAATGGCGGGATCAGAATCCTGCCGATACAGCAACCTTTGTTTGGGGGATAGTTCCGAAGGCTATTAGCCACGGAGACACGGAGAACACGGAGAACACGGTGAAAAACAGTTCAAAAGCTCAACAACGGGTTAAAGTTTAAATCAAAACCTGTTAGCCACGGAGACACGGAGGGCACGGAGAAAAACGCTTCAAGACACAATCAAGGGGTAAAAACTAGAACCAAAGATTAAGATTTTCCCGTCTTTAAGTTTTTGACTTTCCCATCTTTTAGTTTTTGATTCTCTCCGCGTGCTCCGTGTCTCCGTGGCAAAAAGATTTAGATTATAGTTTTTCTCCAGTTTTTGATCCTTTCCGTGGCGAAAGGCGAAAGGCAAACAGAAGAAGGCGGCAATGCTGACATTGCCGCCTTCGATACTACGTGCTCCCAGCCTGTATGCTAGGAAAGGATCTCAGCCTTGGTGAAGATGGACTTCATCCAGTACCCTTCTTTTTCGATGTTCTCGCGACCACCCTCTTCGCGGTCCACCAGGGTGACAACTCCCAGCACAACCAATCCTTCTTCCTCGGCCCGCTTGATCGCCTTGATGGAGGAACCGCCACTGGTCACGACGTCCTCAACAATGACAACGCGCGCTCCCGGCTTCAGGTTCTTCCGCCCCTCAAGCCAGGCTCCTGTGCCGTGGCCCTTCGGTTCCTTCCTGATGATGAACCCGGGGATCGGCTTCCCCTCAAGAAAACTCACGACGGAAGTGGCGGTAGCGATCGGGTCGGCTCCCAGAGTCAACCCCCCTACCCCTTCGACTCCCTCGACGTCACGAATCGACTCGAAAAACAGCTTGCCGGTCAGGTAGCCGCCTTCCGGATGCAGCGTGGTCTGCTTGCCGTCAAAATAGAAGTCGCTGGCACGACCGGAGGCAAGCACAACGTTTCTCTTCTCGTAGGACAATTCGATAATAATCTTTTTCAGCCGTTCCCGTTCAGTCATTTTATCTTGATCTCCTTTTCGAATAGTCCCATCTGCGGCTCATCGTCCTGACCGAGACGCGGGAATTTAACCGGGTAGCCACCGGTAAAGCAGGCGTTGCAGAAGCTGGCGTGCTCTCCGCCGACGGACTTCATGAGACCCTCTTCGGACAGGTAGCCGAGCGAGTCTGCCGTGATGTAACGGCGGATCTCATCGATCGAATGCGAGGAGGAGATCAGCTCCTTGCGATTGGGGGTATCGATCCCGTAATAGCAAGGGTAACTGGTCGGGGGCGACGAGATGCGCACGTGCACCTCGCTGGCGCCGGCATTGCGAATCATCTTGACGATTTTTCTGGAGGTGGTGCCGCGCACGATGGAATCGTCGATGACGACGACGCGCTTGCCTTTCAGAAGTTCGCGCACCGGGTTCAGCTTGATCTTCACGCCGAAATGGCGGATCGCCTGTTGCGGCTCGATGAAGGTACGACCCACGTAATGGTTGCGGATCAGCCCAAGCTCGAAGGGGATGCCGGATTCCTCGGCGTAGCCCAGCGCAGCCGGCACGCCGGAGTCGGGAATCGGGACCACGATATCGGCATCAACCTTGTGCTCCCGCGCCAATTGACGCCCCTGCTCCTTGCGCACCATGTAGACGTTCTTGCCGAAGATGTGCGAGTCGGGGCGGGCAAAGTAAACAAACTCGAAAATGCAGGGCGTGGGTGCCACTTTCTTGAGGGGAAAGTAGGAGGTCATGCCGTTCTTGTCCACGATGATGACTTCGCCCGGCTCGATCTCCCTGATGAATTCAGCATCGATTAGGTCGAGCGCGCAGCTTTCCGAAGCGACCACATAGGCGCTCCCGAGGCGGCCCAGGCAAAGCGGACGGAACCCGTTGGGGTCGCGCACCGCAACCATGCGCGTCTCGGTCAGAAATAACAGGCAGTAGGCGCCCTGGATCCGGGTCAGCGCGTCGGTGAGGCGGTCCAAAAGCGAGTTTTCTTTGGAGGTCGCGAGCAGGTGGACGATGATCTCGGTGTCCATGGTGGTCTGAAAAATGGAGCCGTACGCTTCAAGCTCGTCCTTGATGATCTGGGCGTTGACTATATTACCATTGTGCGCCACGGCGATCGAGCCCCGGGAATAATCCACCATGATCGGCTGCACGTTCTTGATGACGGAGGAACCTGTCGTCGAGTAGCGCACGTGCCCGATGGCAGAATTGCCCGGGAGCGTCTTGAAGATTTCCTGGTTGCCGAAGACGTCTGCGACCAGACCCATGCTCTTGTGGGAGTGCAAGGCGGCGCCGTCCGAGGAGACGATACCGCAGCTTTCCTGACCCCGGTGCTGCAGGGCATAGAGCCCGAGGTAGGTGAGGTTGGAGGCTTCTGTATGGTTGAACACACCGAAAACACCGCACTCTTCTTCAGGTTTATGCATCAACATTTCATCCACGAGCTACTCCTTATAAAACTGCGAACCGGCTGATTGCCGCTCTACCTGTTCTGTTACCGTTGAACTTGCCCGTCGCAAAACATGCGGTTTTGAGTCCCCGCACCAAAGACTAACCAGTCTCTTACTCAATAAATTCAGAACCCTGCCTTACAGGTTCTCTTTTACATACTGAGCCGCGTTCCGGAAGAAGATCAGACCTGCCCCCTCTTCGGGCAGCTCCTCGCGGGTCCAGCGCGGGTGCTGGGTACGGTGTACGAATGCTTCGGGATGGGGCATCAGGCCCATGACCCGCCCGGTCTCGTCGCAGATGCCGGCGATGGAGTTCAAGGAACCGTTCGGGTTTTCCGGGAATTCCATGGTTGCGGCAGCGTAATCCTGGTCGGAGTATTTCAGACAAGCCAGGTGCTTCGACTCAATCGCTTCCAAGGTTTCCGGAGCATCGACCAGGAACTTCCCCTCGCCGTGGCGGATCGGGAGGTAGACCCCTCCCTCAATGCCGCGGGTGTAGAGCGACGGGGAAGCGGGATCGCACTTCAGGTAGCACCAGCGGTCCTGGAAGCGACCGTTCGCGTTGTAGGTAAGGGTCGCCGTCTGCTTCAGATAATCCTTCCCGAGCGCCGGCAGCATCCCCATCTTCACCAGAAGCTGGAAACCGTTGCACACACCGAGGATCAGCTTGCCGTCGGCGATGAAGCGCAGCAACTGCTCCACGATCGGCTCGCCGCTTCCTTCCACCGCAGCGTGGCGCAAACGGTTGGCCTGCGCCTTGGCGGAGCCTAAGTCGTCGCCGTCCAGAAAACCGCCGGTAAGGTTCAGGAAGTGGTAATCATCGAGACTCACCTCGCCCGACATAAGTTCGGAAAGATGGGCGATGCGCGCCTCATCGAAGCCGCCGAGCCGACAGGCGTGTGCCGCCTCCATCTCGCAATTCGTGCCGTTACCGGTTATGACCAGCGCTTTTGCCTTTGTCATCAAGAGTTCCTCTATTTCATGTAGTCCGCGGCTGGCCACTTCTCATTATGGCACACTCCGCGTATTTCGTCATGGGAAGTTACGTGGTACGAAAATCGGTTATCGCCCCCCGCCGAAGCGTGGGAACGACTAAGTCCCCTCCCCCCTGGCGGGGGAGGGGGGATTGGAAATCCCTGGAATCCTACAGATCCTTCAACGGCGCCTGCCAGGCGGCTTTCAGGTCGCTGATGTCGGACTTGACCACGACTGCCCCGGAAAGCCCGGTGACGGTAACTGCCAACCCGGCAACCACCGCGCCGATCCGCTGGCAGACGGTCCCGGCCATAGCTTTCTCGAAAGCCCCGGCCTTGTCGGGGTGAACGGTAACCAGGAGCCGCGAAGCGGATTCGGAGAAGAGCAGCACCAGATCGGTATGCCCTGCAGCGTCTCCGGCAAAGGGAACCTTGCCCAGATCGAGATCCATCCCGAAACCGCCGGCGAATGCGGACTCGGCTGCTGCTACCGCAAGTCCCCCGTCGGAAAGGTCATGGCAGGAAGCGGCCAGGGCGTTATTAAGCGCGCCGTTGTAGGCACGGTAGCTGGCGAGTGCCGTCTGCGCATCAACCGTGGGAACGGAGTTGCCGACGAAACCCTGCTGTGCCAGATACTCGGAACCACCCAGTTCGTTTTTGGTAACGCCCAAAAGATAAACCAGATCGCCAGGCTTCTTCACGTCCATGGTGACCGCGAGACGGGCGTCCTCCATCTTGCCGATGACCGAGAAAAGCAGAGTCGGCGGGATGGAGATCTTGGTGGTGCCATCGTAAAAGTCGTTCTTCATGGAGTCCTTGCCCGAGATAAGCGGCAGGGAGAAGACGGTGCAGTAGTCGTAGAGCGCCTTGTTGGCACGGACCAGCTGTGCCATCTTGTACGGCCCGTCCGGTGTCCTTTCGGAAAGGACCGGATCGCACCAGCAGAAGTTGTCCAGACCGGCTATCAGGTCCAGCGAACCGCCGACGGCAACGTAGTTACGCAATCCCTCGTCGATGGCGTTGGCTGCCATGTGGTAGGCGTCGATGTCGCTGTAGCGCGGCGAGATGCCGTGCCCGACCACGACAGCCTCGAAGGAATCAAGTATGGGGCGCACGACAGCTGCGTCGGAAGGGCCGTCGTTGGAGACGCCGGTAAACGGCTTCACCACGCTGCCGCCCTGGACCTCGTGGTCGTAACGGCGCACCACGCTCTCCTTGGAACAGATGTTCAAGGAGGAAAGCAGCTTCTTCAGGTCGCTTGTGTAATCGGCGCTCTCAACCAGAACGGGTTCCGGATTGACCGGCTGCTCCCAGCGCGCGGGAATCTGCATGGGCGGAAGGCCCGCGTGCATGAAGGAAAGCGGCAGGTAGCAGACCGTCTTCGCGCCATAGGTCATGTGAAACACGCCGGTGTCGGTAAAGGCTCCCAGAATGGTGGCCTCGACGCCGAAGCGCTCCGCCATCTCCATGAAGTCACCGATGTTTTCCGGCGGCACGGCAAGGCTCATGCGTTCCTGCGCCTCGGAGATCAGGATCTCCCAGGGAGCCAGGCCCGGGTATTTGAGCGGTGCCAGAGACAGGTCAAGCTGGCAGCCGCCGCACTCCTCGGACATTTCGCCGATGGAAGAGGAAAGCCCACCCGCGCCGTTGTCGGTAATGAAGCGGTAAAGCCCCTTGTCGCGCGCCCGGATCAGGAAGTCGAACATCCGCTTCTGGGTGATCGGGTCGCCGATTTGCACCGCGGAAACCGGCGAGTTCTCGTTCAGCTCCTCGGAGGAGAAGGTAGCGCCGTGGATGCCGTCCTTGCCGATGCGGCCGCCCGTCATGACGATCAGGTCGCCCGGGACGATTTGCTTTTCGTGCGAAGGAGCACCGTTGATCTTGGCCGGCATGATTCCGGCCGTGCCGCAGAACACCAAGGGCTTTCCAGCGAAGCGGTCGTCGAACACCAGCGAACCGTTCACGGTCGGGATGCCGCTCTTGTTGCCGCCGTGCTCGACCCCTTCCACAACGCCCTCGAAGATGCGCCGCGGATGCAGCAGGCGCTTGGGGAGTTCCTTGTCGAAGAACGGGTCGGCGAAGCAGAACACGTCCGTGTTGAAGATGAGCTTGGCACCCATGCCGGTTCCGAACGGATCGCGGTTCACGCCGACGATACCGGTCAGCGCTCCCCCATATGGGTCCAGGGCGGAGGGAGAATTGTGGGTTTCCACCTTGAAAACCAGGCTCCAGGCGTCGTTGAAGCGGATGACGCCGGCGTTATCCTTGAATACGGAGAGGCAGTAATCCTTCTCGCCCAGGGCCGCGCGTACGTCGGCGGTGGTGCGCTGGATGTAGCTCTTGAAGAGCGACTTGATCTCTTCGATCTTGCCGCTGCCGTCGTCGTAGGAGACGTCCGCGGAGAAGATCTTGTGCTTGCAGTGCTCGCTCCAGGTCTGGGCCAGTGCCTCGAGCTCCACGTCGGTCGGGGCCGCGCCGAGTCCCTGCTTGCTTCGGATCTCGCGCACCGCGGGGTCGCGGTAGTGCGCCTGGATGATGCGCATCTCGTCGATGGTAAGCGCCAGTACGCCATCGCGGCTGATACGCATCAGCTCCTCGTCGGGTACCTCGAGGTTGATCTCGTTCACTTCGATCTTCGCCTCGACCTGAACCTTCGGCACGAAGGCGGCCACGCCACCCTGCTTAGTAAAGCCGGCGGCGTCCAGGATCTGGTAGCGCTGGATCAGCGTGTTGCAGAGTAGCCCGGTGGCGATGCGCTCGGCGTCGGCCAGGGTAAGCGCGCCGGAGAGCAGGTACTGCACCGAGGTGTAGACCCCTTCCCCTTGCGCAAGCGGGCGCCCGAGCTGGTAACCGATCGCCTCGCCCGCGGTGCGGCCGACGTTGTCGGTGACGCCGGCACGAAAGCCGACTTCCACCAGGAAGTCAAACCCGGCGGCTGCCGCCTTGTCGATGGAGTAGTGCTGGATGACGGGGTCGCTGAAGGGGCCTGCCGCAGCAGCGGCAATCTCTTCGGCGCTCAGATCAGCATCAACCGTGTAGACGTCGATGGTGCGGACCTTATCCACGCTCAGATGGAGAAAATGTTCAATCTCCCGCTTGATCCGCTCGCCGCGGGGGTCGCGGACCTCGTCCTTGAGGGTTATTTCAATTCTGTGGGCCATTATTTGCGTCCTTTTCTAAGAGAACCGTCCTGGTGGGGTACGGTATATTGATGCCGTTATCCTGAAAGCTGGTGCAGATGGCGCAGTTGATCCGATCGGTGGCGGCGAAGAGATCCGTATAGTGATCGGTCCAAAAAAAGAGCGCCAGGCTCAAGGCGCTGTCGCCGAAGCTGGTGAAATACGCCTCGGGCGCCGGTTCGGAAAGCACCCCGGGGGTGGCTGCCGCGGTGGAGACCAGCAGCGCTTTGGCCTTTGCCACATCGCTTCCGTAGGCGATTCCGAGGTTTATCCTACCCTTGCCGCGCGAGTCGGGAAAGGCCTGGTTGATAAGGGTCGAGTTGCACAATTCCGAGTTGGGAATGATGAGATAGGTGTTGTCGCCACCTTTGATCTTGGTGCTCCTGAGGCCGATGTCGACCACGTCGCCGACCTGGGCGCCGAGCTGGATCCGGTCGCCGATTCTGAAGGGACGGTCTATCATCAGTGTGAAGCCGGAAACCATGTTGGCCATGGTGTCCTTGGCGGCGAGCCCGATCGCCAGGGAGCCGACGCCCAGCGCCGTCACCAGGGATAGTATGTCGTAGCTGAAATGCTTCATCGTGATGATAAGCGCGGTCCCGAAAAGAAAGATGGAACAGAGCTTTTGCACAAGCGGCATCAGCTGGCGGCTCATCTCCTCGCCGGCGACCTTGTTGCCGTAGCGGTTCAGCATCTCGTCCATGACCCGGTAGGCGATGGTCGAAAGGATGACCACGTTCACGATGAACAATAGTCCCGAGACGACGTCGTGCAGGCGCTCGGGAAGCGGCAGCCTTCTGATGGCGATATAGAGGCCGGCGCAGTTAATCAAAAGCAGGGCGGGCGGCGTGATGCGCCCGAGGATCCTGCCATCCAGTTCGCCCCGGGTCAAGGCGCCTAAGCGCGCCCCGACCCGGGTGAGCAGGATTCCCGCCAACCGCGACAACAGGTAGAAGGCGGTGATGATCAGGCACGAGATCAGCAGCTCTTTGGACCAGAAGATATAGAAAAGATCGCCTTCGTCCGGTGTGAAAAAGCTCCAGAGGCTATTCACCAAAGACCCTCTTAAAAATGGTGTCGACATGCTTCAGGTGGTAGCCGAGGTCGAAGGCTTCTTTGATCTCGTCGGCGGAAAGGTATCCGGTTACTTCGGGGTCGGCCAGCAGCTCTTCCTGGAAATCCTTCCCTTCCTCCCAGACCTTCATGGCGTTTCTCTGCACCAGGGCGTAGGCCTTCTCGCGTGAGGAGCCTGCTTCGGCGAGCTTTAAGAGTACGCGCTGCGAGAAGATCAGGCCGCGCATCTGGTTCAGGTTGCGCATCATGTTTTCCGGGTAGATCACCAGGTGCTCGATGAGGCCGATGGCGCGGTTCAGCATGAAGTCGAGCATGACGGTGGCGTCAGGGCCGATGATGCGTTCCACTGAGGAGTGCGAGATGTCGCGTTCGTGCCAAAGCGGAATGTTCTCCATGGCGGATACCGCGTAGCCGCGCATCAGGCGCGCCAGACCGGAGAGGTTCTCGGAGAGCACCGGGTTGCGCTTGTGCGGCATCGCGGAGGAGCCCTTCTGGCCCTTGCTGAAGAATTCTTCGGCTTCCAGCACCTCGGTGCGCTGCAGGTGGCGGATTTCGACGGAGAACTTCTCGATGGAGGAGGCGACGATCGCCATCGTGGTGAAGAACTCGGCGTGGCGGTCGCGCTGCAGCACCTGGGTGGAGCAGGGTGCGGGGGTGAGTCCCGCCTTCTTGCAGACGTAAGCCTCGACCTGCGGGTCGATGTTGGCGAAGGTGCCGACCGCGCCGGAGAGCTTGCCATAGGAGATGGTGGCAAGTGCCGATTCCATCCGCTTCAGGTTGCGGGCCATTTCGTCGTACCAAAGGGCCATCTTCAGGCCGAAGGTGACCGGTTCGGCGTGGATGCCGTGCGAGCGGCCCATCTGCGGGGTCATCTTGTGCTCGTAGGCGCGCACCTTGATGACCGCCATGAGGCGTTTGATGTCGGCGATGATCAGTTCGGCAGCTTCCTTAAGGAGCATGGCGAACGAGGTGTCCAGCACGTCCGAGGAGGTGAGTCCCAGGTGAACGAAACGGGAATCGTCGCCGATGTAATCGGCAACCGAGGTGAGAAACGCGATGACGTCGTGCTTCACGGTGCGCTCGATCTCGTCGATGCGCGCCACGTCGAAGGAGGCCTTCTCGCGGATGCGGGCTACTGCGTCATGGGGAATACGACCCATCTCGGCGTGTGCCTCGCAGGCATAAATCTCTATTTCGAGCCACTTACGGTAGCGATTCTCTGCTTCCCAGATGCGGGTCATTTCAGGACGGCTATAACGTTCAATCACGACTTCCCCCTTGTACTTCTCAGTTAGCTATTTTGAATTCAGATGATAAATACGGACAAAGAATAAATGAGATAACGACTAAAAAAGATAAATACGGATATAAAGTTCAAAACCTTTGCACGCGGATGACGCGGATTGTGCGGATCTCCGCTGATTTAAAACAAAATCAGGTTTACCCCAAAGACTTAAAGATTTAGATTCTATCCGCGTGAATCCGCTCAATCCGCGTCATCCGCGGTCAAAAGCCTTTGACCTTTTCTGTTTTTATCGCTTTTCTGCTTTTATCGCTTTATCCGCTCTTATCGCTTCATCCCGCAGACTCTACTCCAAAGCATTCTAGATGTCGAGCACACCGCTTGCCAGGTGCTGAACCCCGAGAAAGAGCCCGGGCAAGCAGAGATTCTGCCCGTCGACCAGACCTCGTGCCGCTGCCATGGCGAGTGCGGGGTCGTTATTCACCTCGGAGAGATGGGAGAGGAATACCCCCTCCAGGCCGGGATGCAGCAACTCTTCCAAAAGGCTCGCCCCCTCTGCATTGGAGAGGTGACCATGACGCGAGCGGATGCGCTGCTTCAGGTGCCAGGGATAGGGACCGTCCTGCAACATCTGCTCGTCATGGTTGAACTCCAGCACCAGGGCGCGGCACCCCTTGAGCTTTTCCTGGGTGAGCCGGGTCGCGATTCCCAGGTCGGTGGCGAAACCGATGATCCCCTCCCCTCCCTCGATCCGGAAACCGACCGGGTCGCTCGCGTCATGGGTGACGGGAAAGGGGTCGATGTTGAGCCCCTTGAAACTAAAGGAGGAACCGGGATCGAACTCGATCAGGTCGATTTTGCCGAAGACGTGGCGCGCGGCATCATGGGTGCGGGAGGCGACCATGACCGGGATCTTCAAGCGACGGGCCAGCGCGCCGACGCCGCGGATGTGATCGGAATGTTCGTGGGTGATCAGGATGCCGTCCAGGGTGTCGGCGGCAACTCCAATGGAAGAAAGCCTGGCAATCGCCTCCCGGCCCGAGAGTCCCGCATCGATCAGCAGACGACAGGAAGCGGTCTCAATATAGAGGCAATTCCCCTTGCTGCCACTCGCCAAAAGGCAAAGCCTCATCAATCCCTCCAGTAATATTAGAACGGGGGACAATCCCCGGGAACTGCCCCAGGATGGGGACTGTCCCCCGCAAACCTGGCAGCGCGTATAAACAAAAATCAAAGGCCTAACCACGGAAGGCCCGGAGACAAAGCAGAGAAGTACAGAGGAAGGTAAACAAAAAGCCTAAGAAATCTTGGTCTGGACCAATCCTCGTTTGTGCTTTTCCTCTGTGCAGCCCCGGGTTTCCCGCTGTGCACATCTTTGGTTAGGCTTTTCGTTTTTCAACAGGCAAAAAAACCTTATTTTTATACAAGAAAAGGGGGGGAGATTCAAGGTAAACTTGCTGAGTTTGAGTTAACGCAAAAGCTTACTGTAGTCCGCGATGTTCTCGCCGAGCATGGGATTGAGCGGCAGCAGGATGTGGAAGGTGGAGCCGGGAAGACGCTCCGGGTTGTAACCGGTGGACTCGACCCAGATCTCGCCCCCGTGCATATCCACGATCCCCTTGGCGATGGAGAGGCCGAGCCCCGCCCCTTTCGCCTTGAAAGCGACCTTGCCGCTCGAGTGCTCCTGGATGTTCCCTACCTCGTAGAACTTGTCGAAGACACGCACCTGGTCCTCACGGTCAATGCCGATTCCCGTGTCGGAGACAGTTATCTCCAAAAAGAGATGGTGCTCGCGCCCGGAAACCGGCGCCTCGGAGTGGGTGACGCCGCGCAGCAGGTACTTGGCTGAGCTGGCGATGCTGATGCGCCCGCCGTCCGGGGTGAACTTTATCGCGTTGCCGAGGATGTTGGAAAGCAGCTGCATGAGCCTCAGCGCGTCACCCCGCAGGGTCGGGATCGATTCATCCAAGGTCACCACGACCTCCTGCTTACGCATGGAGAAGAAGAAGCGCAGCTCGTTCACCGCCGCCTCGATCAGGCGGTTCAGCTGGATGTCCTCCATCTTGAGCTGCAGCCTTTTTTCGTCGATGAGCGAGACGTCGACCATGTCCTTGATGATGTTGTCCAGGCGCGCTGCGGCGTTACTGATATTGGTGACCATCTCCATGACCGTCTTGTCCACTCGATCCGCCATGTCGGTGGTTATCAGTTCGGAATACCCCATGATGACGGTGAGCGGGGTCTTCAGCTCATGCGAGGCGAGCCCCAGGAAGGAGTCCTTCATCCGGTTCAGCCGGGCCAGGTCGGCGGAGCTTTTTTCCAGGTTGACGATGATCTCGCGCTCGCGTGTCACGTCACGGAAGATCGCCTGCACCAGGTTTTCGCTGCCGCTTTTGATGCTGGAGGCGTGCAGCATCGCCACCATGACGCCACCCCCCTTCTTGAGAAGTTGCATCTCCTCGGCGATGTGGGCGCCCCCCGCCGCCTCGCGAAAGATCCGCTGCAGCTTCGGGATGTTGCCGATGTTCAAAAGAAGCAGCATCTTGGTGAGCGGCAGCCCCAGGAGCTCGCGCGCCTCGTAGCCAAAGAGGTCCTCTGCCATCTTGTTCACCATCCGGATCGATTCGTCCGCACCAATTACCAGGATGGCGTCGCTGGCGTCCTCCATCAGGGACTTGTAGAGATCCTCGGAGCGCTCCAGGTCGGAGCTCATGGTCTCAAGCTTTCGGTAGGAGGCGTGCAGCTCCTCGAAAGTCGTCTCCATGTCCTGATAGTTCTTCTTGATCTGCTCGTCCCGGTTCTTCAGGAACTGCGACATGATGTTGATGTTGCGGGCCAATTCATTGAATTCGAAGACCCGCACCTCGCCAATCTGGGTGTCGAAGGCCCCCTCGGAAATCTTTTTCACCCCCCGCAGCAGGGTGGAGATCGGGTGCATGACGTACTTTTTCACGAAGAACACCACCAGGGAAAAGGAGACGGCGAGGGCCATGCAGAGGAGGTACAGGGTCTTGAAGAGCATCCCCTTCACCTTGTCGGTGACGACCTTCTCGCTGAAGCCGACATGCACCAGGGCGACCGGCTTGCCGTAGGGGGTGGTGATCAGGACCGCGTTGTCGTAGTAGGCCCGCTCCTCGCCGCCGATTGTCAGGCTGAAGCGGGAAAGGGAGACCGGATGATCGAGCTGCGGGGTCGCGTGCACCGGAAGGGCGAGATAGCGCGGGTCGTTGGCGAAGAGTCCCGCGCCGGCGAGATCGGTGACGACGCAGTAAGAGAGGTCACTGTTTCCCGCCATGACCTCGCGGCACTTCTCGGAAAGCCCGGTCATGTCCTTCAGATCCAGGCCGAGATTCAGCACCTTCTCGACACTCATCTTAACCACGGAGGCGAGAGAGCTGGAGCGCAGGTTGAGTGCACTTACCTGATCCTTCCTGAGCGCCATGATGTCCATGCCGGAACCGACGAAGATAGTCAGGAAAAGGATCAGGAAGGAAAAGAGCGTTATGCGTTTTTCAAGCGTCATATTCATTGCTATAGGTCATTCCTGCCCGCAGGCGATAAATAGGATCAGTATAGGTCCATCTAAGCATAATTTTACCGGCCTGATAAGTCAATAATTTTCAGGATTTATTCTGCTCAGGCAAAAGGGTCTCCAGCACTGAATGTGGGGCTGAGAGCGCTCTCAGCCACAGCATAGCTATCGACTTTTGACATAATTTCTTGAATTAAATTGTTGACTGTCAATGCTCTGTCTGTATACTATGGCGATTGTGAATGAAAACTTAAGTACGGGGAGGACCAAATGGCTTTAAGAGTAGCGGTAAACGGTTTTGGCAGGATCGGGCGTTCCGTCCTGAGGGCGGCCATGCAGGACAAGGGTATCGAGTTCGTTGCCATCAACGACCTGACCGATGCCAAGACCCTGGCCCACCTATTAAAGTATGACTCCGTGCACGGCATCTTCCCGGGCGAAGTCTCGGTGGATGGCGACCAGATCATCGTTAACGGCAAGGCGATCAAGGTACTTGCCATCAGAAACCCGGCAGAACTCCCCTGGAAAGAACTGAAGGTCGACATCGTGCTGGAATCGACCGGGCTCTTCACCTCCAAGGATAAGGCCTCCCTGCACCTGGCAGCCGGCGCCAAGAAGGTCATCATCTCGGCACCCGCGACCGACCCCGACATCACCCTGGTGCTCGGCGTGAACGACCGCGACTACGACAAGACGAAACACCACATCATCTCCAACGCGTCCTGCACCACGAACTGCCTGGCACCGGTCGCCATGGTGCTGCAGCAGAGCTTCGGCATCGAGAAGGGTCTGGTCACCACGGTGCACTCCTACACCAACGACCAGAACATCCTCGATCTCCCGCACAAGGACCTGCGCCGCGCCCGCGCCGCCGCCCTCTCCATGATCCCGACCACGACCGGTGCCGCCAAGGCGGTCTCGCTGGTGCTTCCCGAGCTGAAGGGGAAACTGGACGGCATGGCGATCCGCGTCCCGACCGCGAACGTTTCCGTCGTCGACCTGGTGGTGACCCTTTCCAAGCAGACCAGCGCAGAGGAAGTGAACGCCGCCCTGAAGGCCGCGTCCGAAGGGCCGCTCAAGGGGATCCTCGGTTTCTGCACCGAGCCGCTCGTCTCCATCGACTTCAACGGCAACCCGCTCTCCTCCATCGTCGATTCACAGTGCACCAAAGTCATTGGCGGCAACATGGCGAAGGTGATTTCCTGGTACGACAACGAGACAGGCTTCTCCACCCGGGTCGTCGACCTGATCAAGATCCTGCTCTAAAGTCCGCAAGCTGCGAACCTTGAGACGGGGGGAGTTTACTCTCCCCGTCTTTTTGCCGTTGCAGGGAGATGAATCGTGTCGGTTCAAGGTAAAGTCGGGCGAATGATCATTCGCCCCTACGACTACACGACTCAACGACTACACGACTCAACGACTCAACGACTCAACGACTACACGACTCAACGACTCAACGACCCAACGACTGAACACTTTAATCAAATATGGGAGGGATCATGTCAATCCGCTATATCGACGAGATAGAGAACCTGGCCGGCAAGAAGATCTTCATGCGCGTCGACTTCAATGTGCCACTCGACGACAACCAGAATATCACCGAAGATACCAGGATCCGCGCGGTCCTACCTTCCATCAACTACGCCCTGGACTATAAGGCTAAGATCATCCTCGCCTCCCACCTGGGCCGCCCGAAGGGCGAGCGCAGTGAGAAGTATTCCATGGCGCCCGCCGCCGTGAGACTCTCCAGGCTCCTGGGCAAAGAGGTCAAGCTCGCTCCGGACTGCATCGGCGACGAAGTGAAGGCCATGATCGACGCCATGCAACCGGGCGACGTGATCATGCTGGAGAACCTGCGCTTCTACCCCGGCGAAGAGAAGAACGACGTCGACTTCGCCAAAGCCTTAGTGAACGGTTGCGACATCTATGTGAACGACGCCTTCGCCGTTTCCCACCGGGCCCACGCCTCGGTCGAGGCAATCACCAACTTCTTCCCGGTTGTCGCCGCGGGCTTCCTGATGAAGAACGAGATGAACTACTTCGACAAGGCGATGAAGAACCCGATCCGTCCGCTGGTGGCGATCCTCGGCGGGGCCAAGGTCTCCGGCAAGATCGAGGTGCTGGACAATCTGTGCGACAAGGTCGACAAGATCATCATCGGCGGCGGGATGGCCTTCACCTTCCTGAAGGCGCTCGGCTACAACGTCGGCAAGTCGCTGGTCGAGGACCATCTGATCGACACCGCCCTGGCCGCCTACAAGAAGGCGCGCGAAAAGGGGATCAAGTTCTACCTCCCGGTCGACTGCGTGGTCGCGGACCAGTTCAATCCGGCTGCGGAAACCAAGGTGACCACGATCCAAGAGATCCCCGAGGGGTGGATGGGTCTCGACATCGGGCCCGCGACAGTCACTCTTTTTACCGAAGCGCTGCAGAACGCGAAGACCATCGTCTGGAACGGCCCGATGGGCGTCTTCGAGATGGATGCCTTCTCCCGCGGCACCTTTGCCATGGTATCCGCCGTGGCAAACTCCTACGCCCTCACCATCGTGGGCGGCGGGGACACCGACGTCGCGGTGCACCGCGCAGGTGAATACGCGAAGATCAGTTACATCTCCACCGGTGGCGGCGCCTTCCTGGAACTGATGGAAGGAAAGAAACTTCCCGGCATCAAGGTTCTGGAAGACAAAGGGCACAAATAAACCATAAACCCGTTCAACGTTCTATGTTCTACGTGCTAGGTTATCCCCGTACAAGGACACCCGGTCGCTACTGCGGGACTTATCCTTAGGGATTTGGTTCAAAACGTAGAACTTAGAACGTAGAACCTAGAACATTTTTTCTTGGAGGATACATGCGTAAGCCGGTCATCGCTGGTAACTGGAAGCTTTACAAGACGAAAGCCGAGGCGCTCGCGCTGATCGGCGAACTGGCTCCGCTGGTAGCCGGGGTCACCGGGGTGGAGATAGTGGTCGCTCCGGTATTCACCGTGCTGCCGTCCCTGGTCGCCGCCACTGCGGGCACCCCCATCAACCTGGCCGCCCAGGACGTCTTCTGGGAAGAGGAAGGCGCCTTTACCGGCGAAGTCTCCCCCAGGATGCTGCTGGACGCAGGCGCAAGCCACGTCATCATCGGGCACTCCGAGCGCCGCGAGTATTTCGGCGAGACCGACGCCACCGTGAACAAGAAGATCAGGGCGGCCCTCAAGGGCGCGCTGGTCCCCATCTTCTGCATCGGCGAAACGCTCAAGGCACGCGAAGCAGGAGAAACCTTCTCGGTACTGGAGCGCCAACTAAAAGGCGGGCTCGAAGGGATAACGGCAGCGCAGTTCGCTCCGATCATTGTTGCCTACGAGCCGGTCTGGGCCATCGGCACCGGAAAGACCGCCTCGGATGCCCAGGCACAGGAGGCTCACGCCTTCATCCGCGGAGTCATCTCCGGCCTCTACGGCAAGGATAGCGCGGACAAAGTGAGAATCCTGTACGGAGGTTCCGTCAAGCCCGAGAACGTCAAAGGGCTCATGTCCTGCCCCGACATTGACGGCGCCCTGGTAGGCGGAGCGAGCCTCAAAGGCGCCAGCTTCGCAGCAATAGTTCGCTTCGGTGAATAAACGCTTTGTTTTTCCCGAGGAATGTGGTAGATAAGCTTGTTGAAATTTCTCGGAGGTAACAGATTTAATGACTATTCTACTGGTAACACTGCACATCACCGTTTGCTTTGCATTGATTATCGTTGTTTTGCTCCAGTCCGGAAAAGGCGCTGAAATGGGTGCTTCCTTCGGCGCCTCTGGCAGCCAGTCTGTTTTTGGCGCGGGCGGCGGCAACACCTTCATGAGCAAACTTACCACGAGTGCAGCGATCATTTTCATGTTGACCTCCCTGTCGCTCGCCTTTATTTCCGGCAAGAGCGGCAACCAATCCATCATGTCTTCGGCCCCCAAGGCGAAGCCGGCACCGATGGGCGGCCTGCCGTTGCAGAAACCTGCAGCCGCACCTACAGCACCGGCAGCACCGGCTGCACCTGCGGCTATCCCCGCGCAGTCGGCACCTGCAGAGAAAAAATAGCAGAAATTAGTTGTTGACTTGATGGGCAGCAAATGATAAAAAGTTGCTCGTTAATGCCGAAGTGGTGGAATTGGTAGACACACCATCTTGAGGGGGTGGCGAGCGAAAGCTTGTACGAGTTCGAGTCTCGTCTTCGGCACCAACTAGAAACTAAAGCGCCCTTCTCCTAAGAGACAGGGCGCTTTTTAATCCTTGACATCCTGACCAGCAAATGATAAAAAGTTCTTCGTTAATGCCGAAGTGGTGGAATTGGTAGACACACCATCTTGAGGGGGTGGCGAGCGAAAGCTTGTACGAGTTCGAGTCTCGTCTTCGGCACCATTTAGAACATAAGCGCCCTTCTCTTAAGAGAATGGGCGCTTTTTCTTTGCCAGCACCTTCTTCCAGTATTCCAATCTTTTTTCCCGCAGCTCCAATACCTGCCAGCTCAATTCCCAAAAGATATATTATCCCAAGCGGCAAACTTTAAAAAAATGCCCTTCTACAGCGTACCCGGCCCACAAGGTTACTCAAAGCACCAAACTCATATTGACAAAAGTGAGTCTCATCATATATTGTATACGCCAGTTACCATGAATTCGGTTAAAGGAGGAATAATGAGCGACGTGCAGGAAGCGATCAAGCAGGCTATTCAGACAGAGAAGAACGCAATGAACTTCTACGAACTGGGCGCCAAGCAAATGAAAGACCAGGACGCCAAGAAGATGTTTGAACAGCTCGCTAAGGAAGAGAGGGAGCATGCCTCGCATTTCTACAAAGCGTACACCGGTAGCGACCTGGGTTCCTTCGATGATTTCATGGCAGCCCCTCCGCAGAATGAGTCCGTCTGGATCAGTTCCATCCAGAAAGTCATAGGCTCTGACTTTACTGAGAAGAAGGCTCTTGAAGTTGCCATGGAGAAGGAAACCAACCTCGAGAAGGCCCTTCGGGAAACTGCCGCCAAGATGACAGACCCTTCAGTGAAAGAAGTATTCGAACTGAACGCCCGTGAAACCCACAACCACTTCTTGACCATCGAGTCCGAGTACGCGCGCATCATGGGTATGGTGCACGAGTCCGACATGGACACTTTCGTCAGGGAGTAGTCGAAAACCTGATCAAACGTTCCAGAAAGGGGGGCCAAGCGGCCCCTTTTTTTTGTTTCCGCTCCAGTCTTCACTCCTGAATCCACTCGTCTGCGCTCCGGTATCGGGTTTTCTTAACGGCTCAACACGACCCACTTGCCCCCCTCCCCCTTCAGGAGAACTTGCCCGGCATTCGCAGCAACTCGTACCCAGGATCATCTTCGGCCAAGTAGAGACGCATTGCATGCGTCTCAGCACTATTACAACCGGCAGATACCGCATCACGCCATGCGACGGAAGGTTACTATCAATCACAGGCAAAAAACCGAGAGTTCAATGACTTGGTAATTCCGAAAACCGGAACAAGAACGGTCACACGACTTGAGCAGACCTTTCGCAAATTTTGCAGTCTGCTACCCCGCCCTGCAGAAAGGTGCACTGCAGGCAAAAAAACTGTCAGGATGTATTTTTTGCTTGCCTGCTGGCAGATCCGATGGTATAGATAGGTTCTCGCATGCCGGAGTGGCGGAATTGGTAGACGCGCTAGATTCAGGTTCTAGTATTCGAAAGGATGTGCTGGTTCGATTCCAGTCTTCGGCACCAAGAAAAAATCAGGAAGTTACGGGAAACCGTAGCTTCCTTTTTTCGTTTAAACTACCTCGCCTCCCCCTTCTCAGCTGCCCTACCCTGCACTCATCCAACAAAACAGTTCCCAAATAGATAGCGGCGCCGAGGCGGGCGGCGCTATTTGACTGCGCAAATTTTACATTTGTGGTAGTACTTTACCAAGGATCAGCGCTTTCAGTCACACACCCGGCAGCGGAGACCATATCATCAGAACTCTTTTCCTCGTCATAGTAGCCACTCTCCTCTATCTTTCCCCGCCCGGTCCGGTTGCTGCCGAGCAGGGAAAAACGGCGGAGAAATCCGTCGTGGTCGTCGCAGGCGACCGGAGCTACCCCCCTTACGAATTCCTGGACAAGGACGGCAACCCGGCGGGCTACAACGTGGACTTGACCAGGGCCGTGGCCAGGGTTATGGGGTTCAAAGTCGAAATGCGCCTGGGCGCCTGGTCCGAATTGCACCAGGCCCTCTATACCGGCACCGTCGACGTGCTGCAGGGGATGTCCTTCTCCGAGCAACGGGCGAGGGTCTCCGATTTTTCGCCGCCGCATACCATCGTGCATCACTCCCTTTTCTCCCGCAAGGGGGGCTCCAAGTTCCCGACACTCGACGATCTGCGCGGCAAGGAGGTCGTGGTCCTCAATGACGGGATCATGCAGGAGTTCCTGAGCACCCACAAGGTCGGCGCCCGGATCGTCACGGCGCAGACCCATGCCGACGTGCTGCGCGAACTTGCTTCAGGCAGGCACGACTTCGCACTGATGGCCAAGCTCCCCGGCCTGTACCTGATCCGCGAACTGGGGCTCTCGAACCTGGAAGCTGTCGGGGACCCGGTCTCCGCCCAGGATTACTGTTTCGCCGTTAAAAAGGGGAACACTGCCACCCTGGCCCGCTTCAACGAAGGCATGGCCATCCTGAAGAACACGGGCGAATACCAGCGCATCTACAACAAATGGCTCGGCGTCCTGGAGCCTCCGGGACTCAGCTGGCGCCAAGCGTTCAAGTACGGGGCGATCGTCGTCGGCCCGCTGATGCTGCTCATGGGGATGGTGCTTTTCTGGTCGCGCACCCTGCAGCGCGAGGTCGCAGCACGCACCGCCGAACTGACCTGCGAGGTCGCCGAGCGCCGCCACGCCGAGTCGGAGCTGCGCGACCGCCAGCAGCAGCTGGTACAGGCCGACAAGATGGCGGCCCTCGGCATCCTGGTTTCCGGAGTGGCCCACGAGATCAACAACCCCAACGGACTCATCCTGCTCAACATGCCGGTCATGATAGAAGCGTTCCAGGACGTGGCTCCCATCCTGGAGGAACATTTCCAGGACTGCGGCGATTTTGATTGCGCGGGCCTGCGCTACTCCCGCATGCGGGAGGCGCTTCCCCGTCTGATGAGCCAGATGCTGGAAAGCTCCCGGCGGGTCAAAGTCATCGTTGAGGACTTGAAGGATTTTGCCCGCCAGCAGGAGCCCGGAGTGACGACGGAGGTGGACCTGAATCAGACGGTACGGACCGCCCTGCGCCTGCTGACCAACCTGATCGATAAAAACACGAAGCACTTCTCCGTCAGCTATGGCGAGGCTCTACCCCCGATCCGGGGCTCCGCCCAACGCATCGAGCAGGTGGTGGTGAACCTGGTGCTGAACGCCTGCCAGTCCTTGCCGGGGCCCGATCACGCAGTCGAAGTGGCGACCTTCGTCGCTAGCGGGGGAAAGGCCGTGGTGCTCGAGGTGCGCGACCAGGGAACCGGCATCAGCCCGGAGCATATGTCCCACCTGACCGACCCCTTTTTCACCACTAAGCGGGAAAGCGGGGGTACCGGCCTCGGCCTCTCGGTTTCCAGCGGAATCGTCAAGGAACATGGCGGCTCGCTCACCTTTTTCTCTCAGCTGGGCTGCGGCACGACCGCGCGCCTGACGCTCCCCATTCCTCTAGAGGAGACCCCCTCATGACCGCCACCCTCTACCCCACATTCAGCATTCTTCTGGTGGATGACGAGCCCGACTGGCTCTACGCCATGAGCATAAGCCTGGAGCGCGCCGGCCTGAGTAACATCGTCACCTGCTCCGACAGCCGCCAGGCCCTGCAGCTGCTGGCAGACAACAGCGTGGGGGTTGTCCTGCTCGACCTCACCATGCCCCACCTCTCCGGAGAGGAGCTGCTCTGCCGAATCTCCGAGGAGCACCCGGACGTAACCGTGATCATCGTGAGCGGCCTGAACCAGCTGGAGACGGCGGTCAACTGCATGCGTAACGGCGCCTTCGACTACTACGTGAAAACCTCCGAGGAGCAGCGCATCATCAAGGGAGTGCTGCGGGCCGTGCAGGAGCAGGAGCTCAGGCGGGAAAACCAGGAGCTGCGCAGCCGCTTTCTCTACGACCGGTTGGAGCACCCCGAGGCGTTCAGCGCCATCGTCACCGGCGACAAAGCAATGCGCTCCATCTTCCAGTACCTCGAGGCGGTGGCCGCCAGTTCTCAGCCGATCCTGGTCACGGGAGAAAGCGGCGTCGGCAAGGAACTGGTGGTGCGTGCCCTGCACCAGCTGAGCGGCCGCAAAGGGGAACTGGTGGCAGTCAACGTTGCCGGGCTCGATGACGCCATGATCGCCGACACCCTGTTTGGGCACCTGAAAGGGGCCTACACCGGAGCCGGCGAGGCGCGCCGCGGCATGATCGAGCAGGCCGGCGAGGGAACCCTCTTTCTGGACGAGATCGGCGACCTGGGGCTCGCCTCACAGGTGAAACTGCTGCGCCTGCTCCAAGAGTCGGAGTACTACCCCATCGGGAGCGACCGCCCGCGCCGCATGCGCGCCCGGGTCGTGGTCGCCACCCATCAGGACCTGGCGGCCCGCCAAAGCGCCGGGGTGTTCCGCAAGGACCTTTATTACCGACTGCGCACCCACCACGTCCACATCCCCCCTTTGCGGCAGAGAAAGGGGGACATCGCGCTCTTGCTGGATCATTTTTTGGAGGAAGCCGCCCGCGAGTTCGGCAAGAAGAAGCCGACGCTCCCCAAGGAACTGGCGGTGCTGCTGGCGGCCTACGATTTCCCCGGCAATGTCCGGGAGCTCAAGGGCATGGTCTGCGATGCGGTCAGCACCCATCGGGGAGGCGTGCTCTCCATGGACGCCTTCATCAAGGCCTTCGGTGAGCTTGCGCCCCATACGCCGCCCGCCCAGGCGGCGTCCCCTGACAGTAACCCCTTCTTCGGCGCGGAGAGACTTCCTGGCTTTAACGAGGTCATCGACCTATTGGTGAGCGAGGCGGTGCGCCGGGCCGAGGGGAACCAGTCCATCGCGGCTCGGCTTTTGGGTGTTTCCCAGCCCACACTCAGTAAGCGGCTCAAGCATCTGCGGGGTTGAGCCCGGGAAAGGCCTTGATTGCACTTACTTCAGCTCTCCTCCTCCCGGAGGGGGGAGGTCGGGAGGGGGGGAAGCTCGTGCGGGGTTCCCCCTCCCTGTCCCTCCCCCTCCGGG
>JGI24143J45723_1000430_pt1 | contig 21695 bp, 16 predicted proteins | sample BarGraIncu00432A_FD_45723 | JGI IMG/M metagenome (IMG submission 45723) | reverse complement strand
TTGGTCAACAGATAATCGTCCCGGAAGGCGCGCAGCAGAGCCACCTTGGGGTGCAGGTAACTGCCGTATGCTGCGGTGGCGATGAAGCAGCCGCTTTTCGAGCTGCCCGAACTGCTGCTGTTGGCCGGAGCCGCCGCCACCGGAGTCTGAACCGGAATGGCGAGCGCATTGGCATCAAGCGCACTGCCGTCCAGGGTACTGCTGCCGTCGCCCGCGAACGCTCCGACAAAAGGCGCCTGCATGTTGCCGCCGTTGTTGCAGACGAGCAGGTAAACGACAGCATCACTGGTGAAGGCTGGTACCCGGATTGATTTGGTCTGGGCGTCGTACTGGTACTCTTGGGGGACGACGCCGGTGTCAGTTTGCTTGAAAGCCGCCACCGCCAGACTTGAGGAAAGACCTGGAAAGTTTATCACCAGGTCCTGACCGTCGGGCGATCCGGGGAGGTACTTGTAATAGGCAAAGGTGTACGGCGCCAGCGAGTTAATGGGAGCGGTCACGGCCCCCCCCACGGTAAAGGTCTGCGCGGGGCCCACTGCCACAGTCGGGATGAAACTGAGATCAGCCGTATGGCTAGTCCAATCCCTCAGGTAGAGCCGCTTGGCAAAGCCGAAGAAGTTGTTACCAAGTTCGCTACTGAGCACGGAGTCTATAATGGGGAGCATCGGTATGTCGCTGCCGTCGGCCGGAGCCGGCAAGGTCGCCAGTTTATCCCAGATTGCCCTCACGACGGTGCGGTTTCCCTGCAGTTCGGTAAGGTAGCGGTTGAATATCCAGCGCCCATACTCTGAATTGCCACCTTCCGGCGCACCGAGCGCTATGGTACTGGTAAAAGGCAGGTAGCTTGGCAAGTAGCTGTAGAGCTGGCTCACCGAGTCGTAAACCTCGTTCTCCATCCAGGTGGAGGTAGTCTCGGCATACCAAATATCAAAATAGTAGTTGTAACCGTACTGGATGGCATGGTGGAACTCGTGTGCGGCGGTTACCCGCAGGCTCTGTTCTGGGGTATAGTTGCCGCTGGCAGTCTGCTCGAACATGGCAGCGGTATAGGCCTTGTCTATCTCGATAAAGCTGGAAGCGGAGACCGCGGGCCGGCTCGGGGTTCCGTTATCCGTGGTGAATCCATAAGCTCCCTGAGAGGTGAGGTCCTCCAGATAGACGTCGTAGGTCGTGGTCGGCGGAGGCCGGTATCCCATTTTGTTGACTTCCACGCTGTACACATACTCGAAGACACCGGCGACCTTCTCCACCCAGTCCGGCACGTTATTCTGGTTGGCATCGGTGGAGTCGGGAGCATCCCCGCCGGAAGTTGCATAATGGATGGAAAAATGCCCCCCGACCGGCGTGCAGACCCGTTCCCCGGCAAGCGCAGGTTTAGCCAGCACCTTGGCGAGAATCTTTTGCGTCGCGGGCTCCAGTTTGTTCCAGTCCCTACGTGCCGAGTGCCTGATGCCGGTGAGCGAGCGCACGGCCTGCACCGGCTGCACCGCCAGCATAGCAGTGCGCACTGCGCCGGTGACGTACTGAGGAGCCAGGCGGGAGAGATAATAATCGTCGAGGCTTCCGGCTGCAGCCAGCGTCGGTAGAAGCATCATGAAGAGAAGGAACGCACGCCTAAAATACCTGAACACTAATCCACCATCCTTTTGCTGCCCCTGATAGAAACAAGGACTGTTTTTCCTGCATCAATGACAACCTGTTTCATGAAACCCGCCAGCTTCAGTTGGTAACTTCCGGCAGGGAGGGCGAGTATGAGGTAGCCGCTGGCGTCGGTCCTTGCCGCCAGAGTGAAACCAGTCCCGTGCACGCTCACCGCGACCCCCGGCATCGGCTGGGAAGCGGCATGGCTCTTCAGCTTTCCGCCCGAACTCTGCCGGAAGCAAAGCAGAGCGACCGCACCGGTACCAGCCGGCAGCGGATCCTCGTGCACGGCACCCTCCTCGGAAAGGAGAGGGAGCATGCCGTCGCGAACCAGGATGGCGCCCGCGCCGCGAGCCTCCCTGAACGACGCACCGTCGAACAGAAACGACTTGAAACCGGGAGCCTCAGCCCGCACCGGCGAGGAACAGAGAAAAACCGTCAGCAGCGCTAACATACCTGGGAATAACCGCATTGGAGTACCTCATTTCTGACATTAATGAGCCTACCAGAATAGCATGAGGTTATCAACCAGGGAGTTGCAACAATAATTTCCAGCTGACGTGTTTGTTCAAATTGAAGGGTCGCTCATCAGAAAAACATCGAAAGCAGCAGACGCTGGACGCCTCCACCCGGATAGTGAGTGACCTTGTCGGCAATCCGCGAGAAGGCGTCGCCCGATCCGGAACCGGATGAACTGGCTGGCGCGGAGGGGGAGGTATCATGCGTGAAAACGGGAATGAACTGCCCGACGGCGTAGCGCAGCTCGAAATTCTGCCATTTGTAACCCAGACCGGTGGCAAGAAAAAGCATCCCGATCCGGTCCACAGTCAGCTGCTTGGTATCGGCTCCCGCCCTGCCGAGCCCGAAAAGAACCCCGCGCCAGTACTCGATGCGGGCGGCCGGCTTCAGGTCGATATACTGCACCCCCACCCCGAAAGAAAAGCGCTCACCCTGATATTCCCCTCCCAGATGGTACTGGTCGGCGGCGAGTGAGGCGGAGGCGAGATAGTTGTAATTGCCCACCAAAAGCGAGGGCCAGAACCCCGCGACCGCACGTGAACTGGCGATCCCTCCCCCGTCGACCCCGATGTCGGAGTGCCGGTAGTTCACCTCCAGGCTCCAGTGGCTGGTGATTTGCGCCCCGAGTCCGGCGCGGTACTCGCTGCGCCGAAGCGCCGCCTTCAGGGTGCCGCCGGGCTGAGCGTCGACGGTAAAATCCTGGTCGATGGCGGCAAAGTCCCGGCGCCGGTAGTCGCCCACCAGATAGAGATTGCCCGGTAACTGCAGCCGCGCTTCAAGGCGCCTGTTGTCAGCCTTTCCCAGTTCCTGAGCATATTTGAGCCGAAACCCGCCGTAATCGAGCACGCCATAAAGCTCGTCGAGGGTCTCCGGCAGCCCGAGCGGCAGGTTCCCCTGGTGCCCCAGCAGGGTCAGATCGACGTTGGCGGCCAGGTCGCTGTAGGAGTGTTTATAGCCCACTTTGAACCAGGAAACCGGCGAGATTTCAAGTTCCAGCGGGACCTCGGGGCTCTTCCTGTAGTCGGTTGCGATGAGGGATACCCCGAGGGAGACCCGGTCGAAGGCCGCCAGATAGACCCCACCCTTCCGGGCTTGAGACCTTTCGTCGACATGAACCAAGGTGGTCTCCGTCTCGTTGTCCGCTTTTATCCTGAAGGAATCAAAGCCGTACCCGGCGGCAAGGCTCCCCTTGACTCTGCCGCCCAGAAACGAGAGCGGAGCGGCGAGGGTGGTATCCAAACGCTCGAAGCCGGCGCTGCTGCCGTGCCAGCCGCCCCGATAAATCCTGGCAGTAGGCTGGCTTTCGTAACCCGCTTCCACCCGGTAGGTTCCCTTACTATCAAGAAAGAGCGGAGCCGTGAAGTCGAGTGCCTCTTGCTGCCGCGGCAGCCTTTCCAGCCCGCCCCGGGCAAGCGACTGCACCCCGTCATCGACAAAGTAGCTCATGGCGCCGGAATTGGCCCAACTGCTGGTCGCGGCCAGGCTCAACAGCAGAACTGGTAAAAATATTCGTTTCATTGCTCCCCTTCGGCTCTCTCACTTGAAAAAAGGGCGGCCCCGGGGCCGCCCTTTAAACTACCATCGGCTTGAATCAGCCGGTCGCTGCCCATTGCCAAGGGGTCAGTACGCCGTGCCGTCGGCTTTTCCCGCGTACTGAATCATCTTGTTACCGTCAAAAACCCAGAAGTAACCGCCACCACCTGCCAGGATCTGGTTGAAGTCGCTCGTGGGGTTACTCACGAAGTTGTAACTGACATTAACGAAGGTTCCGACCGGCAAAATCCCGGTACCGGCTGCATTGATCTGATACTGCTGGATGGTATTGGAATTTTTGTCAATAACATTGATGAAACCGTCTCTGATGTTTAAGAGGCTCTGCTGTGTCAGGTCGAGAGTCAGAAGAACTGTCGAGTTGTCGGTACCGTACAGCGTGTAAGTGGTGCTGGTCTGGTTAACGTAGTATACGTTTCCTGTCGAGTCGGGCTTGAAGCTGGTCCTTCCCGGGCCCACAGTTATGGTCTTCACCGGTGTCGGGTTGATTTGGAGCACGTTATTTACGACAGTTATCGGGTAATAACCAAACGTTGTGGTTCCGTTTGCCGAACTGTTAAGCAGGGCGTAGTTGTCGGCAGGATCGTTCCAATAAGAGATTCCCTGGTAGGTCTTGCCGACCGGGATACTGGCGATGCTGGTGAAGTAGGTGGACATGATGCCGGTCGCCGTATCGAGCACTTTTGCCTGACTGGTAAGGGCGCTGTTCGAAAAGAAATAGAACTTGCCTGAAAGGTAGCTGCGGCTCCAGTAAAGGTACGGAGCGATGTCGCCCCCCGCGTCAAGAGTCACGACCTTGCCGTCCAGAACCGGCAGCAGTCCGGTAAAGTCGGCTATGTTGTTACTCGGCGAATTGTTGGGCAGTATGCCGTTGACGGTAAAGTCGGGAATGTTGCTCGTCGGTACGATCTTACAGTCAACGGTCGTGAGATGGCTGTACGGCGTATTAACGTTAACGGTCCGCTCCGCTGCTACCGGCCGGCCATAGCTGGCCGAGAGAGTGGCGTTCCTCGGCACGTCGTAGCCGAAGCCCGGCAGGTTGCTCCTGGTCGGCGGGTTGGTGAAGAACTTGGTGAAGTCTACTGCGATTTGTTTGGCGTTCAGCGTTATCGTGGTCGGTCCGCTCAGGGCGGTCGTAACATCGCCAAGGGTCTGGCTGAACTGGGTCTTATCGGCTGCGGCCCAGTCAGTGAAATTCAGGGCGCCGAAGCCGGCGGCGCGGCCGTTGATGGAGTCAAAGGCGAGCTTGGTCTTGGCCGCGGCGGCCTTCGCGTTATCAAGGGCGGCCGCCATCTTGGCGCTCCCCCCGGTCTTCAGGGTGAAGACCTTGGGATCGTTGATCATCGCAAGCGGGTTCTGGGCGATGGTGTCATAGGTATAGCCGGTAGTAACATCGAAGTTGTAGGAAGTGGAAATTTTGAACAGCACCTGGAAAACGTTCAGAGCGGCATCGAGAGCGTAGTACTCGCCATCGCGCAGGACCACGTCATCGCCGTAGGGATTCCCCTGCATCGCCTTGGTGATGGTGAAGGTGTTGTTTGCCTTCCCTTCGATTTTAGCCAGACGCCCCAAAATCTTGTCAACGTGCGGGATGATCACGTTGTCGATGAGAATCTGCATTTCGCTGACGGTCGGCGGGTTGACGGGGACCATGCCAAGCTCCTTGGCGAGCGACCGGAATCCGGCCTTTTGCTGCGGCAGCTTGGCCTGAAGCGCCTTCAAGGTTGCGAGCGCCCTATTGGCCGCCGCACGACCGGCAGGGACAGCGGCAACGCTCTTGGGCAGGGAAGCGGTGGCGCCCCCGAGCTGGACCGTCACGGAGGAGATGTTGCCAAAGGGGACTTTAATCGGGCTGGTCCCCTGGACAACCTGGGTGACCGAGGGATATACCACATCCCATTTGGCGGCGACCGCCTTGAAATCAGGGTCGTCGAACATCAGCAGGCCGCTGGTGATGGCTCCGCCCATGTTGGCCTCGGCGTTGTTGGGGTCGGAGGCGAGAGCAAGCTCGTAATATTTGTCGGCGTTGGCAATATCCTGCTTCGAGAGACTTGCTTTTGCCTGAGCGACGTACACCGGTGCCAAATCTGCTCCGCTTGGCGGAGTGCTCGGCGCGGAATTAATCATGACGGCTGCCGTGGTAGCCGAGACCGGCGTGCTGACCGCGGGCAGCGTCGGATGTGCGGTGTCGAAGAGCAGAACCAGGAGGGTGCTGGAAGCGGTGAGGTTTTCGACTGAGCCGACGCTGCCGTCAAGGGAGGCCGCAACCACCATATTCAGCACGTTGGCGTAGGCTGCGGAATCGGCGCTCAGCCCTTCGTGCCCGCCTGCCTGCGCACTCGTGATAATGGTGATGATCGCCGAAGGCTTGACCGTGGTGAGAATCTTCGTCGAGAGGTCGGTGAGCGCTGAGCCGCTAGGTAACGGCTCCCCCAGCACGACCGTGCTGCCCTGGCTGGAGAGTTGCTGTGAAGCGATCACCACAACTGCAGTGGAGATGGCATCAACGGTCTGCCCGGCAACGACACCTGCCACGACGTCCTTTTTCTCGACCAGCTTCTTGAGAATCTGGATACCGCGCTTCACCTTGATGACGTAGTCAACGCCGGAAGGAAGATTTGCGAAGGAATAGCTGTAGGTTTGCTGGCCCTGGGTACTATCGAGATTGACCGGCGTGCCGACTATCTGACCGTCCAGTCCGTGAATCTCCACGACAACAGGGGTCGGAGCCGCAGCTGCGGCGCGCTTGGCAACCGCGTCGCCCGCGACCGGGAAGGTCACCGCGCCCGAAATGCTACTGACACTGCCGGAACTGTTGCTGCCACCACCGCATGCGGCCATGACTGCTGTCACGACCAGCAGAAACGCCGTCGATACTAATTTTCTGAACTTTGCTGATTGCATCATTTTCCTCCTTGGGTTGGTGCTGCGATTGGTAATAGGGGACCGATCCGACAGGTCTTTAAGGAGGGCTCTCAGGAGCTTCCCAAGGGACAACGAGCGTAACAGTTACCAGGCCGAGGAAGGTTTTCCCAAATCACAGGCAGGACCCTGCTGAACTACACAGTAAAGCTGGACCATGACACTGACAGCAGAGTAAACAGAATATGAATAAAAAATTTCAAATACGATAAAAACTGGTAAGGAGGGAGCAATGCACCGGGAGCAGCCGAAAAAACCCAAATGCATGGCCAATATACAGTGTATTTCGTGATTTACAATCTATGACAGTATTATATTTAAATAATAACATACTGTTTATAGTTGTATTAACGTCTATGAAGCCAGATAGATTGGAGTTTATTGTATTATATTATCAACCATGATTAAAAAGTGCCAGTGCCTACCACATCTAATGCCTATATTCCTATCATCGAGCTACCATATTTCCTACACAAAACCCCCGAAGTCACCCTACAACTCTCATCGTCATTAATTGTCGCACCACACAGAAAAACCCCGCAACCGAACTTCGGATGCGGGGTCTGATAAACAATAGGGAGTTGCTACCTACAAGAAATAACGAATGCTACAGCGGCTCTATGTCGCGCACTGCGGCAAAATGGAGCCGGTTCAAGGCATCGATGTAGGCCTTCGCCGAAGCCTCGATGATGTCTGTCGAGGAACCGCGCCCGATGACGACACGCTCGCCCTGCCCGATGCGGACGGTGACCTCGCCCAGGGCATCGGTACCCCCGGTGACGGATCCGACGTTGTACTGGACCAGCCGGGCGTCAGTCTTGGTAAGCATCTTAATCGCCTTGAGCGTCGCATCGACCGGACCGTCGCCGAGTTCGGCGGTGCGCGACTGCTCGCCGTCGATCTCCATCTGCACGGTCGCGGTGGCGACGGCGAAGGAACCGCAGGTCACGGTGATGTGGGAGAGCTTGTACTTCTCGTTAACCCGCATGACTTCGTCGGCGACGATGGAGTCGAGATCCTCGTCGTACACTTCCTTCTTCAGGTCGGCAAGAGCCTTGAAACGGGTGAACGCCTTGTTCAAATTATCGTCATCCAACTCGTAGCCGAGCTCCTCGAGGCGCTTTTTGAAGGCGTGGCGGCCGGAATGCTTGCCGAGCACCAGGGCGCTCGCCTTGAGGCCGACCGACTCCGGGGTCATGATCTCGTAGGTCGACTTGTCCATCAGCATGCCGTGCTGGTGGATCCCTGCCTCATGGGCGAAGGCGTTGGCGCCGACGATCGCCTTGTTCTGCTGCACCACGATGCCGGTGATGCTGGTAAGGAGCCGGCTCGCCGGGGTGATCTGCTCAGTCACCACGTTGGTCTTGAAGGGGAGAATGTCGCCGCGCGTCTTGATGGCCATGACGAACTCTTCCAGGGAGCAGTTGCCGGCACGCTCGCCGATTCCGTTGATGGTACATTCCACCTGGCCGGCCCCGGCCTGGACGGCAGCGATGGAGTTGGCGACCGAGAGCCCCAGGTCGTTATGGCAATGCACCGAGATGATGGCGTCGTCGATGTTGCGGACGTTGTCCTTCAGGTACTTGATGATGTTGAAATACTCGAACGGGATGGTGTAGCCGACCGTGTCCGGGATGTTCACCACGGTGGCGCCCGCGTCAATAACGGCGCCGACGACTTCGGCCAGGAACTTCAGGTCGGTGCGTACCGCATCCTCGCAGGAGAATTCCACGTTCCCCGTGTAGGAGCGGGCCCGCTTCACCCCGGCAACCGCGGCGGCCAGCACCTCGGAGGGGGTCATCTTCAGCTTGTACTTCATGTGGATGTCGGAGGTGGCGATGAAGGTGTGGATGCGGCCCCGTTCCCCGGCATAGTTAAGCGCCTCCCAGGCCCGGTCGATGTCCTTGAAGCCGGAGCGGCAAAGGCCTGCGATTTCGGGTCCCTGGATGGTCTGGGCGATCTTTTTCACCGCCTCGAAGTCACCTTCGGAGGCGATCGGGAACCCGGCCTCGATGACGTCCACGTTGAGCTTCTGCAGCTGTTTGGCGAGGCGGAGTTTCTCCTCGATGTTCATGCTGGCGCCCGGGGACTGCTCCCCGTCTCTGAGTGTGGTGTCGAAAATCTTGATGGTCCTTGGTTCCGTGGTTTTCACGTGCGCTCCCCCTTGTTCGATGGTTAAGCCTGCCCGGGCTTTTTCGCAAAGCCAGCCGGGATTTGTAATTATTCCAGATCTCACGGTAAAAACCAGTGCCGTCCGGAATTTGGCGCCGCACCCCAGGCATTCAGGATCACGGTACCGAAAAAAAAGAAAAAGCCTCCGCCCCAGCAAGGGGCGAAGGCTTTGGAAAGCTTCCGCGGTACCACCCTCATTCATCCGCCTTGCGGCGAACCTCAAAAACCCTTTACGCGGGCGGACGTCCGCAGCTAACACCGGAACCGGTTTGCCGGTTGTCTCACTCGCACGGGATGCGGGCCTTGACAACACAATAAACTGGAACGGGTCTCACCGCGGCGGCTCAAAGGCGAGTTCACCTTGCTTCCTCACCGGTTTGCACCAAGCACCGGCTCTCTGTAGGGGAAGGGAAAAGTTACTACTCCTCATCACTGCCTTTACTGACTGCGCCTGATAATAGAAAAAACCCTTGACGACTGTCAAGGGTTTTAATCTGGTACTTTGTTTTTTCTGCGCTGGTCGGAGCACACTGGGGCTGTAACTTGCTACGCCTGCCTCTTCATCTCCTCGCGCCCCTTGTGCAGCGCGCGCTCGAGCCTGCGGCGCCGCGGCCAGGTCATCAGATACCCGAGCGGCCCGGAAAGGATGTAGCCGAGGAAGATGGTGAAGAGCATGATATAAGGCTCTGCGGCGATGACAATCAGCAGCAGGATCGACAACACCAGGAAGGCGAAAGGCTGCCGTTTGATGAAACCGGGATCCTTGAAGGAGTTGTAGCGCACATTGGAGACCATGAGCAGCGCCAGGAAGTAGATCAGCACCAGGATCGCCAGCTTGTTGTAGGAACTGGGCCACCCCATGTAGTAGAAGAAGAGCACGGTAGCGGAGACCATACTGGCGGCGGCCGGTGTCGGCAGCCCGACGAAGCGTTTGCTTTCCACCGTTTCCACCTGGACGTTGAAGCGGGCCAGGCGCAGCGCAGCGCAGGCGAGGAACAGGAAGCCTGCCAGCCAGCCGAGTCTGCCGAACGGTTTGAGCGCCCAGCAATACATCAGGAGGCCGGGTGCCGCGCCGAAGGAGACCACGTCGGCGAGGGAATCGAACTCCACACCGAACTTGCTGGCGGTGCCGGTGAGGCGCGCCACCTTGCCGTCCAGTCCGTCAAAGATGGACGAGGCGAGAATCCAGAGGGCGGCCGTCTTGTAATCGCCGTTCACGGTGGATACCATGCAATAGAAACCTGCAAAGAGGCTTCCTGCGGTGAAGAGATTGGGGAGGATATAAATCCCCTTGCGCATTCCTTCCCTTTCAACACGTACTTTTTCTTCACTCACGGCAGTAACCCCAGCACGGTTTCGCCAGCGACCGTCTTCTGGCCCATTGCCACCTTAATCTCGGTTCCCAGCGGAAAATAGACGTCCAGACGCGAACCAAAGCGGATCAGGCCGTACCTGCGCCCGCGAGCCAGCAAATCTCCGACCTTGGCGTAGCAGATGATACGCCTGGCAATGAGACCGGCCACCTGCACCACGACAAGTTTCTGGCCGGGGGCGGCCTCAAGGACCAGACCCTGCTGCTCGTTTTCGAAGCTGGCGCGCTCGTCCCTCACGTCGTAGAACTTCCCCTTGGTGTAGAAGCTGTCCAGTACCTTGCCGCTGATCGGGGCGCGGTTGACATGAACGCTGAAGACGGACATAAAGATGCTGATCTTCTCCATCTCGGTCGAGGTGTGCGGCTCTACGACCTTGCCGGAAAAGATCACCACGCCGTCGGCCGGAGCGATAACCGCGTCCTTGAGGTCCGGGGTAGTACGCTCGGGATTTCTGAAGAAGAACACGGTGAAGGCAGTGAGCAACTGGAAGAGCGCGGCGGGGACGTAGAAGCCGGGATGCAGGTACATACCGAGCAGCGTCAGGACGGCTGCCACGGAGAGAAATCCGAATATGAAAGGGTACCCCTCGACGGCGATCGGGGTATGAATGTTACGCATCTGGTTACCTCTTGAAAGAATTGGTCGAAAAGGCCGGAAATAACAAAGCCCCCGGAAGCCGGTGGGGGAGCTCAGAAGAGCAGGCCTGGCGTCGTGGCCAGCGGGAAAATCGGTGCTAGGTCAACAGCAAAGAGGCCGAAATCGGGCAACCTCGCATCAGCGCGCGATTATAGCTCGAAAACGGCCTCTCTTGCAATGCTAGATTTGACCTGACGTCCCTACCCCTTCCAACCTTTGGAGCCGCGTCCTATTACCACGGGACCGGTGCTCACCAACTCCTTGAGACCCAGCGGGCGGAGCAGCTCGATCATGGCGCTGACTTTCGCCGGAGTTCCGGTAGCTTCCAGGGTGTAGGACCTGGGTGTCACGTCAATCACCTTGGCGCGAAAGATGTCGGCGATCCTCAGCACCTCGGCGCGGCTTTCATCTTCTGCCGCCACCTTGACGAGCACCATTTCGCGCTCGATGGCGTGTTCCGGCTCGAAGTCGATAACCTTTATCACGTCGATCAGTTTATTGAGCTGTTTGGTGATCTGCTCAATGATCTGCTCGTCCCCGCGGGTGACCACGGTAATCCGGGAAAGCGACTCATCGTTAGTAGGTGCGACGGTGAGCGAGTCGATGTTGAAGCCGCGTCCGGAAAAGAGCCCGACGACGCGGGACAGGACGCCGAATTCGTTCTCAACGAGGACTGCTATGGTATGTCTCATAAAACCCTCCGAAGGCAAATGATCGAGCGATCCGTTGCCAATGACAGTCAGTAAATTTCAAGAAGTGGGTGCCTGTAAAACCGTTTGTGACTCAACGACTCGACGACTTAACGACTCAACGTTTTGCCCCTTACGACATCAGCACCATTTCAGTCAGGGAAGCTCCGGCCGGAACCATCGGCAGCACTTTCTCTTCACGGGCGACTTTGAACTCCATCAGGACCGGGCCTTCGGTGGCAAACCCCTTCTTGATGACATCGTCGACCTCGTCCACTGTGGAAGCGAGGAGACCTACGGCGCCAAACGCCTCGGCGAGCTTGACGAAGTCGATGGGGAGTTCCATACAGGTCGAGGAATAGCGCTTGTCGAAGAACAGTTCCTGCCACTGGCGTACCATGCCGAGGAAGTTGTTGTTCAGGATGACGATCTTCACATTGAGCCTGTTCTGCACGATGGTCGCCATTTCCTGCAGGTTCATCTGGAAGCCGCCGTCGCCGCAGACCGAAATGACCTGGCGCTCCGGGAAAGCCGCCTGGGCGCCCATGGCGGCCGGCAGGCCGAACCCCATGGTTCCCAGTCCGCCGGAGGAAAGCAGGGTCCGGGGGATGGTGAAGCCGAAGAACTGCGCGACCCACATCTGGTGCTGCCCCACGTCGGTCGCCACGATGGCGTCCGGGTCGGAAAGAGCGCGCAGTCTCTGGATGACATACTGCGGCTTGATCACCGAGGTGTTTTGCTGGTAGGTCATCGGGTGCTTTTCCTTCCAGCCTTCGATCTCCGCGATCCAGGGGGCAATCGCCTCCTGGGATGCTTCGACTTCGGCAGTGCGCTCCCCGGTCACTTTCAGCATTTGCAACAGCACCTCGCGGACGTCCCCGACGATCGGCAGGTCCACGCGGACGTTCTTCTTGATGGAGGTGGGATCGACGTCGATGTGCACGATCTTGGCGTAGGGCGCGAAGGAGGCGATCTTACCAGTCACCCGGTCGTCGAACCTGGCCCCGACCGCGACCAGTACATCGCAGTGCGAGACAGCCATGTTGGCGCTGTAGTGGCCGTGCATGCCGAGCATGCCGAGCGAAAGGCTGTCGTTCTCCGGGAAGGAGCCGAGCCCGTTCAGGGTCTGAGTCACCGGGATGCCGAGACGCTTGGCAAGGGCCGTCAGCTCCGCGGCCGCATTGGCGAGGATGACGCCGCCCCCGACGTAGATAACCGGCTTTTTGGCCTGCAGGATCAAGGCGATGGCCTTCTCCACCTGCTTCGGGTGTCCCTCGAGGGTCGGCTTGTAGCCGCGAATCTCGACGGTTTCGGGATAATGAAACTCGGCCTGAGCCACCTGAACGTCCTTGGGGAGGTCGACGAGGACCGGTCCCGGTCGTCCGGTGCGCGCGATGTAGAAAGCCTTCTTCATGATGAGCGCCAGGTCCTTCACATCCTTAACCAGGAAGTTGTGCTTGGTGCAGGGGCGCGTGATGCCGATGATGTCCGCTTCCTGGAAGGCGTCATTGCCGATCAGTGCGGTCGGGACCTGGCCGGTGATGATGACCATCGGGATGGAATCCATGTAGGCAGTCGCGATACCGGTGATGGTGTTGGTGGCCCCAGGGCCCGAGGTGGCAATAGCCACGCCGACCTTGCCGGTCGCCCGCGCGAAGCCGTCAGCCGCGTGAACCCCTGCCTGCTCGTGGCGCGGCAGAATATGCCTGATTTCCTTGAAAGAGAAAAGCTCGTCATACAAGTTGATGACGGTCCCGCCAGGATAGCCGAAGATGGTGTCAACACCTTCCGCCTTCAGACACTCCAAAAGTATACGTGCACCGTTCATTTTCATAAGTCCTCCGATAAAGGAACAACAGTTAAGAAAAAGGATGTTTTAGATCCGACGATGTCGGATGGGGACTGCCCCCCTGACTCGTCGGATGAAGAGCAATCAGAACAAATTTAATCCGCCGTCAAAATGGCGCCGGTGTGCGCCGAGGTGACGAGCTTTGCATAGCGGGCGAGCCAACCCTTCTTGATCTTCGGCTCGGGTGCGACCCAGCGACTGCGCCGCTCGGCCAAAACCTCGTCGCTCACCAGGAGCTTGAGGGAGCGCGAGTGAATGTCGAGTTCGATCTGGTCGCCGTCGACCACCAGCGCGATCGGTCCTCCCACGGCGGCCTCGGGGGAAATGTGCCCGATGCAGGGGCCACGGGTCCCACCCGAGAAGCGGCCGTCCGTGATGAGCGCCACGCAGTCGCCGAGGCCTAGTCCCATGAGGGCTGCGGTCGGGGCAAGCATCTCGCGCATGCCGGGGCCGCCCTTGGGGCCTTCATAGCGGATCACCACCACGTCGCCTCCCTTGACGACTCCGCCCATCATCGCGGCCATGGCAAGTTCTTCCGAATCAAAGCAGCGCGCGGTTCCGGTGAACTTCATCATGGCCTCGGAGACGCCGGACTGCTTCACCACGGCGCCCAGAGGCGCGATGTTCCCGAAGAGGACGGCGATCCCGCCTTCCTTCTTGACCGGGTCGGAGAGCGGATGAATAACGCTCTCATCCACTCCCTGCTGGCAGGCGGCCAATTGGTGCGTGGTGAGTCCGAAAACGGTCGGGCAGTCGTGGATCTTATCGCCCAGCTGCTTCAGCACGCCGGCAACGCCCCCCGCCGCATCGAGGTCTTCCATGAAGTGCTCGCCGGCCGGGTTCATGGAGGCGATCTGCGGGGTCACCTTGGAGAGGATGTCGAAGGTCTCCAGCGGCAGTTCCACCTCGGCCTCGTTCGCAATGGCGAGGAGGTGCAGCACGGTGTTGGAGGAGCCGCCCAGGGCAAGGTCGACCCGGATGGCGTTTTCGAAGGCCTCGCGGGTCATGATGGAGCGCGGGGTGATGTTCTCGTGCACCATCGAGACGATCCGCTCGCCGGAAGCAAAGGCGATGCGCCGCTTCAGCGCCGAAACGGCGAGCGCCGTGCCGCAGCGCGGCAGGCTCATACCCATGGTCTCGGTCAGGATGGCCATGGTGTTTGCAGTGAAGAGTCCCTGGCAGGAGCCCATGCCGGGACAGGCGTTCTCCTCGCAGCGGGCCAGTTCCTTGTCGTCGATGACGCCGGCCTTGTAGCGCGCCATCGCCTCGAAGGTGTCGGTGACAAAAGAGTACTTGCGTCCCGCGTCGCCACGCCCGCTCATCATGGGACCGGCGGTCACCACGATGCAGGGGATGTCGAGACGCGCCGCAGCCATCAGCATGCCCGGGGTGATCTTGTCGCAGTTGGTGAGGAGCACCAACCCGTCCAGGCGATGCGCTTCAGCCACCGACTCAACCATGTCCGCGATCAGGTCACGGGTCGGAAGCGAGTAATGCATCCCCTTGTGTCCCATGGAAATGCCGTCGCACACCCCGGGAATTCCGAAGAAAAAGGAGTAGCCGCCTCCGGTGTGGACGCCCTTCTCGATGAAGCGCTCCAGGTCCCTCATGCCGACGTGGCCCGGGATCAGGTCTGTGAAGCTGGTGGCGATACCGATAAAAGGCTTGCCCATTTCGCTTTGCGGTAGTCCGGTCCCCTTCAATAGAGCCCGGTGCGGAGTACGTTCCAATCCTTGAGTAATGGTATCGCTGCGCATATAGTTCCCCTTGTCCCAGCTTGCTGCCTGTTTGAGGCCAGCAAACCGGTGATTGGTCAGGTTGAAAAAAGTATGTGTTTCAGGGTGGTTATCGGATTAATACGAAAGGACAAGATAATACATTAAGGCGGGGCTGTCAACAGTCGAGTAAAACAGTGTTAATTCTCTGAGGGTCAGGCGGCTTCCCGGCGGCGTTTGGCCATTTCCGCCTCAGAGGCGCGCAGGTAGATGGGGTTCAGGAGCGCCAAGGGGGTGAAATTTCCCTGCAAAGCAGCGTGTAAAGCGATGACTGCTCCAGCCCCGGCCCTTGGCAGGTTGGTGTGCCAAGGAGGAAAGAGAGCCAGAGGACCGAGGGTTGCCAGAATCAGGTCGCGGTAACGTAGCGCACCTTCACCCACGAACAAGGTCGGAGCGTCGATTGCCGCCAGGAACTGCTCCGGGGCAATGACAGCGTCCTCGCGAAGCGCTTCCGGGAGCGCGCCGCAACGGTAGAGTCCGGCGTAGACCTCATTTTTTCGGGCATCGAAGAGCGGCGCGACCTGCCCGGCGTAGGGGAGATTCATGGCCAGCATAGCCAGCGAGGAGAAACCGAGCGCCGGCTTGCCCGTGGCAAGTGCCAGTCCCTTGACAGTGGCGATGCCGACCCGGACTCCGGTAAAGGAGCCGGGTCCCAGCGAAACGGCAAAGGCGTCAAGGGCGTCCGGCGAGAGACGCGCGGCAGCCAAAAGCTTGGTGATCGCATCGAGCAACCGGCCGGAGCAGCAGCGGTCCTCGCCGAGGATGCTCTCCCCGAGCAGATTGGTCCCGTCGCTGAGGGCGACCGAGGAGCAATTACTTGAGGTATCGATGGTGAGTATTTTCATGCTACGCCTTACCCATGAACATACGCGCAATGTCGTTGTAAAAGGCAAGCATCATGAGACTGATCAGGAGCACCAGGCCGACCTGCTGGGCTATCTCGCGGGTCTTCTTGTTGACCGGCCTGCCGATGACCAGCTCGATCAGGAAAAAGGCGAGATGTCCTCCGTCCAGAATCGGCACCGGGAGCAGGTTCAGCACCCCGAGGTTCACCGACAAAAGCGCCACAAAGGCAAGGAAATTGACCCCGCCGGCTGCGGCCTGCTGGCCGGCCATCTTTACAATCATGATCGGGCCGCCGATGTTATCCAGGGGGATGGCCCGTTCGACCAGTTTGACAAAAGAGAGCGCAGTCAGCTTGATGACGTTCCAGCACTGGGCGCCACCCCTTTGAATCGCTTCGCCCGGCGGGAAGTGGTCTATGACCGAGTCCCCCGCGGCTGCAACGCCGATGATCGGCTGGGTAACGCTTTCGCCCAGGAGATTTTTCGCGGTACGGCTCTCGGGAGTCATGGTGAGTTTCAAGGTCGCAGTACCGCGCTTCACCTCGATCTGCAGCGGCTCCAACTTACCCTGGGCAATGGTCTTGGCAAACTCCTCCCAGCGGGAAACCGGCTTGCCGTTGACTGCCGTGATGGTATCGCCAACCTGCACGCCCGCGCGGGCGGCAGGCTTCCCAGCCATGACTTCGCCCACCTTCGTGGTGATCGCCGGGACACCCATGAGATAGATAATAACGAAGAGCACATAAGCAAAAATGAGGTTGAACACCGGACCGGCAGCGACAATGGCAATCCGTTGCAGGGGGGGCTTGTCCGCGAAGGAGCGCTTGCGGTCCTCTTCGGAGATCTCGGCGTCGTCACCTTCGCCGACCATCTTAACGTAGCCGCCCAGCGGCAGGGCTGAGAGCAGGTACTCCGTTTCACCGACCTTTTTACCGAAAATCTTGGGCCCGAAACCGAGCGAGAACTTCTCCACCCCGACCCCAAAGCTCTTGGCGAGGAGGAAATGTCCCAATTCATGAAAAAAGATCAGCGCCCCGAGGGCGACAATCGCGTACAGTATGCTCATAAAGCTACCCTCTCTTGTTGCGGCCGGAATCGGTATTTGGCTGGCCGGCTGCAGATGACTGGTAAGGGATTCAGGGCCACCAGGTGGCTCCCTGTTACTTTGTTCATCATTCTGAAGCGCCCCAAACGTCCCCGGCAGTGGAGACGCTTGAGGTGAGTTGCCTAATGGCTGTTAGATACCAGTATATAGAGAAATCTCTTATGCGAGTTAACAAATCAGCGCCAGTCTGATTCGCTAAAGCGCCACCCCGAGGGCCTCGCGCGCTGTTCTTCTCCCCCAGCGGTCCGCCTCCAGAACTTCCTCGATGGAATTGAGCGCGTGGGGAGTGTGCATACCCATGACCCGCTCGATCGATTCGGCAATCGCCATGAAACCGATCCGCCCCCCAAGAAACGCCTCTACTGCAATCTCGTTGGCGGCGTTCATGACCGCAGGCATACTCTCGCCGGCCTGCAATGCCTGGTAGGCAAGTCTCAGAGCGGGGAAGCGCACCAGATCGGGATTGAAAAAAGTAAGCCCGGAAAGGGTTGTGAGGTCAAGCGGCTTCACCCCTGATGGGATGCGCGCCGGATAAGTCAAGGCGTAGGCGATCGGCCCCTTCATGTCGGGCACGCCCATCTGCGCCATAACGGAGCCGTCCAGGTATTCAACCATGGAGTGTATGATGCTTTGCGGATGCACGTTCACCGCGATACGCTCGACCGGGATGTCGAAGAGCCAGCGCGCCTCGATCACCTCGAGCCCCTTATTCATCATGGTGGCTGAGTCGACGGTGATTTTTCTCCCCATGCTCCAGTTCGGATGATTCAGGGCGTCGGTGACTGTGGCGCTCGCCAGCCGCTCGCGGGACCAGTTCAGGAACGGTCCGCCGGAAGCGGTCAGGATCAACCGGGAGATGTCCTGGTTCCGATGCCCCACCATGGACTGGAAAACCGCGCAGTGCTCGGAGTCGACGGGGTAAAGTTTCACACCGTGCTCGCGCACCATGTCCATGATCAGATGCCCGGCAGTCACCAGGGTTTCCTTGTTGGCGAGCGCTACGTCCTTACCGGCCATAATCGCAGCCGCGGTCGGCACCAGACCCGCCGCCCCGACGATTGCCGCCACCACCATAGTGGTTTCGGAGGCAGTCGCAGCAGCGATCATTCCTTCTACGCCATGCAGGATCTCGGGCTTCTTTCTACCGGGGAGCATCCGCTTCAGAGCGCGGGCGTTCTCCTCGCTCAGGACCGAAACTACCTCAGGGGAAAAGGTCTCAATCTGCTGCTTCAGGAGTTCCAGATTAGAGCCGGCGGTAAGCGCTACCACCCGGAACATGTCGGGCTGGGCAGTAACAACCTCCAGAGTGCTTACCCCGATAGAACCGGTCGAGCCGAGAATGGTGAGCTTTTTCATAATACCCTCGCTAGTCTATATAACAGTTCAGCGCAGCGATTTCGTAGCTCGCGTTGAGGCTACGAAACGCGACAGCAATGGTGCATATTGTTGCATGTTGCAATGTTGCGTGGCGGTGAAGCCGTTCAACGGCAGCCTAGCGCAGCAGAAAATAAGCGTAGTAATAAGCCACGGGGCCGGCGAACAGGATGCTGTCCAGCCGGTCCAGGATCCCGCCGTGCCCGGGGAAGATGGATCCGGAATCCTTCACCCCACAGCTTCTCTTGATGAGTGACTCGAAAAGGTCACCCAACTGGCCAAGTACGCCAAGCAGCAGCGCCGTTGCAATACAGTCGAAAGCGATCAACTCGGGAAAAAAGATCGCCTTGGCAAGGAACGCCCCGCCAATACTCCCGGCAAGCCCGCCAAGTGAACCTTCGACGCTCTTCTTGGGACTCACCGCCGGATAAAGCTTGGTCTTACCAAACGAGGATCCTACATAGTAAGCGGCGGAGTCGCCAGTCATGACGATCACCATAATCAGGAAGAGCCAGGAAACGCCGTGCGGCAACATCCGGATCATTACCAGGTGGGAAAGCAGCAGCGGCACGTAGAGAAACCCCATCAGCACCAGTGCGGCCTCCGCAGCGGCCTGAGGAATCTCCTGCAGCCGGAACAGCGCAATCAGGGAAAAGACAAGCACCAGACCGGTGAGTGCCATGAGGGGGAATACCGGATTCCCGGCAAAAACGGTAAAAATTGCCGAAGCCCCGCACAGGGCGGCAAGCCTCCCCTCCCCGCGCCTTCCGGGAAGCGCCATCCGGTAGAATTCATCCAGGCCGGCCAGCGCGATCAGAAACATGAGCAGAGAAAACTGGAACGCCGTCGCCTTAAGGGTGAACAGTATGACCAGAGGAAGCAGCAGTGCGGCAGTAATTAGTCGTTGGATATCGCACTCCTATGAAGCGAAGCCGCTCGCTTTCGGGATGGGCTAGACTCCGTCTTGACGGAGCTGGTCGCTGGTCATGCCAAACCTGCGCTCCCTGGATTGAAAGCAGCGAAAGGCTCGTGCCAGTTCGTTACGGTCGAAATCGGGCCAGTTGACCTCGGTGAAGTAGAGTTCTGCGTAGGCGAGTTGCCAGAGCAGGAAGTTGCTGATGCGCATCTCGCCGCTGGTCCGGATCAGGAAATCCGGGTCCGGTATTCCCGCAGTGAAGAGCCTCCCTGAGAAGAGCTGCTCGTCGATTGCCTCGGGGTCCAGGTGACCGGCGGCGGCATCGAGCGCGAGGCGCTTGGCCGCCGAAACGATTTCCTGGCGGCCTCCGTAGGAAAGAGCCAGAGTCAGGAGCATGCCGGTGTTCTTGGCCGTCTTAGCGATGGCAGCGTCAATTTCCTGGTTGATGTCGACCGGGAGATCGACGCGGTTGCCGATTACGTTGAAACGGATGTTGTCCTGCATCATGCGTGCGATTTCAGAGCGGATGAACTGCTTTAGCAGGGCCATCAGCGCCTTGACCTCGGTCTTGGGCCGCAGCCAGTTTTCCGCAGAAAAGGCAAACAGGGTGAGATAGCGGATTCCCAGGCGCGAGCACTCTTCGACGATCAAACGGACGGTATCCGCCCCCTTCTTGTGGCCGACGATCCGGCGCAGCATCCGCTTCTTGGCCCAGCGCCCGTTGCCGTCCATGATGACGGCGAGGTGCACAGGGAGGTTTTCCGGCGATAACGTATTCATAGCCACCCTAGAAACAAAAAATCCCCTTGAAGCCAGGGGGTAGCGGGCAACGGAAAATCCGTTCACCGCGCAGCGAGGCTGCCGGGGGGGAAATCCCCCCGGCGCAAGGAGTGTTTATCAGACCTCCATGACCTCTTTTTCCTTGTGAAGCTGCACCTCGTCGATCTTCGCGACGTGGCTGTTGGTGAAATCCTGGACTTCCTTTTCGGCGCGCTTCAGCTCGTCCTCGGAGATCGCCTTGTCCTTCTCAAGCTTCTTCAGGCTGTCGATGGCGTCGCGACGGATGTTGCGCAGAGCCACCTTGGCCTCCTCGGCATCGCGTTTTAACTGCTTCACGATATCCTTGCGCCTCTCCTCGGTGAGCGGCGGCAGGTTCAGGCGGATGGTCTTGCCATCGTTGGCCGGGGTAAGCCCGAGGTTCGCGTTCATGATCGCCTTCTCGATGGCCTGGATCATCTTCGGCTCCCAGGGCTGGATCGTGATGGTCCGCGACTCGGGGACGGCCATGGTAGCGACCTGGCTAATCGGTGAGGGGGTACCGTAGAAATCGACACGCACCTCGTCCAAAAGCGAGGTGCTGGCGCGACCGGTGCGCACCCGCTGATATTCCTTCCTCAGCGACTCGATGCTCTTGTCCATGGTGACGTTCATTTTGGTGATGACATCCTTGACCATTGCTTAAACTCCTTTCACGAGGGTGCCGATCCGCTCGCCGCAGACGACCCGAACGACGTTACCGTCGGTCGTCACGTCGAAAACGATGATCGGAAGGCTGTTATCCATGCAGAGCGAAATCGCGGTGGCGTCCATCACCTGGAGCCCCTTTTTCAGCACTTCGAGGTAGTTAAGGGTCTCAAACTTGGTGGCGCTGGGGTCCTTGTGCGGGTCGGCCGAATAGACGCCGTCAACCTTGGTCCCTTTCAGAATAACGTCCGCGCCGATCTCCATTGCCCTCAGGCTCGCGGCGGTGTCAGTGGTGAAGTAGGGATTGCCGGTGCCGGCTCCGAAGATCACCACCCTTCCCTTCTCCAGGTGCCTGATGGCGCGCCGGCGGATGTAGGGCTCGGCGACCTCGGCCATGGCTATTGCCGACTGGACCCGGGTGTCAACGCCGACCTTCTCCAGGGCGTCTTGCAGGGCGAGGGAGTTGATCATGGTGGCGAGCATGCCCATGTAATCCGCGCTGGCACGGTCCATCCCCTTGGAGGAGGCCGCCAGGCCGCGAAAAATGTTGCCGCCGCCGATGACGATTGAGAGCTGCACGCCGAGTTCCACGACCTGCTTCACCTCGCGCGCGATGGTGGTAATGGTGATCGGATCGATGCCGTACCCCTGATCGCCCCCGAGGGCCTCGCCGGAGAGCTTCAGAAGTACTCTTTTGTAATACGGTTCTGCCATGATGGTCACCTTGCGTACGGGAAAAGGGAAAGACGAAAAGCGGTTTTACGATCTACGACAAAGGCCGTTCTACGTTCTACGTTCTACGTTCTACGTTCTACGTTCTACGTTCTACGTTCTACGTTCTACGTTCTACGTTCTACGTTCTAC
>JGI24143J45723_1000428_pt1 | contig 21726 bp, 18 predicted proteins | sample BarGraIncu00432A_FD_45723 | JGI IMG/M metagenome (IMG submission 45723) | reverse complement strand
GGTTCAACTCCGGCGACAACCCAATGGCGGGATCAGAATCCTGCCGATACAGCAACCTTTGTTTGGGGGATAGTTCCGATGATTATTCGCCCCTACACTCTGTAATGGCACTGAGACGGTTGGCCGTGCGCTGTTAAAAGGGGCTCCGAAGCTATCCTGCTTTGTCCGAAGGCCCCCCCCTTCAGGCAACGACCCTCACCTTTTGGACTTTTGGCCGCTTTTGCCGCCGCGCCCTGAGGTGGAGCGTTCCTTCTCTTCGGTGCATTTCTCACCGATTTCCTGCAGCAACTGCGCCTTCATATACTGAGTGCAGCCGGGAAAGATCTTTTTCTCCTCGTCCTGAACATGATGTAATATCCCTTCCCGCATTTCGCTAAAGGTGGAGATCCACTCGTCGTCATCGACGTCCAGATCCTCCAGTTGCGAAAGGAAGCTTTTCACCTTTTCATGTTCTTCAACAGCATCCGCGGCCAAGCCTTTCAGCTGATTGACCTTTTGAAGTTGAGGATAAAAGTGCTTTTCCTCCAGTTGCATATGCTTTTCCAGGGCATCCTGGAGCGTGGTGAAGCGATCCTCCCTCTCGCTTTCAGCACCATCCTCGATCTGGGTCATCCACTTCTCAACCTGCCGATGGTCTCTTTTCAAAAGTTCAAAAAGTTTCGCTTCCATAGTTCCTCCTTGGGTTTAGGCGGCATTTCCCTTTTTCAGGCTGCGGCGCCGCGTGCCAGCCTCGGGTTCATTACGATTTTGATGCAGCCGTCTTTTTTCTCGTTAAAAAGCCGGTACCCCGCGGGAGCGTCCTCGAGGGCCATGCGGTGGGTGATGATGAAGCTGGTATCGATCGCCCCGGTGGCGATCAGTTCCATGAGGGGCTTCACGTATTTATGCACGTGGGTCTGCCCCCCCTTCAAGGTAAGCCCCTTAGCGAACAGGGCACCCATGGGCATCTTGTCCACGAAGCCGCTATAGACCCCGGGAACCGAAATGATGCCCCCCTTACGACAAGCCTTGATCAGCTGGCGCAGCGCCATGGGGCGGTCGTTCTCCAGTTTGAGGGATTGCTTCACCGTGTCATAGGCTGCCTCGATCCCGGAGCCGTGGGCCTCCATGCCGACCGCATCGATACAGGCGTCGGGGCCGCGGCCGCCGGTCATGTTGTGCAGCGTCTCCGCGACATCCTGCTCCTGGTAGTTAATGATTTCGGCATCGCAGTGAATACGGGCCAGTTCCAGGCGTTCAGGAAAACGATCGATGCCGATGACGTTGGTCGCTCCCAGATGTAGGGCGCTCTTCATGGCCATGAGTCCGACCGGACCGCACCCCCAAACAGCGACGGTATCACCGGCCTGGATGGCACAATTCTCAGCGGCCTGGTAACCGGTGGGGAAGATGTCGGTCAGAAAGAGCACTTGCTCGTCAGTTAATCCCTCCGGGATCTTTTGCAGCCCGACATCGGCATAGGGCACCCTGACGTACTCCGCCTGCCCCCCCGCGTATCCACCGTATAGGTGCGAGTAGCCGAAGATGCCGGCACCGGTGTCCCCATAGAGTTGCTCCAGCAGGAAGGAGTTCGGATTGGAGTTATCGCAAAGCGCCCAGAGCTCCTGCTGGCAGTACCAGCAGTCGCCGCAGGAAATGGGGAAAGGAACCACGACCCGGTCACCCTTGGCGAGGTTGCTGACCCCCGAACCAAGTTCCACCACGACCCCCACGAACTCGTGACCCAGGATGTCCCCATCCTTCATGGTCGGGACCAGGCCGTTGTAAAGATGCAGGTCAGAGCCGCAGATACCGGTCAGAGTTACCCTGACGATGGCGTCTCGCGCATTGAGGATTTGTGGATCCGGTACCCGGTCCACTTGCACATTATGTTTTCCATGCCAGCATACAGCTTTCATACCTTCTCCTTTTATGCCTGGGTAACGTCGTTTTCGGGCGGCAGGTGCGGCGTTTTCTAACTTGGTGTGGGACTACTGCGCAGCGCTGGTCCGCTCGGCCGTCGCGGTTTCGCCCGTTTCCAAGATCTGCTTGAGCCGCTTCAGGTCTTCCTCGATCTGCCCGGCACTGATGGCGTTGGCAAGCTTGGCAGCCGCAGTTCCGGCGCGCCCTCCCGGGGGATAATAACGGATACTCACCTTTACCTCGGTGCCGCGCCCACCGGGGGCCTCGCGAAACTCGACCGTTCCCTCGTTGGGCAATTCCGCGTCCCCCACGGAGCGCCAAAGGATGAGCTGGCCCGGATAGTCCTCCACCATTTCCGCGTCCCACTCAAGGGTTATCCCGCCAGGCCCGCGTGCCTTCCAGTGTGAGCTATTCTCTCCCGTTACCTGCACCGACTCCAGGTGACGCATGATTCGCGGCAGGTTTTCCAGGTTGCGCCAGAACTCGTATACCTGTTGAGGGGTTCGGTTTATGGTGAGAAACTTTTCTACCCGCACCCCCTTTTCCGCAGCGCTGGTCGTGTCGATGCCAGCCGCCTCGAAGAGGTCGCAATGCCCGGTCTTCCCTCGATAAAAGAACATGCCGCCGGCGACTAACTGCGCCAGACCTGGCAAAAAGCGCTTCTTGGCGATGCTTTTGATTCCAGACAACGCCAGCGCCGCTCCGCCGACCATGGAGGCGTTTCTTTCCTGCAGCCCGACATTTATCCTTTTTTGTTTCCCCCCCGTTCCTGGGCGGCCACCTTCGTGTGTCAATTCCATCGCTGTCTCCTTCGCTTTTTTTTGGATTCCGAGCGCCTGAAATTATCAATTAGAGTTATTTAACATATATCGTTTAGATTGCAACCTGGTGAGTGGAGGGTGCGGCTATTTGGCTCCCAGCACAAAGTTGACAAAAAAAACCAGGTCATCGACCTGGCTCCGAGTGCTGTCACTGGAAGTGAAACTTCTTATTTGTTCTTTTGGGTTCCCTTCCAACCTTTAGCTGCGGGCTTCCTCTGGCAGGAATAGCTTCCCATGGCCTTGCCAGATCCGTTTCCTTTTGATCCATCGGGGTAAGCGCCAGTGCCAGCGCCGCTCCTGTCACTGCCATAACCGCCCTGGTCACTGTCGTTAGTACCTCCTGCCCCACTGCCGCTGGCGCTGCCGGATTCGTTGCTATGCCTGCCCGGTAAAGAATCGGTGCCAAAACTGGTGCCGGTGTGAGAGATGTTGCCGCCATTTGCCTCAATGATCCCGGAACCTTTAGCCCTGTTAGCCAATCCCGACAGAGCGAACAGCGCTATGGCGCTAAGAAGTGTGAGTCGGACCGTTTTCATGCCGCTTCTCCTTTTTCCTTTTATTGCAGCTTCTTTGTGGTGTGCACAGGCCCTCGATTATTGTAACATTCCAACCCTGCAGCTTGAAATCGATTAATACTTGAATCGATCCTTGGTGACCCAGCGCACATACACCCCGGCTTAAATACTTTATCCTCGGGCAGCTTCAAAATACCTGATGAATTTATCCAGTCGGAAGAATCAATAGTCAAAAGGAGGGTACCAAGCAATGGCTTCAAATTGCGTGATCGGGGTCTGCCTCGCCGTTTTATGCGCGACCCCTGTGTTTGGTGAGGGGGGGACTACAACCAGTACTATCAAGTTGGCAAAATATATGGAGGAAAAAACGTCCGGGCTGAGGCAACCTGAGGCGGCGTCCCAGGTGAAGGTAACCGAAAAATATAACCTTTACGAGATTGACGGTTCCTCGACTGATGAACTGCGCGCCCAAATGAAGCGAAACGGCACCACCTGGAATGACGGCAAAATCTATGCGGCATTGACTACCTGGGACATACATTACAACTACGACATCAAGTCCTCAAACGGCAGGTATTACCTCGACTCCATCAAGACCGACGTTGACATTGTCTTTCACCTCCCAAGGCTCGTCCCCCAAAAGGCATCGGAGCAGTTGGCGACCTCCTGGAATGACTACCTGACCCACCTGAAGGCGCATGAATACGGCCACAGGGATATCGCGGTCGGAGTAGGACAGGAGATCTACCAGGCGCTCGCCTCGCTCGGCTCTGCTTCCAGCAGGAAAGAGCTGGATGACTTGGCCAATAAGATTATCAGGGCGAAATTTCAACATTTAAAGCAGGCACAGGTTGACTATGATCTGGAGACCCACCATGGGAAAAAGCAGGGGGCTGTGTTAATGGACCCGCAGGTAGCCAGTGTATCGAAAGCAGCCCATAAGACGCAAATTGCCCTGATTCCGTTAACGAACGGGCAGGCGCAGCATGCCAATGTCACGGTACCGAACAGGCAGGTGCAGCTTGGCGATGTCCCGGTACCAAACGGGCAGGTGCAGCATGCACCGAGCCGGCAGGCGCAGAATACCAGTGTGCCGGCTATCTGACCGGCAGCCGCGGCTACTGCCCCCCGGTAAGGATCGGCAGGCGCAGGACGCCGATGATCCGGCGCGTGATCCCGGGTACACAGTTCCAATGTCCTGGTGACCTGTCCCGAGAGATCCTGGCCCCTAGGGATCGCTGACCATGTCCGAAAATGGCTGGTAGCGGCAGCCATTTTCCCGTATCCTGACAGGCATGGAAAAGATGGATACGGATACGCTCTACCTTGCTTTCAGCACCAGGGATCCCCGTCATGACGGACGCTTCTACGTCGGGGTAACCACCACCGGCATCTACTGCCGTCCGACCTGCCCGGCTCGCCCCAAGAAAGAAAACATACGGTTCTTCAGGAGCAAGGCTGAGGCGGAAAACGCCGGCTTTCGCCCTTGTCTGAGGTGCCGGCCCGACCTCTCGCCCACCAGCATCCAGTGGCAGGGAACCGCGGCCGTCATCGCCAGGGCCTTCGGCATGATCAACCGGGGCGAAGCCGACGGGAGCAAACTGTCCGATCTTGCGGAGCGCCTCGGCATGACGGACCGCCACCTGAGAAGACTTTTCCGGGAACACCTCGGCGCCTCCCCCCTGGAAGTCGCCATCTCGCGCCGGCTGCACCTGGCGCGCCAGCTGCTGTCGCAGACCCGGCTCAGCATCACCGACATCGCCCTTGCCTCCGGATTCAGTTCCCTCAGACGCTTCAACGACGCCTTTGTCACCACCTACCAGAGAAACCCCAGCGACTTTCGCAAAGACGAGGGTGATGCCGCGGCTGCCGCGGATACCCTCACGCTGCGCATCCCCTATGTCGAGCGCTACGATTGGGATAACCTGATGCGCTACTTCGCCAGGCACGAGGTGTATGGCATCGACGCCATCGACGACAACTGCTACCTGCGGCACTTAAAGACGGCGACCGCCGAGAGCTACCTCAAGGTGGCGCATCTGGAAGGGAGCCGCTCGCTGCAGGTTACCCTGAAAGTCGGCGACTTCAGCGAGATCCGACGCCTGATCGACCAGATACGGAGCGTGTTCGATGTCGACCACAACCCAAGCCAGATAACTCTGCCACCGGACTGCCCGAGTGCCCTGAAAGAGCTCCTCGACGGGGGGGCGGGAATCCGGGTACCCGGCGCTTTCGACCCGCTGGAAACCGCGGTATCAGTGATTCTCGGGCAGCTGGTTTCCACCGATCAGGGGCGGCTGAACCTGAGAAAGCTGGTGGAAAAATACGGAGAGAGGAGCAAAGTCCCGCATCACCCGCGCCTGAGCCACTTCTTCCCGGCTCCGATGGTGCTGGCAACTGAGGAGCTAACGTCACTAGGGTTCACCAAGGTTCGCGCCAACGCCATCAGGGAGATTGCCATTGCTACCCTCGAGGGGAGACTCGACCTTTCGCGTATCTGCGACCTGGAGCGCACCAGGAAGGCTCTTTTAAACATCAAGGGGATTGGCCCCTGGACCATAGAGATGATCGCCCTCAGGTGCCTGGGCGACACGAATGCCTTTCCCGGGTCCGATCTCATTATCAACCGGGCACTGGAGCACTACCGGATCATTCCGGAGCAGTTCAGCCCCTGGCAGAGTTACCTTGCGCTCAGTATCTGGAAGAGTCATCTGACGGGTCTGTCACAGGGGCCGCTGAGGAAGACAAAGCAAAGCGTCCAGTGCAGCATGGCGGAGAGGAGTTAACGGATGAAAACATATCAGCTTACCTGGATGAGTCCCCTGGGAAGACTGCACCTTATTGCAAACGACCAGGAACTGCTCTGTCTTGCCTTTGATCAGAATCGGGACGCCTGTCAGTGCAGGCTGGGCGTAAGCGAAATGAGACAGCAGGGAAACCCCGTCATTGACCGGGCTCAGCAGGAGTTGCAGGAATACTTTGCGGGGAGGCGGAGATCCTTTTCTGTCCCTATCAACCTGCAGGGAACCGCCTTTCAGAAAAGAGCCTGGGAGGCCCTGCGGCGCATACCGTTCGGGACGACCATTAGCTACGGGGAGCAGGCGAGGGATTTGGGGGAAGCGGCGGCGGTACGGGCCACGGGGACGGCCAATGGCCGTAACCCCATCGCGATAATTGTCCCCTGCCACCGGGTGGTGAGGAGCGACGGCACCCTGGGTGGCTACGCCGGCGGAGTGGAGTTTAAGGCGAGCCTTCTGGAGCTTGAGTCGCGCTTTCCCCCTCCCGGCTCCCCTTGACCTGGTTTCCGGAGCGCTCCACGGGAAAGAGGATTTTGGGAGCGGAGTCATGGGAGAGGAAGCTTCCCCCGCGAGAACCCGCTGAGAGCCTCAGGCCCCTCTAGCCGTGAATTTTGGTCTTGATGCGCAGTTGGGGTTGAAACTCCCAGGGCGGCTGTGGGATTCCCTGCAACCAGAGGCCGATCCTCTTGGCACGCGCCTTTTTTTCGGCTGCCAGGTACCTGGGGTAATCGGCCTGGCTGGCCGACTTCTGATAGGCCCAGGCCCACCCGTCGGCGACCATTTCCAGATTGATGTTGCGACCGTCCAGATAGACCACGGCAAGCGCCACCTGTTTGGGATCGTTTTTGTAGACCAGGGTGTTGCGAATCTCGATCTTCACCTGTTGATGCAGCACCTTGATCGACAAAGCGCGGAAGGCTTCCTCGGCATAGGGCTGTCCAGCCTTGGACCAGCCGCTGAATTTGTCGACCTTCGCGGTCTGAGGCGCCGCTATGCCATAGAGCCGTACCTTGATCTCGGTACCGAAGGAGTTGACCGTTATCAGATCGCCCTCAGACAAGCCAACCACAAGCCCCTCAATGGTACTTTTGGGCGTTTCGGCAAACACAGGCAAAGCAAAGAACAGCACTAGACCTGACAGCAGCGTTAGTATCGTACATCCGGCTTTCAATCAGCCACCTCACGTAGTAGACCCACAAAAACAATAGACACTTTAGCGTAACAATTGGTGCTCTGGCTCTGGGAGCAATTCTTCCTGCCTCTGAATGGGAGCCAAGCTCAGCGGGTCAGAGACCTTTTCGGACGGGGACGGACTGGGCAATTCCGGCAGGACCTTGATCAGCAGCTGGTACGCGAGGACCTCCAAGGCGACGATTCCCACCGAGATCATGACCTCGGCGAAAGAGGGGAAGTAGTGCCAGCCGGAACCCGGATTGAAGCCGATCAGGTAGACGTTAAAGCGGTACAGCCCGCCACCCAGCAGCATCATCGCGGCCGAGAGGAAGAGCAGGCGTGGAGAGCGTCTCTGCTCGCCGATGAAAAGCGGGGCGGAACCAAAGGCCATGAGAAAAAATTCGGCCAGAAAGAAGCCCGAATAGAAATCACCATGAAAAACAGCAGAGAGCTGGTCGCGCTGCACCAGGTCTCCCACCCGAATGACGAGCCAGATAACCGTCAGCCAGGGGATCAGGCGCGCCAGGGCGGCCAGTTCATTTCTTTCATACTCCCGTTCCAGCACCTTCGAAGCAACGATCGACTCCAGTATGACCATGGCATACCCCAGGTAGATGCAGTTGATCAGAAAGAGCAGCGGCAAGAACGCGGTGTGCCAGAGCGGGTGCAGCTTGGTTGAGGCAATCAGCATCAGCGACCCCAGTGCGGACTGGTGCATGGTGGGGAGTATGATACCGACCACCACGATCCCTATTAGCGCCCGGTTCAGCCTGGCGTGCGTAAGTGACCGGGCCGCGGGTGCTGCACTGGTGATGGTTCCGTGCCGGGCGCCCTCCCCGTGCTCGATCTGGAACTGCAGCACGAACCGGCGCAGCAGCTTCGGCCCGCCCCGCTCCAGTACGACCATGATGCCGGGGAGAAACTCGATCCCCTGTGCCACGCAGTAGCCGATGATGCCAAGCCCCAGTTCGAACATGGCGGAGGTCGGCTGCCAATGCGTCGGCACGAAAAAGCCGTAGGCGTTCCAGGGGCGGCCGATGTCCACCACGACGGAACTTGCGGCCAGGCAGGAGCCGAAAAGACTGATCAAAATGGCGGACTTGATGAGCGCATGGTACTGCCAGCGGTTGCGGATGTAGATCAGCACGGCTACCGCGTAGCCGCCGCAGGCGATTGCCGTGCCGATGGCGACGTCGTAGGCGACCCAGATGCCCCAGGGGTAGCCGTCACTCAAGTTCGAAACGGCCCCGATCCCCTTGGCAAAGCGGACCGCGATGAAGAAAAGGCCGACCAGCGACAGGGACAAAAGGGCAAAGAACGGTTTGGTGCAGATGCTCCTTTTCACCCTGCGAAAAGCATTGCCGGTTTCAGTCATGAACTCCTCCTCAAGGGGCGCATTTTACCCGCAGATTAGAGCCACTGTCAACCCTCGTCGTACTCTGGTGGCAGAACTGGCGCCCATCCACTTTTTCCGACGCTGATTTGCCGATACAAAAAGAGCCCCGGAGATGCTCCCGGGGCTCTTTTCAGTACTGAAGAAAACCGGCCGATCAGGCTTCGTCGAAGAGCGCCGTGGAAAGGTAGCGCTCTGCCAGGTCAGGAAGGATCACCACAATGGTCTTTCCTGCATACTCGGGGAGGTTCGCCAGTCGTACCGCGGCGGCAACTGCAGCGCCGCTGGAAATGCCGACCAGAAGCCCCTCTTCGTGGATCAGGCGCCGGGCGTATTCGAGCGCCTCGTTGCTGTCAACCAGTTCCACCCGATCGACCAGGGAAAGGTCGAGGGTGTCGGGGATGAAACCTGCGCCGATCCCCTGGATTTTGTGCGGACCGGGGGTTAGTTCCTTGCCGGCGAGTTTCTGGGAGATAACCGGGCTTTCTTTCGGCTCGACTGCCACGGAAATGATTTGTTTGCCCTTGCTCTTCAGGTAGCGGGAGATGCCGGTGATAGTCCCGCCGGTGCCGACTCCCGAAACGATTACGTCGACTGCGCCATCGGTGTCATTCCAGATTTCCGGACCGGTCGTTTTCTCGTGAATCGCAGGGTTAGCGGGGTTCTTGAACTGCTGCGGCAGGAAGTAGCGCACCGGATCTGAGGCGGCGATCTCCTCTGCCTTGGAAACGGCTCCCTTCATCCCTGAGGAACCGGGTGTGAGGATCAGGTGCGCGCCCAGTGCCGCAAGCACCCGGCGCCGCTCGATGCTCATGGTCTCCGGCATGGTGAGGGTGAGCTTGTAGCCGCGCGCCGCTGCCACGTAGGCAAGAGCAATCCCGGTGTTGCCGCTGGTCGGCTCGATTATTTCCACCCCGGGCTTCAGCACGCCGCGCGCCTCGGCATCCCAGATCATGTTGGCGCCAATCCGGCACTTGACGGAGTAGGCAGGGTTGCGCCCCTCGACCTTGGCGAGGACCGTCGCCTGTGCCCCCTTGGTGACATGGTTCAGTCGCACCAGCGGGGTATTGCCGATAGATTGGGAATTGTCTTGGTAGATGCGGGACATGACGATGATCTCCTTTTCAATTGTAGGTAGTACCGCTATAGCAGCATTGGCTGAGGCTCGTTGTGATGCGGGCAACCGGTGTTGATAGAAAGTGTGCCTTTGTATCTTTATATTTATCCAGAAAGCTGTCAAGTACTTTTTGCAGGTTGTTGACTTAAATAGTGTGTTATAGCAGGAGTTGCAGATTGCTGCGCCGGTGGTGTTTAGCGGTCGTGGCTAGATCTGGTAATCCTCGGTAAACACCCGCACCTTGCGGGGACGGGCGAAAACCTTCTCGCCGACGGAAAGCATTAGTCGGTCGGCGACATCCCGGGAGAGATCGACCTCGACCGCCTCGCTCCCACCGGCAAGTATCAGGTCGATCCGCACCAGGGGACCGACCGCCAGGATGTAGCGGACTTCTGCCTCGATGGAACTGGTGTCCTGCGGCAGCCGCTCGATCTCTATGTCGTGGGAGCGCACATAGCCGACCGCGGCGGAGTCGTTGGTGGCGGCGTGCTCCGGCGAGGCAAGCACCATCCCCCCCATCTGGGCCTTCCCTTGGTGCACCCTCCCCTGGAACAGGTTCACGTTGCCGAGGAAGTCGAAGACAAATGGCGTCGCCGGGCGGTCGTACACCTCGGACGGAGTCCCTTGCTGCTCGATGCGCCCCTGGTTCATGACGACGATGCGGTCCGCGACCTCAAGCGCTTCTTCCTGGTCATGGGTCACGAAGACGCTCGTGACGTGAATTTCGTCATGCAGGCGCCTGAGCCAGCGCCGCAATTCGAGGCGGACCTTGGCGTCGAGGGCGCCGAACGGTTCATCCAATAGTAGCACCTGCGGCTCGACCGCCAGCGCACGGGCGAGCGCCACCCGCTGCCGCTGCCCTCCGGAGAGCTGGCCGGGATAACGGTCGGCGAGCTGCTCCAGCTGAATCAGCTTCAAAAGGGTAAACACTTTGTCGCGGATATCTTCCTTGCTGGGGCGCGACTTTTTCGGTTTCACCGTGAGGCCAAAGGCGATGTTGTCGAAAACCGTCATGTGACGGAACAGAGCATAATGCTGGAATACGAATCCGACCTGGCGCTCCTGGACATGGCGCTTGGTCGCCTCCTCCCCATTAAAGAGAATGCGGCCGCTGTCCGGGGTCTCGAGACCGGCTATGATGCGCAACAACGAGGTTTTGCCTGAGCCTGACGGCCCCAGGAGGGCTACCAGTTCCCCCGAGGGGACTATCAGATTGACGTCGCTGAGCGCGGCAAATTCACCAAAATTCTTGCTGACACCTTCAATTTCAATACTCATATCGATTTACCTTTCGCCTTCAGTTACGGACCGCGACTGTTGGATTTTCCATTCGGCGACCGTCTTGACGGCCAGGGTTACCAGCGCGAGCAAGGCGAGCAGAGAGGCGACGGCAAAGGCCGCCGCGTAGCTGTACTCGTTGTAAAGGATCTCTACCTGGAGCGGAATGGTATTGGTAGAGCCCCGCACATGCCCGGAGACCACCGATACCGCCCCGAACTCGCCCATGGCCCTCGCGTTACAGAGGATCACCCCGTAAAGGACACCCCATTTAATGTTCGGGAAGGTGACCCGGAAGAAGGTCTGCAAGCCGCTGGCGCCGAGCGTCAGCGCCGCCTCCTCTTCATCGCGCCCCTGGGACTCCATGAGCGGGATCAGTTCACGAGCCACGAACGGGAAAGTGACGAAAATGGTGGCGAGGACGATCCCCGGCACAGCGAAGATGATCTTGATGTCGTGGGCCTGCAGCCAAGGGCCGAGCCAACCCTGCAGACCGAAGATGAGCACGTAGATGAGTCCGGACACCACCGGCGAGACAGAGAAAGGAAGATCGATCAGCGTGATCAGCAGGCTCTTGCCGGTGAAGCTGAACTTGGCGATGGCCCAGGCGGCGACGATGCCGAAGAAAAGGTTGATCGGGACGCAGCAGGCCGCAGTCAGCAGCGTAAGCCAGATGGCAGAGAGCGTGTCCGGCTCGTGCAGGGCGGCAAGGTAAGCTTCCCACCCTTTGTCGAGCGCCTGGACGAACACAGCGGCCAGCGGCATCAGCAGGAAAAGCGCAACAAAACCGAGGGCGGCCGTTATCAGCAGGTAGCGAACCCACGCCGGTTCGGAGACGCTGGAAACCTTTTCCCCGTTCTTTTTTAAAGCGTTAGTGGCGTGCATGTAAAACCCCTTTGGGCAAATGGCAATTGATCCGACAGGTCCGACAGGTCCGACTGGCCCGACAGGTCAGGCTGGTCCGGCTGGTCCTCTGCAACAAAGTCAATCAGTCGGCGAACCGTCTGCTCCATTTCTGCAGCAGATTAATGGAGAGCAGCAGCAGGAAGGACGCAACCAGCATGACAGTGGCAATGGCGGTCGCCCCGGCATAGTCGTACTGCTCCAGCTTGGTGATAATGAGTAGCGGGGTGATTTCCGACACCATCGGCATGTTACCGGCGATGAAGATAATCGAGCCGTACTCGCCAACTGCACGGGCGAATGCCAGGGCAAAGCCGGTCAGTATGGCAGGGAGCATGGTCGGAAAGATGACCCGGCGAAAGGTCTGCCAACGGTTCGCCCCAAGGCAGGAAGCTGCCTCTTCGATCTCGTGGTCCAGCTCCTCAAGCACCGGCTGAACGGTCCGCACCACGAAGGGGAGACCAATAAAGATCATGGCAACCATGATGCCGAGCGGCGTGAAGGCGACCTTGATACCGCGGGGTTCCAGATAGGCCCCCAGCCAGCCATTGGGGGAATAGACGCTCGCCAGGGTAATGCCCGCCACGGCGGTGGGGAGCGCGAACGGGAGGTCCACCAGCGCGTCGATCAGCTTCCTGCCGGGGAACCGGTAGCGCACCAGCACCCAGGCCAGCAGAACGCCGAAGACGGCATTGACGGCAGCCGCGAACAGGGCGGAACCGAAGGTGACCCGGTAGGAGGCGAGCACCCGAGGAGCGGCGACAGCAACCAGAAACTGGTCCCAGGTCAGGGTCGCGGTCTTGAAAAAGAGCGCCGAGAGCGGGATAAGCACGATGATGCTCAGATAAAAAATCGTGTAGCCGAGCGCCGGGCCGAAGCCGGGGAGAACGGAGTTTTTTTTACCAAACGAACCCATGGGTCCCTCCTTAATGCATTAAATCATTCGTTAGCTACCCTTAGCTCCTCCTCCCGGAGGGGGAGGCTGGGAGGGGGGCCTCCCCATCCGGAACAAAGACGCTTTCAGCGCCCTGGGCCGTAGATCTGATCAAAAATGCCGCCGTCGGAGAAGTGGGTCTTCTGTGCCTTGGTCCAGCCACCAAAGGTGTCTTCAATGGTGACAAGTTTAAGCTTAGGGAACTGACTGTCATACTTGGCCGCAACCTTCTTGTCGAATGGGCGATAATAATGTTTCGCAGCGATCTCCTGACCTACGGGGGAATACAGGTACTTCAAATACTCCTCGGCTAGTTTCCGGGTCCCCTTTCTGTCCACCACACGGTCAACCAGAGTGACAGGCGGCTCGGCGAGAATGCTCAGGGAGGGGATCACAATGTCGAGACGGTTTTTACCCAGTTCATTCAGTGCCAGAAAAGCCTCGTTCTCCCAGGCTATCAGGACATCACCCTGGCCGCGCTGCACAAAGGTGGTCGTGGCGCCCCGGGCACCGGAATCAAGGACCGGCACATTGCGGTACAACTTACGGACAAACTCTTTTGCTTTCGCCTCGCTTCCACCTTTCTGCCTCAGAGCGTAAGCCCAGGCTGCCAGGTAATTCCAGCGAGCCCCGCCGGAAGTCTTGGGGTTCGGGGTGATGATCTTCACTCCGGGTTGCACCAGATCATTCCAGTCTTTGATCTGTTTCGGATTTCCCTTACGGACCAGAAAGACGATAGTCGAGGTGTAGGGAGAGCTGTTTCCGGGCAACCTTTTCTGCCAGTCCCGCGGGATTAGATTCGCCTTGTTGTGAATCTCATCAATGTCATAGGCAAGAGCCAGTGTCACGACATCCGCGTCCAGCCCATCAATGACCGCCCTCGCCTGCTTACCGGAACCACCGTGTGACTGCTTGACAACCAGGTCCTGTGAGGTGCGCTGCTTCCACTGCCTGGCAAACGCCTTATTGAAATCCTGATACAGTTCACGGGTTGGGTCATACGACACATTGAGAAGTTCGACCTTAGCGAGTGCGGCAACAGGCGCAACGTCAATTGCTAATGCCAGCAATAATGCGGCAACGAAAAGTCTTCCCCTCATGGTATTCCCCCATTTAAATAAGCTGAAAGGTGGACGCGGCAAGTGCCCTGGCCGAAGGTGACGCTCCCCAAAAGCCCCAGATAGTATGCGCTCCCCTACTCTTTCTCGCTGTGACAGTATACCGTTATTTTGCAGGTAAGCTGAATCGTCTCCTGGACTTTTCGGTATTCCTTCGGCGGGACCCGGGCGCTGATCATTAGCGCCCCCTGCTCAAATTCCCGAACCCAAATGATGAGGTTTTTTCTAAGATGAAGAGCTGCCTCAGCGTCACCTTACTTACCCCATCAAGTTGATGGACTAGTAAATAACATTGCACTTATTTTTTGTCAAGTATATTTTTAGTGGTCAAATAATTCACGACCATTCTGCTAAACAATAAAGAAAAGAAAAGCAAACGCCCCTCCAGAACGGTGGAATCATGGAACAAACTGTTATGAGACCAAGGATACAAATCCCATTCCGGTACGAACTCATTTGAGATAAAGCTTGCCACCATCCTCAAAAACTGGTACACAGTGAGATACACAGAGCAGAGATTTGGCCGCTAAAAAACATAGCGATTACGCCAAGTTGCTGTACTCATTAAGTTCTTCGTTAGCATGAGGCGTTTGCACAAACAAAGGCTACTGCCCAGAAATGTCGAAAGACGCCAATGGGTAGACCAGGTATTGTCGGATTAAGGCTTTACTTAAGGTAGCTGGTTTCTTCTAAACCTACGTTGTGCACTGCTGAAAATCTACGAGTGGGGAATGCGCTTCGACCGTCATTAAGGCCGTGGGTTCCCCGCGGCTTTTTTTCGTCCCGGGCACGGGACCTGACATGGAGGTAGTTTAGCACTTTGGACAGTCCGAGTTGCAGCTCACATACCATTCCGCCGTCCACGAACGGTTAAGCCCCCAAAGCACCCCTTCCCTTTTGTCCCGCTTTGGTCGCTTGCCGTTTCCCATGGCGGAAACGACGCTACCAGCGGGGCACGCGGCTTACGGCCGCCTTCCTCACAGCACCCTTAGCAACAAACCTCACCCGCCCGGGATCCGGGACGGCGGACAACCGTCCGCTGTCGTCCGCGTCCCCGTGCGCCGTGAGCGTGAGGTGAATGATCATGACGCCACAACAGCTTTACTTAAGTTCCGTTCTCAAACGGCCACTCACCAATGCGGCGGGCCAGCTTCTTGGCCGCGTCTATGACCTGGCGATCCAACCGGGGGAGGAATTCCCGATCGTGACCCAGGTGCTCTTCCGGCGCGACGGCCAGACCTATTCGGTCGCCTGGGACCGGGTGGTGCTCTTTAACCCCGCGGTCATCTCGGTCTCCTCCTCGGTCGCCGAACTCTCCAGCTACCGGGAGACCGGCGGCGAGATCCACGTCAAGCGGGACATCCTCGACAAGCAGATCGTCGACGTAAATGGCGCCAAGGTGGTCCGGGTGAACGACCTGAAACTCGGGCGCCACAAGAACGCACTTTGCCTCATGTCGGTCGATGTCGGGTTTCGAGGGCTTTTGCGCCGCATGGGGTACGAGAAACTCTGGAGCATGATCCAGAAGGACATCCCGACGCGCGAGATCAGCTGGGAATTCGTAGGCCACCTGGAGGCGAATGCGGCGCGGCTCACCCTGACCATGGCGCGCGAGCAGATAGGCGAGATGCATCCGGCCGACCTGGCGCACATCATCTCCCGGGTCCCCCGGCAGAACATCCAGACGGTCCTTAACTCGCTGGACGATGAGACCGCCGGCGAGGCGATCCACGAACTGGAACCGGAGCTCAGGAGCCGGGTCATCAGCGAACTCGACAGCGAGCGCGCCTCGGACATTCTCGAGGAGATGTCGCCGGACGAGGCCGCGGACGTTTTGGCCGACCTGACCCAGGAGAAGGCGGACGAGTTGCTCGGCCTGATGGACGCCGAGGACGCCGAGGAGATCCAGGAACTTCTCGAGCACGAGGAGGACTGCGCCGGCGGCATGATGAACAACAGCTTCGTCACCATCACCGCGGAACTGAGCGTCGCGGCCGCCCTGGAAAAGGTAAGGCAGCAGGCGCCCGAGACGGACACGGTTTATTACGCCTACGTGCTGGACGACGACGAGCAGCTGCTTGGCGTGGTGTCGCTGAAGGAGTTGCTGATTCAGGAAGGGTCGCTACCGATCTTCGACATCATGACCGAGAACCTGAAGAGCGTGCCGATCGATGCCGACCCCAAAGAGATCCTGGAGATCATCGCGAAATATAACCTAATCGCCGTCCCGGTACTGGACGAAGAGAAGAAAATGGTGGGCATTGTGACGGTGGATGACATCCTGGAAAGGTTCCTGCCGCTCGCGCTGAAGCACAAGAGACACCCGACATACTGATAGAGGGCGCAGGCGCTGCTCACCACTAAAAAGGGCGCACGGCGTTCGCACCAACCAAAAGGGCGAGCCGCCGTGCGCCCCTACGCGAATCTGGCCTCCGCAGGTTCACCCGACAGGAATCAAACATGAAACTTAACAAGAAAAACATCCTGCTCTTCTTCTCCGTGCTCGGTCCGGGGATTATTACCGCCAACGTCGACAACGATGCCGGCGGCATCGCCACCTACTCGGTTGCTGGCGCCAGCTACGGCTATACGCTTCTTTGGACCCTGATCCCGATCACGGTGGCACTCATCGTGGTGCAGGAGATGTGCGCCCGCATGGGGGTGGTTTCCGGCAAGTCGCTCGCCGACATGATCCGGGAGAACTTCGGCGTCAAGATTACCGCCTACCTCATGCTCTTCCTGGTGCTGGCCGACTTCGGAAATACAGTCGCCGAATTCGCGGGGTGGGCCTCGGCCATGGAGGTCTTTGGCGTCAGCAAGTACATCTCGACTCCGATTGGCGCCTGCCTGGTCTGGTGGCTCGTGGTGAAGGGGAGCTACAAGATGGTGGAGAAGATCTTCCTCTTCGCTTGCACCATCTACCTCACCTACATCGTCTCGGCAGTGCTGGCCCATCCTCCCTGGGGTGAGATCATGGTCGCCACCGTCACCCCCTCCTTTGACTTCAAGCCGTCGTACCTGATGATGATAGTCGGCGTGGTCGGGACCACCATCGCACCCTGGATGCAGTTTTATATTCAGTCAGCGGTCGTCGAGAAGGGTGTTCTGGTGGAGAACTACAAGGCCTGCCGGCTCGACGTCATCGTCGGATGCATCATGACCGACGTGGTGGCGTTCTTCATCATCGTCGCCTGCGGTGCTACCATGTTCGTGCAGGGGATCCACATCAACGACGCCAAGGACGCTGCGGTCTCCCTGGCCCCTCTGGCAGGGAAGTACGCCTCGGCACTTTTCGCCATAGGGCTCGCTAACGCCTCGCTTTTTGCGGCTTCGATCTTGCCCCTGGCGACCGCTTATTGCGTCTGCGAGGCGATGGGATGGGAGTCGGGGGTGGATCACGACTTTGAAAGCGCACCGCAGTTCATGTGGCTCTACACCGGGCTCATCGTCCTGGGCGCCCTGGTCATCATGATTCCCAACGCTCCGCTCATCGCGATCATGCTGATTTCCCAGGTGGTAAACGGCGCCCTGCTCCCTTTCGTGCTGATATTCATGCTGGTGCTGATCAACAAGAAGGAACTCATGGGCGAGTATGTCAACTCGAGATTTTTCAACATCGTAGCCTGGCTCACCGTCGCCGTCATGATCGTGCTGACGCTGGCGCTGGTGGTGCAGACCATCATTTCCTAGCTTCGACTGACACAACCCCCCTTCCCCACCGCTCAAAGGGAGGGGGGGGTGAGAATAAGACCACACGACCACACACGAGAAAAGCCGCCAACCCTAAAGGGTTGGCGGCTTTTTTGATACAAAGCGGCGTGACTGGTAATCGGCCCCGCTTAGAAACTGTAGGCAAGCTTCAGGGAAAAAAGATTCGAGAAAGAGTCCGGCTGGTAGGCCTGGCTATCCTGGACCACCACGCCTGCGGAAGTGTTGCGCCTGCTCGTCGAGACCTTGTCGGACTGACCAAACCGCATCCCTTCATACTCAACGCTGATCGCAAATGCGCTCCACTTGATCCCGCCCTCGGCGAAAGCGGAAAGCTTCGCTTTCGGCTGGGTGACGACGTCGTTATATCCGGAGCTCGACAGACTGACGTGGCTTCTCGTGTACACCGGCAGCAGCGCTCCCCCCTTCAGGTACCAGGTGCATCCGGCGCTCTGTAAATCCCCCTCCAGTCCCGCTTTGGTGTAGATGCTGTTCCAATCCTCGCCGGAACGGGTCCTGATCCAGAAGCGATGCCCCAGGCCCAGGAAGGGCTCAAAGGACAGGGCGTCTCCGACCCGCAGCTTGACGCCGATGGCTGCCTCCTCCTTGGTACCGAGATAGGAGGTGTCCGAATCGACTTTGATCTGCCCCGTGAGGTCGTGACCGTCATAATCAATGTTGCCGCCCCACACCTCGGCCGTCTCGGCAAGCGATACTCCCGAGAAGATATCTTTCCTGATGATGCCGGCGCCGTGCATGGCCCCCTTCTCCTTTACGAAGGAGCTGCCGTTCAGCTTCTCGTCCCAGGTAAACCAGCCGGACTTGACATACACCGATATTTCCCCAGCCCCCGCCGACTGTGCGCAGCTACCCACGCAGAAGACTGCGACCATCGCAAACGCCTTTAACATGCCGATAATGTGAGCTGTTTTCATGGTTAATTCCCCCGTTTAGGTTCTTTAACCAGTAACTACAACTATCGGTCCACATTAAGATGATCTATATTAATTTGTTTTAAATACCAGTCATTAATACTGCTTAAACTCTCGCCCCCCAGGCCTAAACGAATATAAGTTTCATAAAGGCTCTGACAAACATTTGCACAAGGTCTCCCCCGCAGGCCAATAAACCATGTCATTTCAGTGACTTATTTAAAAAAGTTTCATCAGACATCTGTGCAGGAGATTGCACAGTTGCAGTGCCTCCCCACCATGCCGTGCCCGGGGAGTTTCCCTGCCAAATTCCTTGACAAGTAACGGTGTTGCGTTGTATTTAACATCAGAATTAATATGTATAAGCTTATTGAGTATCTGTTAAATCAATTCAGAGCCGTCACCGAAGACTGTATTTTGTGGAAAACTTCTGACAACAGAAAAAGGTTGACCATGAGAAGACGGCTGATGTCCAGACTACTGTCACTGTCTATGAGAGCCCAGATATCTCTCATGGCACTGATTGTCGCCCTGCCGGCAGCAGGCATCATCCTTTTTTACGGGATTACGCTGCGAGAGACAGCCATCGCGGCCGCCGTCCAGGAAACTAAAAAGATCAGTGACGGCATCGCCAGCGAACAGGAGCACGCGGCGTCCTCTGCAGAGCAGCTGATGACGGCACTGGCACAACTGCCGGATGTCCGAAATCACGACGCTGCCAAAACCCAAAAATTACTGGCTGAAATCCTTAAAATAAGCCCGTTGTATCTGAACATATCGGTAGCCGGCCCCGGCGGCATCATCTGGGCATCGGCGGTCACCACCCGCCCGGTCCCCATTGCCGACCGGCGCTATTTCAGAAACGCCATGCTAACAGGGAAGTTCTCCTCCGGCGAATACATCGTCAGCAGGATGGCTGCTAAGCCGACCATCAACCTGTGCTATCCCTACAAAAATGATTCAGGCGTGCTGGAAGGCGCCGTATCAGTCGCCTTCAATCTGGAGTCACTGGGACAGTCCCTCTCCATCACCCACCCCGGGAAGTACCGCTACACCCTGCTCGACCACAACGGGATCATTCTCAACAAAAACAGCGAGGTCGAAAACAGCGCCGGGAGTCTGGATTTACCGGCAATGATCCGCAGCATGCAAGGCCCCTCCGACGAGGGTTCCTTTGTCGGCATCGGCGCGGATGGCCAAAAGCGCTTCATCACCTTTCGCAAGCTCCGCCTCAGGGGGGAAGCTACGCCCTACTTGTATGTCCGTGCCGGCATCCCCGTGGCAACCGTCGTGGCCCAGGCCAATTCCCTTTTGATGCGCAACCTGTTGTTCTTCGCCTCGAGCCTGGCCTGTGCTTTCCTGGTAGCCTGGCTCATCGCCAAGCATTCCATCATGGACCGGGTGGCGCTGTTGCAGGACGCGTCGCGCCGCTTGGCTGGAGGGGATCTCCAGGTTAGGGTCGCGGACGGCATTTCCGGGGGCGAACTGGGGGAACTCGGTACGGCGTTTAATGAAATGGCCCAGCAACTCGAGGAGCGCGAAATCGAGCGAAAAACTGTGGAAAGGGCCCTGCGCAAGAGCGAAAACCGCTACCGCTCGCTCTTCGACAATTCACTGTTCGGGATCGTCATGATCGGAACCGATAACAAGTTCCTGCGGGTGAATGACGCCTTCTGCAAGCTTTTGGGCTACCGGGAAAGTGAGCTGCTCGGCGTGCGCACCTTCGCCCAAGTCACCCACCCCGATGACGTGGTCGAGAGCCTGGAAAAGCATCAATCCATGGAGCGCGGTAAGTTCCCGCGCTACACCCTGGAAAAGCGCTATCTCGCCAAATCGGGGCACGTGGTCAGCGTCATCTGTTTCGTCGAGGGGATTTACTCCAGGGAAGGGCTCTTCGAGGGGAACATCGCCTGCGTTCTTGACATCACCGAACTTAAAAACAGCCAGGAGCGGATGCGCCTCTATTTCGAGCGCCAGATCGTCGGGATGGCCATAACAGCGCCGGATAAGAGCTGGCTGCAGACCAATGACAGGCTGCGGCAGATGCTCGGCTACACCGTCCCAGAACTCTCCGGGCTGACCTGGGAAAAACTGACCCACCCGGACGATCTGGAAAAAAGTCTCTACCAGTACAACCGGATGCTGTCCGGCGAGATAAATGAGTATGTCATCGGAAAAAGATACCTCCGCAAGGATGGCAGTTGGATGGATTTCTTCATTTCCATCTGCTGCGTGCGCGAGGGAGACGGGCGTGCCGACTATGTGCTGGCGCTTTACGACGACATCACCCAACGGAAGCGCGTCGAGCTGGAAATAGAGACCCTGCAATCCAGCCTGGAGCAGCGCGTGCTAGAGCGCACCGCGCAGCTGGAGACCGCCATGAGCGAGCAGGAATCGTTCAGCTACTCCGTTTCCCACGACCTGCGCAGTCCGCTGCGCCATATCAACAGCTATCTCGGCATACTGCAGGAAGAGTTTGCGGAAGCACTACCAGACGAGGCCAATTACTACCTGAAGCGCGCCCGCGCCGCCAGCATCAAGATGGGTCAGCTCATCGACGACCTACTGGAACTGGCGCGGGTGAACCGTTCCAAACTGGAAAAGGAAACCATAGACCTGAGTGTTCTTGCCGCAGGAATCATCGCCACCCTCAGAGAAAACAATCCCGAACGGCTCGCGGAAATCGAGATCACTCCCGGCCTCACGGCGCAAGGTGACAGAATCCTCATCGGCCTGGTACTGGAGAACTTGCTCGGCAACGCCTGGAAGTATTCGGCGCGCCGGGAGTGCACCCGGCTCGAGTTCGGAGTGCAGGGTGCCGACCGCGAGAGAGCGTTCTATGTAAGGGACAACGGGACCGGATTCGACATGGCATACCAGGACAAACTCTTCGGCGCCTTCCAGCGGCTGCACGGAGAGGAATTTGAAGGAACCGGCATCGGCTTGGCGACCGTCAAGCGTATCATGGAGCGCCACGGCGGCTCGGTCTGGGCAGATGCACAGCTTGATGCGGGTGCGACCTTTTTTTTCAGATTCCCCTGATGCCGACCGCCCGGCGCCCCTTCCCTTTCACCCTTCCCTTTCACCCTTCCCTTTCACCCTTCCCTTTCACCCTTCCCTTTCACCCTATCCCC
>JGI24143J45723_1000426_pt1 | contig 21867 bp, 19 predicted proteins | sample BarGraIncu00432A_FD_45723 | JGI IMG/M metagenome (IMG submission 45723) | reverse complement strand
TAATTAATAATTAATAATTAATAATTAACAAATTGCTGACAAGTAGGTGTTTATAGGTTAATAAATAGATCATTAAATATCTACGAGTACTTGCTTTGTGATATTACTACGTGATATGAGCCTTTGGCGATATTACTTCGAGATATGATAAGATAACAACTGGTACCAAAAATAATTAACTAATAGACCAATCAACCACTTAACCAATCAACCAATCAACCAATCAACCAATTAACCAATCAACCAATCAACCAATCAACCAAAGACCATGATATTACTTGAGGTAGAGAATGTAGTAAAACAATTTGCGGGACATAGGGCGTTGGATAGCGTGAGCCTGACTGTACCTGAAAATACGATATATGGGTTGCTTGGACCTAATGGAGCAGGGAAGACCACGTTGATACGGATTATCAATTGCATTACGGCACCCGATAGTGGTGAGGTAAGGTTGAATGGCAAACGAATGACTCCGGCGGATGTTGAACAAATCGGATACCTGCCTGAAGAACGTGGACTTTACAAAAAGATGAAAGTAGGCGATCAGGCTCTGTACCTGGCACGGTTGAAAGGAATGAGTAAACAGGACGCACTCAAAGCATTGAAGTACTGGTTTGAAAAATTCGGGATTGAGGAATGGTGGAATAAAAAGGTGGAGGAACTGTCGAAAGGGATGGCGCAAAAGGTGCAGTTTATAACCACTATCCTGCATGATCCTAAGTTGCTTATCTTTGATGAACCATTCAGTGGGTTCGACCCTGTCAATACGGATCTGATGAAACGTGAGATACTGAATCTGAGGGATAAGGGTGCTACCATCATTTTCTCCACCCACAATATGGAAACTGTGGAGGATCTTTGCGAGAACATATCGTTGGTGGATAATGCGAAAATCGTGTTGCAGGGAAATGTAGCTGATATCCGCGCCTCACATGCAACCAATACATTTATTGTCGGGTCTAAAACAGCTTTACAGGATACAGATTTCAACCTTGTTTCACAAAAAGAAAAGAACGGTATTTTTGAAAGCATCATCCTGAAAGATACGGACGAAACCAACAACATTCTTTTAAAGAAACTTTTAGGCTATTCCGAAATACTTTCTTTCGAAGAATTATTGCCGAGTATGAATGACATATTTATAAAAACTGTGAAAGCATGAGCAAGATAAGCCTTATCATAAAGAGGGAATACTCAACCCGTGTGATGAAGAAATCGTTCATCATACTTACGTTCCTTACCCCCATCCTTTTTGCCGGAATGATAACAGTGCCTCTGTGGCTGTCGAGCATCAAAGACAGCAATAAAAAACACATAGTGGTAGTCGACAAAACGCATAGTTACACCCAGGTGCTGAAAAGTAATGAAACTTACCTGTTTGATTTTGTCGACAAGCCTATCGGGAAAATAAAAAAAGAAAATGCAGACAAAGGTGATAATGAGTTCACGGCATTGCTGGTGATAACTGATGATTTGTCGAAGAACCCGAAAGCAGCAACACTCTATTCGGAAAAACAGGTAAACCTGGAACTGAAGGGTTACATATCTGGTATGCTGAATAAGTATGTGGAGCAGCAAAAGCTGGAAGCATACAATATCCCGAACCTGAAAGAGATGGTTGAAAAATCGCGTACCAACATTGATATCCCTACTATTAAATGGGGTGATAACGGACAGGAGAAAGAAGGCTCAGCAGAACTGGCACTGGTGATCGGGATGATCTCTGCCTTTGTTATTTATATGTTTATCATCATTTACGGGGCACAGGTTATGGCAGGAGTAGTGCAGGAAAAGACCAGCCGTATTGTGGAAGTGATAATCTCATCAGTAAAACCTTTTGAGCTGATGATGGGGAAAATTATAGGGATTGCCCTGGTAGGACTGACGCAATTTTTTATGTGGGTAATACTTACAGGAAGTATTTTATTTATTGGCAGCCGTTTTATTGGTGGAGGAGTGGATGTGGCATCTCTGCAACAGGCCAATCAAATGGGCATGCAATCAATGGCAGCCACACAAAGCCCGGGAGAAATGCAACAGCTCTTCGCCATGCTTCACGGGTTTGATTTTATGCAAATTATCGTACTGTTTGTCCTTTACTTCCTGGGAGGTTATTTGTTGTATGCATCCCTGTTTGCAGCAGTAGGTTCGGCTGTAGATAGCGAGACAGACACCCAGCAGTTTTCATTGCCACTGACACTCCCTATTATTTTTGCCATATATGCTGCTATCTATAGCGCACAGAATCCCGATGGACCACTGGCATTCTGGTGTTCTATGATACCTTTTACATCTCCTATTGTCATGATGGTGCGGCTTCCGTTCGATGTTCCCGGTTGGCAGATTGTACTGTCATTGTCTATCCTGGTGCTTTCATTTATCGGGACAACCTGGATAGCCGGCAAGATATATCGTACCGGAATACTTATGTACGGGAAAAAAGTAACCTGGAAAGAAATGTGGAAGTGGTTGAAATACTAGTTCAAGAATTTTGATCTATTGTTTTAATTCATGCCTGATTCATTAAGAAATAATTCAAAGCGACAAATAGTACATTGAAGATAGAAAAAACAAATGCAGCCAGAATACTTGATAAGGAAAAAGTCAGGTATGAATTAATTCCTTACGAAGTAGACGAGGACGATTTAAGTGCAGTTCATGTTGCCGGCCAACTGAACGAACCAATAGAGAAAGTCTTCAAAACGCTGGTGCTGAAAGGGGATAAAACCGGTTATTTTGTATGCATTATTCCCGGGGCAGAAGAGGTTGATCTGAAAAAGGCAGCAANTGTTTCGGGAAATAAGANCTGTGAAATGATCCCGATGAAAGAACTGTTGCCCACAACAGGATATATCCGTGGGGCTTGTTCGCCTGTAGGGATGAAAAAGCATTTTCCAACCTATATCCATGATACCTGCCTGAATTATGAGCAGATATATGTCAGTGCAGGGAAAAGAGGGCTCCAGGTATTGATAGCACCGCAGGATCTTATTGCACTTGTTCATGCTGCTTCAGGATTTCTGATAAAAAACATTGTAGAACTAACTTAAATAACAGAAAAACATTGTGAAAAAATTAAAAACCGGATTATTGGTATTCTTCATTATTTTTGGTAGCTTTGTATCTGCACAAAAAACAGATAGTACATTAACAAAATGGACAATTCGAAATTGTGTTAACCAGTTTTCGAAAGAAAAAGCTATACCGACAAAAGCAGGTTATCAGTATTGGTTTGCAGATNCGGATTTTTTGAACGGACGGACTTTAAAATTGAGTGTCGTAAAGGCACACNATGCTACCCACCCACCTCATAAACATATGGAAGATGAATTTTTCTTTGTACTGGAAGGAAAAGCAAAATTTTATCTCAATGGTGATACAATTGTATGTGGACCATATACCAGTTTCTATTGTCCATCCATGGTTGAACATGGAATCAGCAATGCCGGTGATGTAGAACTAAAATACTTAGTAATCAAAGATTATCAGGCTAAAAAATAAGTAGTCTTTTAATTAATTAATAATTAACAATTAATAATTAACGGACAGTGAAACGTAAGTTTTTGTAGATTAACAAATATATCATTAAATATCTACGATTACTTAGTCTTATTTAATACAAATAAAAAAGTAAAACCACAATATGACACCTCCATTTCTCAAGCCGAATGATCAGATACGTATTATTTCCCCATCGGGTTCTATCGATCCTGAATACATTGATGGTGCAAAAAATATACTTACCGGTTGGGGCTTTAAGGTTACAGAAGGACAATATGCCCGATCTGAATATGGGCGGTTTGCAGGAACACCTGAACAACGTGCAGCCGATTTACAACAAGCGTTGGATGATACAGATGTAAAGGCCATTATGTGTAGCCGAGGAGGGTATGGAGCTGCGCAGATTATCGATAGAATTGATTTTACCGGATTTATTACATCACCTAAATGGTTAATTGGGTTCAGTGATATTACGATCCTGCATAATGCTATTTCAAATATGGGGATAGCTTCCATTCATGGCATCATGGCCAAACAACTCACCGAGNTGCCNGTTGAATCGGAACAGGTGAAAAACTTAAGAGGTATTTTAACAGGGAATTTCCCGGCCTACACGATACAGGGTGAAGAGTNTAACCGGATTGGACAGGCACAAGGGAAATTAATAGGTGGAAACCTGTCTGTTTTAATGGGTCTGCGAGGCAGCCAGTATGATTTGACATATAAAAATGCCATTCTTTTTATTGAGGATATAGGAGAAAANCCATATCANATAGACCGGATGATTCAAAACCTTCGTTTCAGCGGGGTTCTGGAACAATTGTCGGGTCTTGTACTCGGACAGTTNAGCGAGTGTGATGAAGATCCCCTTATGATGCAGTCGATAAGCGGGCTCATTTTTGATGCCGTGAAAGACTATGATTACCCGGTTGGTTTTAACTTTCCGGCAGGACATGTTGATTCCAATTTTCCCATCATTATTGGTGCAAATGTTACCTTGCGGGTAACGAAAAATAGCACTGAACTTATATTTTGATGGCCTATTTTAAGCTTTTAGGTGTGAAACTAAAGAATCACTTTTTTTATTAAAAAGAGAAAATTGATCCTCTGTTATTGACCAAAAAACATATCTTTGCAAGACATAGATTATAAGATTCGTCATAATTATGAACTTGAAAAAACATTTACTCCTTCTTTTCTTACTCTTTTTTACATTCGTTTCTTCAATGGCTGGTACCCATGTTGAAGCGGATCATTCAACAAATNCCGATACNCTCAAAATTANAAATTTTGCTTTGAACCATATCTCANTGACTGATTCAGTGGTTAATTATGGTAAAATATTCCTAAACACACCTTATCATTTTGGCTCCCCGGGGATAGCATCCTTCGATTGTTCTGGATTCACATCTCATGTATATAGAAACTTCGGTTATAACCTGGAACACTCATCAGCCGAACAGGCAACTCAATTCGATACAATAGACAGAACGCAACTTAAACCGGGTGATCTNGTGTTCTTCTCAGGTAGCCGCAGAAGTAAGCGTGTCGGGCATGTGGGAATAGTGACAGTTGCAAGAGAAAATGGAGAATTCGATTTTATTCATGCTGCTGTTCACAGTGGCGTAACCATTTCCAATTCCAGTGAAGTGTATTATACAAGACGATTTATAAAAGCAACCCGTGTAATTGGTGCAAACCAGATGCTGGCCATTTCAAAGTATTCTTCAAAAAGTGAAGACCCGGTAAATGATACGTTCCGGCCAACTCCAGTAGTTATTCCTGCTCAAACAATACAAAAAGTAATTCCTGCGGAATACCACCGGGTTAAATCAGGGGAAACACTTTCTTCAATTTCAAAGAAATATGGAATGACGGTTGAAGAAATTAAACGTAAAAACAGGATAAAAGGAAGTAAATTAAGCCTGAAACAAAATATAAAGATAAAAGACGAAGAAACGGTGATGATTGTTCAGGCCGTCCAACCAAAACCTGAAAATACTGCCACTATCGCTGAAAGGAGTTCTAAAAATAATGAACAGGCAAATGTTAATCAAAAAAATACTATTGCGCAAAACACCAATTCTCATTCTGTAAAGAAAGGAGAGACGCTGTTCAGTATTTCAAAAATATATAATATCTCTATTGATGAATTGAAAAATATCAATAAGCTAATAAAAGAGAAGATTCATCCTGGTCAACAATTAAAGATTAGTCAACCTGTCAGTATTCAAGAAAATGTAGCTTTGGCAAAAGTGGAGGAAGCGCCTAAGCTTTCTACTCATAAAGTTATTTCAGGGGAATCTCTTTACAGCATTTCAAAAGAGTATAATATTTCAATTGACGAATTGAAAAAACTCAATAATATATCGAATGGGAAACTTCATGCAGGTCAGGAAATAAAACTGAATCAGAAACCGGAAGTTAGTGAACAATATGTAGCAGTCGACAGGTCTGATGCTAAGCAAGACAATAAGATTAAAGATGCTGAAAAGACAATTACCCACAGAATTAAAAGTGGGGAAAATTTAGGAAGTATTGCAAAAGAGAATAATACCACAGTTGAAGAGTTGAAGAGACTGAATAACCTGGCTGATTCCAAAATCCATGCAGGTCAGGAATTAAAAATCAATCAGGGTGTCGATACCAGAAACAGAAATGCTGTTACAGAGAAGATCGATAATAAAAGACAGGTTACCAAAATTGAAAACAATGAAAAATTATTAACCCATGTAATTAAGAAGGGTGAAAATTTAGGAAGTATTGCAAAAGCCAACAATACGACAGTCGAAGAATTGAAAAGGATTAATAATCTGTCAGACACCAAAATTCATCAAGGTCAGGAGTTAAAACTTAATCAGGATCGTGACGATAAAAGACAACAAACTGTTGCTGTGAAGTCAGAAGATAAAAAGAACGGAGTCAGGATTGAAAATAACGAAAAAACATTAACCCATGTCATAAAAAAGGGTGAAAATCTGGGAAGCATTGCAAAAGCCAACAATACGACAGTTGATGAGCTGAAAAGGATTAATAATCTGGCAGACTCCAAAATACATCAAGGNCAGGAATTAAAGCTTGTAAAAATATCTGAAAAGGAATCCGNTAATAGCTCAAAAGGTGAGAATGAGTCTAAAATCATTCAACATAAAGTAAAATCAGGCGAATCGTTTTATACAATTGCAAAAAAATACGGTTGTAGTGTTGAAGAACTAAAAAGATGGAATCGCATGACCGGCAGTAAAATTAAAACCGGCGATAAGATAACTATCAATCAACTTGCCAATAATTAATCCCTCACTAATCAAATAAGCTTTGGAGCACAGGAAGTGAATGCAGCCCCTGGAAGTCCGAAATGTGTAGCTTATAGTACTCAACTATGCTTTGAAGTAGATTTGCCCGTCTTGCCCTTGTAAATGCCAGATTATGCATGTTCGAGTAGTCGGCATTCAATACCCGTATAAAATCAGCTGTGACTTCAGGCAGAACAAAGTGTGCATGCAATGGTTTTTGTTGAATGAATACTCCGTTCATTAAATCAAAATAATTTACCTGTGCGTCATCCTGATTAGGTTCAAAGCCAAGAAAACGGGTCAGCCTGAGCAGGAAGACCAGATGAAAATTTGATATGCCCTTATCGGTACAATCAAGTTGAAGGATTGAGTTTTCCAGAAAAAGATACAATGTTTCATCAGGTTCGGTTTGCCGTAATGTTCGATAGAGCACTTCTGAAATGAATAATGCCAGAGAGTTTTTAACAGGATTGAAAGGTATGCCGGAAAAATGGTGTTCCATTCTCATTTCCTTTAAACGTTGGATGTTTTTCCCGGGAGTATGAAAGACATCCATTTCCACAATTGATAAAGGCTGTAAAATGGCCGCCCGGCAAACAGAATTTTTTCTATTTACACCGTGCACTATATATGAAACTCTTCCGAATAGCCTCGTATAAACTGTAATGATTGTTGATGAATCAGTGTGTTTAATCGAGTGAAGTACGATTCCGGAGGTCTTTGCTTGCATAAGAAATCAGTTTTGAGGACAAATATAACATAATAATATTTGGGAAATACGTTATTGTGATAGAAATAAAGAAGGTTATGTCATTCATGATAGTTGATAAATAGCATTTTACGAAATAAATAAAATATTTACCTGAAAGCCCTTGTCAATTCAAAAAAGTGCCGTATATTTGCACCCGCAATTGAGGCGAACATTATCTCAACTGCAACAAGCTAACAAAGCCGAAAGGCCCATTCGTCTATCGGTTAGGACGCCAGGTTTTCATCCTGGAAAGAGGGGTTCGACTCCCCTATGGGCTACAGAAAAATAAAAAATTTAAAAATTAGATTGCGATGGCAAATCATAAATCATCTATCAAAAGAATTCGTCAAGCCGACAAGAAGAAATTGCATAACCGTTATTTTGCAAAAACAGCACGTAATGCCGTTCGCAAATTACGCATCACTGCAGACAAAACTGAAGCTGCCGAAATGTTGCCTAAGATAAGCGCTATGCTCGATAAATTGGCTAAACGTAATATCATTCACAAAAACAAAGCAAGCAACTTAAAATCAAAGTTAGCTGTTTATGTAAATAAACTGGCCTAACAGCTTCTTGTAAATCATACAGAAGCCCTTTTCCTTATGGAAAAGGGCTTTTTTGTCATCCTTTAAATGCAGTGATCCTTTTATGATTGGCATAAAAAAGTTTCTTAAATATATAAGAAACTTTTATCAGTGATATTTAAGAAGCTTTTATCAGTCCCGTGCGACTGTTTTAGAAGCATTAGAAGCAATAAATGACTGTGTCTGGTTGGAAAGCCGGTATTAATTTTTTACTGTGTTTAAAACGTTTGTTTCGGGGTAATTCTTATAGGTGTTTATTTTGCAAACTATATTAAAATCAATGCTGATCCATTCGTTCACCCGAATTAACCCCATCATTTCTACAGGTGGTATGAGTCCAAAATCACGGATATTCAGTTTCTCAGTTCCTTTTATAATATATGAGTCTCCCTCCCGGTTAGATGTGATAGGAATATTGTATTGTTTTGTTTTTCCGGTTATGGTCAATTCAATTGATGCGTTTGCTTTTGATTGATCCTTGTTGATCATTTTGGGGTCAATTTCAAAATAATTCAGTTTGACACGAAAAGTGGGGTAGATGTCAGACTTTACGAGCTTAAGAAAATCACGTAATGCCAGTTTGTTCTTTGAATTGAAATCATTCACACTGATTGAATGTTCATTTTGACTTAATACTATCTTATTTTGAATTTGGGTAGCACTAATTGAGAAATTTCTTTTCGCTAATCTATCTCCACTTTGTGTGAGTTTAAACGATAAAAGGTTAGTTGTTCCATTTATCGATATAGAACTGTTCTTTTGGATATCAACAAAAAAAGTTATTTGTGCAGATAACGGATAGAATGCAAGCATCAAAAGTGCGAAAAAAACAAGTACCTTTTTCATAATTCTTAGAATAACTAAGTAAAAGTATAAAAAATAAACCGGTAAGACATAATCTTACCGGTTTATAATTTTTACTCTTATTTATTAGAATGAAATTACAGCTTCAGCTGTCAATCCGTGGAACTCTGCACCATCATAAATATTTGCAGTTGGGAAACCTGAATAATTTTGTTTTACATATTCAACTTTTGCAAGTATATTTTTTGTAACAAACCAACCTGCACTAAAAGCCAACCGATTAATTCCTATTGAATAAGCAGGCACTGCTGCTACACCCGGAACTGCTTTTACTGCCAATGCTGTCACACCTAAAACAGGATCAACCACAGCTGGTTTTGCCGCAATTGCAGCAACTGCAGCTGTTCCGGCTACATCTGCATTCATGTTGTTATAACGAACACCTACAAAGACGTTTTCATGTTTTCCAAAACGTAAAACCAAATCAGTAGCTTGCTGTGTAGCGCTTCTTTCAGTAGTTTCAACAGTGTTACGTCCAGTTGCTTTTTCCAGCGTGCTGAATGACTCAATTGATAAACTTTCTATTGGGGTGAATTTGATAAACAAGTTACCCATCCCTGTTAAAAGCTTATCTGCTAAACCTGGATTGTAACGACCATTAAAAGCAGTTCCTGTACCAGGACCGGCTACGTACATTACACCGGAATAGTTTGAACCTGTNCGGTCACCACCAAACAATGTGTTCGATACAGAACCTGCCGTATAATATCCCGAACCTGATAAACGAACACGAAGTTTTTCACCAAATTGTTTATCATATGCTAATTTTCCAACAAATGCTGGGTTGTGAGAACCGTTTGAAGCAGGGTTTTTTATAGGGTCAATCTGTTGAAGATTGCCATTTAGTTCGCCATCAGTAACAGCGGCAACTACCGTGAAATCATTTAAATGGATATCTGCTTCTACACCAACTTCAGTAGCAAATTCGTCCATAATGTAGTTTTCCATAAATGGGTTGTAGATTGCATTACCACCATCAGAACGACGGAAATGCGCATCTCCATAATTCACTTCCATGGCACCTACTTTCAGGGTAGTAAATTTCATGATGTTGTCCAGTAAATCCAGTTTAATAAACGGAATTTTTTCAAATTGAACAAAACCACCTTTTACCCATGTTTCATTGTGATGTTTTGAAGCCAGATAAAGAGTGAAATTCAGTGTAACTCCATCTGCTAAATATGTATTTAGATACAAATTCGCCATTGCTAACGAAAAATTGTTGGCTAAAGGAAACAATGTGTTTGAACTTGCTGCATTATATGGCAGCGAAGAGCTACTATTGCTTTGACTCAATCCAATATAAGGTTGAGAAAAAGATCCACCGATATCAACTTTTAAGCCGTTAAACTCAGTGATAGTTTTTGGGGTTTCAAATACGTTAATACCTGTTTGATCAGTAGGACGAATCTGTGCAAACATAATGCTGCTAAATAAGAGAGCAACAGCGACTGTAGAAAATGTTCTTTTCATTTTACGTTGATTTTTTTTGTTGTTAGTCAAACTATTTTAAATTGATTGATGTTAAATTGTTGTTTCTGTAGTTGATTTGTTGGTTATTAATCTAAGTTTATATCATATTTTAATGTGATAGCATCACCAACTTTCATAACTCCCAACATGGCAGTTGGTGGTTTCATCTTGAAATCTGTCATTTTAAGTGCTATACTCCCTTTAAATTCATAGGCCCCCGGTTTCGTGTTCTTACCTGTAGTTTTAAAACTAATTCTTTTAGTTACACCGGCTATCGTCAAATTCCCGTTTACAATCACATTTATATCGTCTCCTGTAATTTGTAATGATGCAACATCTGTAAGTTGAAACAAAATGGTAGGATATTTACCATCTTTAAATGCTTCATAGGTCTTGTTGTCCATGAGTTTCTCCCCACTCTTTATAGAACGTACCGGAATTTCTATAGTAAGTGATTGAACCTTTTTTGAATTGTTTACAACTAATTCTCCTTTGATTTGCTCTACTTTCGTTTTGAAATCGTGAACATTAGTTGTTCCGTAAATTGTCATGGTTGAGGTTCTTGGATTTATCTTAAGGCTTTGAGCATAAGAATACCCTGTTATAAATATGCTGCTAACTAAAAGCAACATAAGAGTTTTTGAAAATTGATTCCTGATCATAAAGATGGATTTTATTTGTTATATGTTTTGAAGTGAATAATTCTTGATAATTAAGTTAAAGATACTTATGCTATAACATTAGTAGCATTGGAATATAAAAAAAATAGATTTTATTATTAGTAATATTTCCGTTTTAAAGATCGCTCATTGTACGTATTTTGCATACTATACAAATGCTATAACATTGGTAGCATTCTTTTCTAAAAAAAATACAAATTGAATCAGATCCTATTTTATAATAATAACAAATTTAATGAGAACTTGTTTACTGAACAAGTTCTAAATCTTTACACTCATAATAAGTATCTTGCATTATTTGTTCCAGATTTTTTTTTGCCAGTAAATGACGAAAATCCAAATTAAACTCATTCCAATAACTCTGAGCTTTACATTCATGCGTTGCTCTTTCGCAAAAACCTTTGTTATTAATGCATTCAACAACTATAATTTGTTCAAAAGCCGTGTAAATGTCTAACATAGTAATGTCTTTTGGCTCACGGGTTAGTCTGTAGCCGCTTCCTCTTCCTTTTGAATTTGCAACTAGTCCTTTTAGTTTTAATGCGGAAATAATACTATCCAAATATTTAAGTGAAATATGCTGGTTTTTAGCAATATCCTTTTGCAATACACCGCTGGGATCGGATGTATTTGCTATTTCAATAATTGTTCTTAAACCGTAGCGTATTTTTGTGTTGACTCTCATATTAGAGAAATATTTCCACAAATATATTGTAAAAAAATGAATGCTATAACTTTAGTAGGATTCACAGTATTAATTTAGAATTAATTCTAAGCAAAGAATACTAAAAAGGCTTATTTAAACTTCATAATATGCAGTATTACAGGACTATAAATTGTTTAAAACAGTGTGTATTAAAAATCATTAATTCAAACCGGAAAATATAAATATCTGACTATTATTAACAAAAAAGTATAAAGAAATCGGAAGTTGAATAAAAAAATTTTTACGGAAAAAAAGTATAATCGAGATTTAGCAATCACAAAAATTTCACGTAAAGCAATTCCGATTGTAATCACATCTTAAATTAAGTGCCTATGATTGTAAAAAGGAAAAGTAATATATATAAAATAGCAAAAGCAGAATGAGAACAATTAAATATCACATTTTCTATTTATTAAGTTTTTTTTGTGCGGTAAGCCTAATCTGAAATGTCATTGCATACCGTTGATGGGAATTGGTAAATCTTTTAAGTAAGTTCTACATTTGTTTTAGACCTCATTTCCCTTAAAATAGAGGCAGCACGTTGGTGATACGTATATAAAACGTTCCTTTTAAATATCGTTTTATATACGTTTTATATACGTTTTACTAGCGTTTTATATACGTTTTACGATAAAACAGGCATAAATAAGGTGTAAGAATGAAATAAGTGAAGTTGCAACTAAATTGTTCAGAAATAGTACGTAATTGGCGAAAACAGAATGTTGCCATAAAAACAGAAATTCTGCCGAATGCTACAATATTGAATAAACAAATGATCCGCTCCCCGTATATGCCAGGAACGGATCATTAATTAAAAAGACATATTCAAGTAGTGGAATAAAAATTGAAAAGTTAAGACCCTGAAGAATAAGCTGAGTAGTATTTTGTGTTGAAAACCAGGTGAAGAGGTTGAACGTAAATTGAAATGCAATGGGGAAATGTACTCTTTTATCATTTTCTACTTTCCAGTTTTCTATTTAAGAAAGAAATCTGTAATGGTCAAAATACAATCTCGTATTTTGACCATTACGTAAACATAGAAATCTAAAATGACTTTAAATCTAATTAATGCGCTTCTAACCAATTATCACCCACTCCACAATCGGCAATTAGGGGCACACGAAGTTGAATGGCTTGCTCCATTTCATCAATAACAATCTTCCTGACTTTTTCAAGTTCATCGGTAGGAACAGTAAAGTTTAACTCATCATGAACCTGCATGGTCATTTTGGCTTCTAACTTGTCTTGTTCTAATCGTTTCTGGATTCTTACCATTGCAATTTTAATGATATCGGCAGCAGTACCCTGGATAGGCGCATTGATAGCGTTTCGTTCTGCAAATCCACGTACTACACCGTTTTGAGAATTAATGTCAGGCAGAAAGCGTTTGCGACCGAGTAAGGTCTCTACATAGCCCATTTCCCTGGCTCGTTCAATACTGGTATCCATGTATTTTTTTACATCCGGATACGTAATGAAATATCCATCGATAAGCTCTTTAGCTTCACCACGGGGGATTCCCAACCGATCGGAAAGACCAAAAACAGAGATGCCATAAATGATACCGAAATTAGCTGTTTTAGCTTTACGACGCATTTCAGTCGTTACCTCATTGAGTGGGATTTTATATATTTTGGCAGCCGTGGCGGTGTGGATATCAAGCCCGTTTATAAAAGCTTCCATCATATTCGCGTCACCGCTTAAATGAGCCATAATGCGTAATTCAATCTGCGAATAATCCGCACTCAGGAATATACTATCTTGATCCGGAATAAAAGCCTTGCGTATTTCTTTCCCCTGGGCATCCCTGATAGGGATGTTTTGCAAATTCGGATTGGTAGAGCTTAGTCTGCCAGTCACTGCCACAGTTTGGTTGTATGACGTATGAACCTTCCCTGTAACGGGGCTTATCAGCAGAGGTAAGGAATCGATATAGGTGCTTAATAATTTCTTTAATCCACGATAATCAAGTATTTTTTCAATAATAGGATGTTTAGACCGTATTTTTTCCAACACATCTTCAGAAGTGGAATACTGGCCGGTTTTAGTTTTCCGTGCTTTATCATCCAATTTTAACCGGTCGAAAAGGATTTCACCAACCTGCATGGGCGAGCTTACATTGAAATCATATCCGGCAAGCTTGTGAATTTCCTCTTCAAGTGTCAACATTTCACCTGTCAGGATTTCGGAACTTTGACGTAACGCTTCACTGTCAATGCGAACTCCGGTATGCTCCATTGTTGCCAGCACTTTCATGAGTGGCATTTCAATTTCATAAAATAGATTTTCCAGCCCATTTGATTTCAATTCTTTTTCAAAGATTTGTTTTAAACGGAAAGTAACATCAGCATCTTCCGCTGCATATTCACATAATTTCTTCAAGTCAACTGAACGGATATCGGCCTGGTTTTTCCCTTTACTTCCCACCAGGTCTTCAAAATGAATGGTACGGTAGTTCAGGTAAATTTCAGCCAAATAATCCATGCCATGCCTCAGTTCTGGTTGAACAAGATAATGGGCAATCATGGTATCGAAAAGTTTTCCATTTAATTTAATACCATATTGCCACAACATGAGTAAATCNAATTTCATNTTNTGACCGATTTTTTCAATCCGGTCATTTTCAAAGAAAGCCTTGAATTCATGCAGCACTTCTTTCGCTTCGGTTTTATCCGCGGGTAGCGAAACATAATATGCTTCCCCTTCGATAAAGCAGAAAGATAATCCGACTAAATCGGAAGTAAACATATCTAATCCGGTAGTTTCAGTATCATAGCATACCGATTTCTGTATAAAAAGCCTTGAAATAAGGTCGGAACGTTTGATTTTAGTATCAATCAGTACATATTTGTGGGGAATGTTTGCCAAAGACAGCAATNCGGAAGCAGGAGCTTTTATCACCTCTTGAATTACTTCCGATGAATTTGTTTCGTTCTCATTCAGGTCATTCTCATTATTATCTTCATCATCGAACAGCGACATTTGGGACGATTGTTTAGATTTGGCAGATTTTATGCCTGATATGGGCTGGTCAGGTGGGAGTGATGTAAAAGGCTTATTCATTTTAGCTGACATAGTACGGAATTCCAGTTCGTCAAACAAAGCCTTTAGTTCAGGTTCATTTCTTGGTTCGAGTTCAAGACTTTTTTCATCAAAAGCAATGGGTACATCAATTTTAATGGTCGCAAGAAAACGTGAGAAAACAATTTGTTCTTTATTTTCTTCTATTTTAGTTTTCAAAGCACCCTTCAATTCATCCGTACGCAACAGTAAAGCATCGATACTTCCGAATTCCTTTAATAATTTCACAGCAGTTTTTTCACCTACACCCGGACATCCCGGGATATTATCAGAAGCATCACCCATTAAACCAAGCAGGTCAATTACCTGTTCGTGGCTGTCTAAATCATATTTTGCTTTTACTTCATCAGGTCCCATTGTTTCGAACCCACCCGTATGTTTAGGTCGATACATAAAAATATGATCGGAAACCAGTTGGCCGTAATCTTTATCCGGAGTAAGCATGAATACTTCAAAGCCTGCTTGTTCTGCTTGCTTTGCGACAGTACCGATGACATCATCCGCTTCGTAGCCGGGCACTTCGAGAGCCGGGATATTGTATGCTTTTATCAGATTTTTAATGATTGGGACAGCCAGACGGATATCTTCGGGAGTCGCTTCCCGTTGAGCCTTGTAGAGTTCATACGCTTCATGTCGAAAGGTTTTCCCTTTAGGATCGAACGCAACAGCAATGTGGGTAGGTTTTTCCCGCTTTAAAACATCCTCAAGCGTATTTATAAATCCAAATATGGCGGACGTATTTAATCCTTTGGAATTAAAGCGCGGATTCCGAATGAACGCATAGTAGGCTCGGTAAATGATGGCATATGCATCAATAAGAAATAGCTTTTTCATGAAAATGGGATAAATTATGAAAGAGGATCAACCTCAATATACTAGTAACAAATTAAAATACAAATTGTCTTGTTCTACTTGAACTTTTTTACCTGAATAGTCGTTTAACAATTACTTGTTCTCCTTCCAGAATCTTGTAAATAACAACTTGAAAATATTTATCGTCTGTAAAAGTAATTAAAATTTATACAGAAATAAACACAAACCGTTAATCGAACGGCAAATTTGTTTACTTTTGTAGTGCACATTTATATGAGCTTACCTATGAGTTTTATTGAAGCTATTAAAAACCCGATTATTGAAGAAATGCAACTGTTTGAAAAAACATTTGTAGAGGCACTCAAAACAGACAATCCGTTACTTTTAAGTGTCAATGATTATGTCCTGCAAAAAAGCGGGAAACAACTTCGCCCTATGCTGGTGTTGCTGACTGCAAAAATGTGCGGGGTAGTCAATGAATCGACTATATTTGGGGCGTTGTCTTTAGAACTCTTGCACACTGCCAGTTTAATTCATGATGATGTGGTTGATGACACACTTGAACGTCGGGGTAAACCTTCAGTAAATGCACGTTGGACTAATAAAATTGCCATTCTATCGGGCGATTATATTCTATCTAAATCCCTTACATGTGCTACCAAAACAGATAATCTTCCAATATTAAAAGCGATTGCCAATATTGGCATGCAGCTTTCGGATGGTGAATTATTACAACTGGTTAATGCACAATTTTCGGAAACTGCCGAAAAGAATTATTTTACTATTATCCGTAAAAAAACAGCCCTGTTGTTTTCAACTTGTACGGAAGTAGGTGGATTATCGGTAAATGCAAATGAAGCTTCCTTAATTCATTTACGTAACTTTGGAGAATATCTGGGAATTTGTTTTCAAATTAAAGATGATGTATTTGATTATTTTGAAGATATTCAGATAGGTAAACCTACAGGGAATGATATACGTGATGGAAAAGTAACATTGCCATTGATCTATGCGTTGTTGAACTCAAAAGGAACGGATAAAGAAAAAGTATTGTCAATGATTGATAATAAAGACTTTACTCCTGAGAATATCCAGTTTATTACCCGCTTTTCCGTTGAAAACGGAGGAGTAGATTATGCCCTGACACGTATGGAAGAATATAAAAACAAAGCCATTGAAGAACTCAATGACTTTGCTGACAGCGATATTAAACGATCGCTTATAAAATGTGCAGAATATACAGCCTCCCGCGAATTATAGGATTTAATTAGAAATACTTCACTTCTTTTCCTTCGATAGAGCTGATCAAGTTGTTTGCCAACCTGCTTGCTCCAAATCGAAACATTGTATTATTCAACCATTCTTTCCCTAAAATTTCTTTTACTAAGGTGAAATGTTTTACTGCATCTTCNGTCGTTACAATTCCTCCGGCAGGTTTATAGCTTACCTTGATGTTGTTTTTCTCATTCCATTCTTTAATGGCATGGCACATTACATAAGTTGCTTCAAGCGTTGCAGCAACAGGGATTTTCCCTGTTGAGGTTTTGATAAAATTGGCTCCTGATTCCATCGCTAATATAGAAGCTTTTTTGATATTACTTGCAGTCTTGAGTGCTCCTGTTTCCAGTATAACTTTCAAATGGGCATGACGGCAAGACGCTTTTATTTCAGTCAATTCTTCATATACTGCCTCATAATCCCCTTCTAAAAATTTACCGATGGAAATAACCACATCTATTTCACTGGCTCCTTCAAGAACACACATGGCAGTTTCTGCAATTTTCACTTCAATAAAAGTCTGTGAAGCAGGAAATCCNGCAGCTACAGCAGCAATCCCTATGTTTTCAGTTAAATGTTCTTTNACAACAGGAACNAANGCCGGATAAACACAAATAGCTCCAACNTTAGGTAAATGAGGAAATGCTTTCTTAAAACCGTTCACTTTATCCACCATGGCTATTATTTCAGCATGTGTGTCGGTTCCATTTAGTGAAGTCAGATCAATCTGGCTCAAACATTGTTTGTAGACTTCTTTGTTATCATTCTCAGCATAATGTGCCGTCAGGATTTTATCAATATCTTTTTTTACTGCCTCATCGTTTAAATTGCAATCGTATTGCAGGAAGAGATCATCGTATTTGCTCATATTCTTTGGTTGATTAGTTGTACCGATAGCAATCGGGAGGTTAATTATGTTGGATGGTTGTTTGAGAAAAAACTCAGGTCATTCTAACCATTTAATTTTTCATTGTTAAGATGTCGTGTGTTATCACGTTCTGTTTTCTTTTGGATATTCTTTTCAAAAGCTTCAGTGAGGTTTATACCTGTCTGATTAGCCAGACAAATCAGAACCCAGAGTACATCGGCCATTTCGTCGGCCAGATTAGCACCTTCGTCTGATTTCTTAAAAGATTGTTCACCGTATGTTCGAACTATTACACGAGCCAGTTCACCCACTTCTTCAGTCAGGATCGCCATGTTGGTTAATTCGCCAAAATAGCGTACTCCGTAGGTTTTAATCCAATCGTCGACCTGTTTTTGAGCTTCCTGGATGGTCATTTAATCTTCGTTTAACCGGGCAATGATGGTTTCATTCCCTGTGGTGGATTCACCTACTGTTACGAAAATTTCGGTGTCAAGTGGGAAAAAGAGATCGACACGAGAGCCGAATTTGATAAAGCCCAGATGTTCGTTTAAATGACAATTTTTACCGGCGTGTGCATAAGTGACAATACGACGTGCCAATGCTCCTGCAATTTGACGAACAAGTATCTGTGTTTTTCCTTCTGATTCGATGACTACTGTTGATCGTTCGTTTTCACTACTCGATTTGGGTAGAAAAGCTGCCATATGGCGACCACTGTGATGGACAGATTTGAGGATAGTGCCTTTGACCGGGTACCAATTGGCGTGCACATTGAATACTGACATAAAGATAGAAACCTGAATGCGTCTGTCACCGAAATACTCCAGCTCATCAGTCGGTTCNACTACTACAATAGTNCCATCAGCCGGTGCAATGACTAAGCTNGGGTCATCAAGGTATACTTTCCTGGGCGGATTGCGAAAGAAATACGCAAAAAAGAAAAGGAGAAAAGCCGAAATGACAATATTTACAATCAATGCACTAATGGGGAATTTGGTGTAAATATAAAGATTCAGCAGTAATAATAATAATACCAGTGAACCTAAAATTAGTCGGCCTTCTTTATGAATTTTAATGTACTTCATTTACTTGTATAGGGTTTTCAATTGGAAATGATATAAAATGGAAGCTTATAAAGCTCATTCCGGATATCCGTTTATTTGTGAAACAAAAGTATAGAAAAAGAATCAGTGTTGCAAGGAGTGATACAAACTTTTATAATCCGGCAGATTTGATTAACTTTGCACTTTAAATCCATAGAATAACCGGTAGTTAAATTGTCCGGAAAAACTAATAAACTTATCTTTATGAATCTGTCGTTACTTACAGCTATTTCACCGGTTGACGGACGTTATCGTTCGAAGACGGAAGCTTATGCAGCTTACTTTTCGGAGTATGCTTTAATACGTTATCGTGTTTTGGTGGAAGTAGAATATTTTATTGCATTGTGCGAAATTCCGTTGAAACAGCTGGAGAATGTACCAAGGTCGGTATTTCCAAAACTGAGGGCTTTGTATGCTGATTTTACTGAAGCTGATGCGCTGAGGGTGAAAGAGATAGAAAAAGTAACCAATCATGATGTAAAAGCGATAGAATATTTTCTGAAAGAAAAGTTTGATTTACTGAGTATGGAGGCTTTCAAAGAATTTATTCATTTTGGACTTACTTCACAGGATATAAATAATACTGCTGTTCCTTATTCTATTAAAGGAGCGTTGAATGACGTTTATTATCCAGAAATTGAAACACTCATACAGGAGCTAAACAGGTTGGTTGATGAATGGCGTGATGTATCTATGCTTGCAAAGACCCACGGACAACCTGCATCTCCAACCCGCTTGGGGAAAGAAATAATGGTGTATGTAAACCGGTTGAATCAACAACTATCGGTATTGAAACAGACCCCTAATTCGGCTAAATTCGGTGGAGCAACAGGAAATTATAATGCCCATGCTGTGGCTTATCCTGCAATTAACTGGAAATCATTCGGGAATCATTTTGTCAGTGATAAACTTGGCTTGGAACGGGAACAATGGACAACACAAATTTCAAACTATGATAATCTGGCNGCTCAGTTTGATGCCATGAAACGTATTAATTCCATCCTTATTGATCTTTGCAGGGATNTCTGGACATATGTTTCAATGGAATATTTCAAACAACGCATCAAAGAAGGTGAAGTCGGTTCATCTGCTATGCCCCATAAAGTCAATCCGATTGATTTTGAAAATGCGGAAGGAAATCTGGCTATTGCCAATGCTCTACTGGAATTTTTAGCTGCCAAGCTGCCTGTTTCACGTCTTCAACGTGATTTGACCGATAGCACAGTCCTTCGGAATGTGGGTGTGCCTTTTTCCCACACCATGATTGCCACACAAAGCATTTTGAAAGGGTTAAGCAAATTATTGCTGAATGAAACTGCCATTTATCGTGATCTGGATAAAACATGGGCAGTGGTGGCAGAAGGCATTCAGACAATATTACGTCGTGAAGCATATCCATCTCCCTATGAAGCCCTCAAGGCCCTTACCCGTACCAATGAAGGAATTACTGAAAAATCAATCCGTGACTTTATTGAAACATTGGATGTAAGCCAATCGGTAAAAGAAGAATTGAGACGCATTACTCCAAGAAACTATACCGGAATTTGATTTTGGTTGTCCCGATAGCTATCGGGAAGTTAATTGGTTAATTTATTAATTGGTTGAGTGGGTGATTAAGTTGAATGATTAACCGGTTAGTGCAAGTAACTCATTTCTCAATACTCATTTCTCATTTCTAACTTAAAGAAAGAATGTTCAAATTCATAACGCTCCTCAAGCGGTTTATTCCGCCTTATAAAAAATATGTACTGCTGGCAATGCTGTTTAACCTGCTAACGTTGGTTTTCAGCTTGTTTTCATTTGCTGCAGTGATTCCTGTGTTGCGATTGCTTTTTAAGATAGAGCAAACCCTAAGCGTCTACACACCCTGGACAATGGATGATGGCTTTAAGAATATTGTAAGTGCGATACAAAACAATTTGTCCTATCACATCCAGCATTTTATTATTTCCGTTGGACCAAGTTCGGCCTTGCTTTATCTTGGTGCTTTTCTGGTGGTGATGACNGCATTTAAAGTTGGGACAGCNTATATGGGTTCGTATTATATCATTCCGATCCGAACAGGAGTATTGCGTGATTTGCGCAACAAGCTCTANAAAAAGATAATCAGCCTACCCATTGGTTTTTTTACTGCCGAGCGTAAAGGCGATATTATGTCGCGAATGACCGGTGATGTGACTGAAGTTGAAGCTTCGATTATGAGTTCATTGGACCTGGTATTTAAAAATCCGATTCTGATCATTGGCTACCTGACTGTAATGTTTGTCATGAGTTGGGAACTGACAATTTTCGTATTGTTTTTGTTGCCATTTAGTGGCTGGTTGATCGGAAAGATTGGGAAATCTCTTAAACGACGTTCCACCTTAGGGCAGGAGCAAACCGGAGAATTGCTTTCCCAGATTGAAGAAACGCTTGGTGGCCTTCGTGTAGTCAAAGCGTTCAATGCGGAATATAAACTGGAAGCCCGTTTCAGTAATTTGAATGAAAAGTTGCGTAATACGTTTAATCGTCTTAATCGTCGTTATAACCTGGCACATCCGGTAAGCGAATTACTTGGTACAATAGTTATTGCCCTGTTACTCTGGTTTGGTGGAATGCTTATTTTGAGTAATAAAAGCAGCATCGGTGCAGCTGAATTTATCTATTATATACTTATTTTTTACAGTATCATTGGGCCTTCAAAAGATCTGTCAAAAGCATCCTACAGCATTCAGAAAGGGATGGCATCACTTGAAAGGGTAGACAAGATACTGATGAGTGAAAACAGCATCAAAGAGCCTGTTGAACCGCAAACACTTCACCCTTTTTCTGATAAAATTGAATTCCGCCATTTAAGTTTCAAATATCAAAACGATTGGGTGCTTCAGGATAT
>JGI24143J45723_1000423_pt1 | contig 21919 bp, 20 predicted proteins | sample BarGraIncu00432A_FD_45723 | JGI IMG/M metagenome (IMG submission 45723) | reverse complement strand
CTGGGTAGAAGGCAAATTAGGTGAGGATCTTCGCCTACCATACCCAGAACGTAACGAGTTGGTTGCCACGCTGCGCGACCAGTTCCACAACGCGACGGCTGAAAAAATCGGCAAGGACGACTACAAAGAACTGCACGATCAGTACGATGAAGCATTTACAAGCGCCTTACATAAAGACGTTCGTAAGGGGATTGTCGAGCACAAATTGCGTCCAGATGGTCGCCAGCTTGACGAAATCCGTCCACTTTCGAGTGAAGTCGGGGTATTGCCTCGGACGCACGGCTCGTCAATCTTTACTCGTGGTATTACCCAAGGATTAAACATCGTTACCTTGGCACCACTGAGCTACGCGCAGATGGTTGATAGCATGGAGCAAGATGACTACCTTCGCCGCTACATGCACCACTTTAATGCGCCTGGTTATACGGTTGGTGAAGTTCGCCGCCTGAGTGGTCCGGGTCGTCGTGAAATTGGCCACGGCTACCTTGCAGAACGGGCAATTTTGCCAGTTCTTCCAAGTGAGGAAGATTTCCCCTATGCGATTCGTAGCGTCACAGAAATCATGAGTCAGAACGGTTCGACTTCGATGGCCGCGACCTGTAGCAGTGTTTTGGCACTGATGGATGCTGGTGTACCACTCAAGGCCCCAGTTTCTGGCATCGCGATGGGTCTGATGCTCGATGGTGATACACCATACGTACTATCTGACATTGCTGATGCTGAAGACTTTGCCGGTGACATGGATTTCAAGGTGACTGGTACTGCCAAAGGAATTACGGCCATCCAAATGGATATGAAAGTTCACGGATTACCACTTGAAGTTCTTCGCCAAGCATTGACCGAGTCAAAACCGGGCCGAGCTTTTATCTTGAAGCACATGCTCGAGACACTTGCTGCCCCCCGTGAAAAACTCAGCAAGTACGCGCCACGTATCGAAAAAATCAAGATTAACCCAGACAAGATTGGGGCGGTCATTGGCAAGGGCGGCGAAACGATTAACCGGATTACCAGTGAAACGGGCGCTCAGATTGACATCAAAGACGACGGACTGATTACGGTTGCGGCGGTTGATTCAGCTGCTATCGAAAAGGCCCTCAACTGGATTCGCGGTCTGACCGAAGAACCCGAAGTCGGTACTATCTACGAAGGTAAAGTTGTCAGTATCAAAGATTTCGGAGCGTTTATTAATATCATGCCTGGTATCGATGGCATGGTGCACATTAGTGAACTGTCGAACGAACGCGTCGAACAGGTGACTGATGTCCTGACCGAAGGTCAAATTGTGAAGGCCCGACTGATTGGAATTGACGATCGCGGACGCCTCAGCCTGAGCCTCAAAGACGTTTAAGCTTGCAAAAAACCGGGGAGTGCAGTACAGTTATGGGTACTAAACGCAATCTTGTAAACAAAGGTAAAGTGAACAGCAAACAGACACTTCTTGAGCAAATTAGGGCGGATATTCTCATAAATAATATCTGCCCAGATTTGGCCAAGACGGCCATGAACCTTGTGATGGGTGACGGTAATATCAACGCTGATATTATTTTCATCGGAGAAGCACCGGGTAAAAAAGAAGATGAACAGGGTATTCCGTTTATCGGCGCCGCCGGAAAATTCTTGGACAAAATGTTACTAGAAGCCGGTTTGGTACGCAGCGACGTCTATATCACCAACATCGTGAAGTATCGACCAACCAACAACCGAGACCCAAACCCGGCAGAAAAGAAAGCCTTTTGGCCGTACTTGGTGCGTCAGCTAGATATCATTCAACCAAAAATTGTAGTGACATTAGGCAGGCACAGCATGGAATATTTCCTGCCTGATCAAAAAATTAGTACGGTTCACGGTCATCCAGCGCATGTTTCACTTGGTGAGATAGACGTCGTGGTTGTGCCGCTGTATCATCCAGCCGCAGCGCTCTATAACGGAAGTTTACGCGCGACACTAATCGAAGATTTTATGAAGCTATCAACAATAATAAAAATTCTTGAAAAAGAAAAGGAGAATTAACAAATATGGGTTCACAACGAATCTCAACCCCACAAAGCGACAGCCAGTCAAAGCGGCCACAGCAACATCAGGCGCGACCAAAATCAAATAATACGGTCATTGCCAACACACAGACGCGCAAAGGCGAAGTCTTTCGTGCGCAGCGTCGCACCAGCGAAGGCGTTAACATGCAGGCTTCACAGCACATCATTAATGTCCCTGTAAACAAGTCTGTTTTTAACGGTTATCAGGGTCGTCAGTTCAGTCCAGCTGATCAAAAAAGACAACCACAAGTTCCTGGCCAAAAACTACGGATTATTCCAATCGGTGGCCTCGGCGAAATGGGTATCGGCAAGAATATGATGGCGATTGAATACGGCAATGACATTATTATCATTGACTGTGGCTTTCTATTTCCTGGCGCAGATTACCCAGGCATTAACTACATTACCCCTGATATTAGCTATCTCGAAGAGAATAAGCACAAAATCCGTGCTCAAATCTTTACGCATGGACACCTTGACCACATTGGCGCCTATCGCCACATGGCCCACCGTATTCCTGCGCCCGTCTACGGTAGCAAGTTTACGCTTGGAATGGTCCAGCGTACGATGGATGAGGCAACGAGCGGTTACGAGCCAGAATATATCGAACTGAATCCCGAGACGCACGAACGCGTACAGGTGAGCGAACATTTTAGCATTGAGCTTGTTCGTGTTAACCACTCGATTCCTGATGCGACGGCTGTTGTCGTTCGTACGCCCCTCGGTGTTCTGATTGATACGGGTGACTGGCGTTTCGAAGAAGCACCAGTTGACGGTAAAAAGTTTGACCTTGATCGTATGACCGAAATTGCCACCAAAGAAGGTATTTTGATGCTCATGAACGAGTCAACCAACTGTGAATCAGAAGGTGGACACACGCACGGTGAGTTTGACATTCAACGCAGCATGGGACAGGTGATGGAGAAACACCAAGAAAGCCGCTTGATCCTTAGTTGTTTCAGTAGTCAGATTCACCGTATGCAGGTGATTTTGGACGAAGCGAAACAGCATGACCGCAAGGTTGCCTTCGCTGGATACAGTATGATTCAAAACCTCGAAGTTGCACTTCGCGCAGGTGTCATCAAGGTACCAAAAGATGTCGTCGTCAAAATGGAAGACATCGTCAAATTGCCTGACAGTAAAGTAACAATTGTGTGTACTGGCTCACAAGGCGAGTTCAACGCCGTATTGAACCGTATGGCGAGCGGTAGCCATAAGTTTATCAAGATTAAAAACTCGGACATCATTGTCTTTAGCTCAAACCCAATTCCTGGTAACGAAAAATACGTTACTCGGACAATTGACGGTCTGATGCGCGAAGGTAGTGAGGTCATCCAAAACGGCAAAACACACCTGACAGGTATTGGTCCGCTCCACCTTTCTGGTCACGGGTATTACGATGACCACGTCAAGCTGATCAATGCGCTTAACCCAACCTATTATTTGCCAATCCACGGCGAGTTCCATATGTTGGTTCATAACGCCGAACTGGCTGAAAAAGAAGGTAACATTCCACGCGCTAACATCTTTGTCTGTGACGCTGGTGACGTGATTGAAATTACTGCTGAGGGTGCCAAGAAAAATGGCCGAATCCCTGTTGGCGGTATCATGTATGACGACAGCGGCACGGTTGTATCCGAAGTTGTCCTCAAAGACCGTATCCACATGGCGACCGAAGGTATCTTTGTCGTTGTCCTGACGGTTGCTCGTGGTAGCGGACGTCTGATGACCAGCCCCGATATCATTAGTCGCGGGTTTATTTACCTGCGCGACAGTGAAGAATTGATGGGTACCGTTCGTCAGTACTTGAAGCAAAAAGTAGCCCGCTCCTTCAGTGGCAAGCATATTGACCTTGATGTTATCAAGAAAGAGCTCAAAGATGACATTACGCACATCCTGTACGATCAGACCCGTCGCACGCCAATCGTTATTCCTGTGATTAACGAAGTTGGTGGCAGCGGTGGCGGTGGTGGTCAGCACCGGGACCGTGAGGGCCAAGCCCCACGTCCTGCCCGGGAAGCATCAACCAACTCGTACCGTATCGATCAGCAACCAGTTATCGAGACGTTAGAGACGAAGTCATTCCCAGACCCTCAAACGCCCGACACTGACGCTGTCGACCCTCGCGTTCGACTTGATACCCGCGGCTACTAAAAGCTCTCTGTAATTAGGTAATAAACGCCCGTTGTACTACGGGCGTTTATTGAAACCATAAGCCTATTGCAAAATGTAGTAAATTTTGCTATAATATGAAATACAATGTTCCTATCAAACAGCGACAAAAGCGCTTATAATAGAAAAGATTATGGCAAAAAAGAAAAAATCATCACGTAAAAAAGCTCCGATCAAATCAACGCCGCAGCATAGTCTGCCGTCGGGGTTTTGGGCACAAGTCGGTGCGCTGTTTTTGATTGCGATATCATTTCTTTTCGTGGTGGCCTGGTTTAACGCTGGTGGGCCAGTGCTTGACTGGTTGTACCAAACGACGCTCGACACTATCGGTTATGCCGTCTACGTCGCGCCGTTACTCTTTATTTATGTGGCCGTCGAGATATTCCGGGCCGAGAACAACCGTTTGCCTTTTGTTATGAAAGTGGCGACAGTGACGTCGATTGTGTGGTTTGCGGCCTTATTCGGCCTTCTAAAAAACGCTGACGGCAAAACGACCGGCGGTGCAATCGGTGATTTTGTTAATCAGGCTACTTTAGCGCTTGTTAACAGTGGTGTCGCGGCGTTTATCTATATCTTGTTGATCCTTATTACCGTGCTATTCATTATTCGTGTCTCACCATTTACAGTTATCAAGAAATTATGGGAACTGTCGCGTCGTGATATGAGCGAGCAAGAGGCGAACGTGAAGGTTATGCGTAACGCCGCCGCCGTTGATGGCTCAAAGACCTCAATCGGTGACTTCAAGCTTAATGCTAACGTACCGACATTCGATCCGATGGCCAGCGGCGCCGAGGATAAAAAGCAGACACGTTTGTCCAGCTTAAAAAACAGTGTCTCGCGTGATAAATTCGCCGAGGAACAAGCAGCCCTGGTCACCATTAGCGATCCAAATTGGGAAGCACCAAGTGTCGATTTGCTCGAAAAGAAGCAATCTCCGGCTGATGCCGGCGACGTCCAGCAGAATGCCCGCATTATCAAAGATACCTTGAGTGAATTTAACATCGACGTCGAGATGGAAGGGGCTAACATTGGTCCAAAGGTGACGCAGTACACCCTCAAGCCACCAGCTGGCGTTAAACTGACGCGCATTTCAGCGTTAGAGACGAATATTGCGTTGAATCTGGCGGCGCAGAGCCTGCGTATCGAGGCGCCGATTCCTGGTCAAAAAGCCGTCGGTATCGAAGTGCCAAACCGCAAGGCGGCCGATGTTCGATTGTACTCGATTTTAACGAGTCGACAGTGGAGCAGTGCGACTGAGCCGTTGGCCTTTGCCATCGGTAAGGATATTTCTGGTGAAGCAGTCGTAGGCGAGTTGAACAAGATGCCACACCTGCTGATTGCTGGACAAACCGGTTCAGGTAAGTCGGTCATGATCAATACGCTCCTGACTAGCTTGCTGTACCGCAACAGCCCGAGTGAAATGAAACTTATCTTGGTTGACCCAAAGCAAGTTGAAATGGCACCGTATCAGGATATTCCACATCTGTTAACCCCTGTTATTACCGAGCCCGACAAGACGATTAGCGCTTTGAAGTGGGCGGTCAACGAAATGCAACGCCGCTATTCATTATTGGCCGAACACCGGGTCAAAGACATCCAGTCGTATAACCAAAAGATTCGAACGGCTGGTACGAAAATTATGGTGGCGGACGAAGACGGGCTCGAGCAAGAACACGAGAACGGCGCGATGCCGTACATCGTGATTGTGATTGATGAGCTGGCCGATCTGATGATGGTGGCGTCTCGCGACGTCGAGGCTTTGATTGTGCGTTTGGCACAAAAAGCCCGTGCTGTCGGTATTCACTTGGTGCTTGCTACGCAGCGCCCATCGGTTGACGTTATTACCGGCCTCATCAAGGCGAATATTCCGGCCCGCATCGCCTTTACGGTCGCGTCGCAAATCGACAGCCGAACTATTTTAGACCAGGTTGGTGCCGAAAAGCTCCTGGGACAAGGTGATATGCTGCTGCTGACGCCAAGTATGAGCAAGCCAAAGCGTATCCAGGGTGCCTGGGTGACAGAGGACGAAGTCCTCAAGATTACCACGCACCTGCACATGCAATCGCCACCACAGTACAACAATGAAGTTGTCAGTCAGCCTGTTCAGCTTAACGGCAAGGGCGGGGTTGTGATGGACTTTGACAGCGGCAGTGACGACTTGATGTATAAGGACGCCCTACGCGTCGTCATCGACAGCGGCAAGGCCAGCGCCAGCCTGCTGCAACGTCGTCTCCGTGTCGGCTACGCCCGTGCAGCTCGACTCATTGAAACCATGGAAGACCAGGGGATTATCGGCCCCGCCGACGGTGCCCGCCCACGTGAAGTCCTGATATCAAGCCTTGATGAGATTCGTGGCGATATGACCGACGATTTGGGCTAGGCAGTTCACGTCTAGTAGCGAGAGCTATAGAAATAATCTTACTATTCAGTGGGGCTAATGCGCTTAGTTGACTTTACTATGCAAATATGGTACTATATTTGCATATGTCTACAGTTATATCTGAAGCCGGGCCAAATATAAAGAGCGATCAGCAACCGATTCATGGTCGAGAGGTTGAGCCGCAGCTTATTAATCGTGCCCGTAAGCTATTTGAGATTGACTCTAGTGACGCATCATCATATCCAACGACATTCTTAGGACTTGCGTACCTAGAGGCCCGCATGAGGGCTAGATCTTTTGAGTTTACTGACAAGGCCGAACCGACCGAACTGGAGCTATTGAGTGATGCCATCGCGGGTGTTTATGAAACGATTTCTATTATAGAAAAAGTTTCGACTGGAGGTGTTGATATTTTGACAGATAGGTTTGGAGCAGATGATATTGCAGATAACCTCAGCGATGTAATGAAAGAAGCGCGTCAGTTTTTTAAAAATGAGGAGGATTGGTTACAGCAATACCCAAATGTAACCGACGATACTCCCGAGCAGCGAGAAGATTTAGCAAATGCCATTCTACGGATAGAAGAAGCGGAGGTGGGACTGGCCCACGCTATTGATGCGATGACGCTTGTACATCTACTGTCTGGAAGCAAGAGCATGGCCAAGGGGGTTGCAGGTATAGCACGTATGCAGAACAGGCGCGATATAGTGGGGGGCCCTAAAGTATCTGATGATCCAGATGAAGGATTTATCGATTTGACGACAAAGTCGCTGAGGGCTGCCAATTATCTTAACGAATCAGCTGTTCGCAACCCTTCGGCTATGCGGCGCGATACGCTTCGTCAAATCAAGGCTGTCATAGGTGGGCAGTTTGATGCATTGATGAATGAAGAGACACCAGAGCCTAGCTCTACCGAGCTGGATGTAGCTAAGCTACCAGATAAAGGTGTAGGTTTTGAATTTCTCCAGGGCCAAGAACTAAACTTTCAGATATTGCCGGGTGATACAAATCTACGGACACTGTCTGAAGAGATTTTCGCTGAGTCAACAGACGTCGAGAAAGTTCGCGTTGATTTAGGCCGCGTGCAAATTCTTGAAGATATTCGTCAACTCTTCGGCAAGGATAAATGCTATTTCGCTCGCGGTATACGTTCGGGCGTGACTTATGCCAATGACAAGAATGAGCGAATCGACGAAGACTTTATAGTTTTGGTTATGCAAAATCATGATTCATTCGGATCAGTCGTTTCTGAAGATGCGCTAGCTATTAGCCCTATATCTCGTCGTCATGCAGCATTTTATATGCGACAAGATGCCAGTGCGGGATTGTCGTGGCGTGAAGTATTTAGTCTTACTAAAAAAGACGCAAAGAGCTTCGGCGCGCGAAAACTCAAATTTGTTAGTACCGAAAACCTAGACCCTTACGATGCGATGCGAGAAAAGATTTTTACACTTGCTGCAGGTTCTGCTGATGATTTTGAAGACGAATTACGTTACGATGTCGCAAATAAACAATATGTCTTGCGCAAAGCACGAATTCGCGCCAATATGGCTGCATCAGCTGTTAGTCGTTCGGAGTTGTAAGTTCACTAGCCGGGAGCCTGGACGAAATCGGTGGCGATATGACCGACGATTTAGGATAGAGTCGGAGTATTTTGTTACAATAGACCAATGAAACTACTTCAACTAAACGCGTGGACACTACGGTTATCAGGTAGTGTCGCGAATATGATCAGTCATGAATCACCTGATATCGTCGCACTTCAAGAAATACCAGATGCAAGTATTGAAATTGGACTTTTTCCATCACTTACCGAGTTTATGGATAGGGTGCGTTTTCATCATACGTACTTCTCTCCGGTGTACAGCTTTCGGTTTATGGCGGGTGCGATTGATTTTGGGAATGCGATCATAAGTAACTTGGTGCTCCATGATAAAAACACGATTTTTACTAATCTGGAATATAAAGATAACTTTTCGTTGAACGACGATGATTATAATGTGCGTAATTTTCAACATGTCGTCGCCGAAGACGAGAACGGAACGAAGTTTCACCTCATCAATCACCACGGTTATCATGTCCCCGAGCACAAGAGAGGGGATGATTTTACCCTTAAGGCGTGTCGACAAATCGACGAGTATACAAAGTCACTTGAAGGACCTGTCATTATTACCGGGGATTTTAACCTAGAGCCGGGGAGTGAATCGCTTGCTGTTCTGGAGAAGTCCTTTCGTAACCTATCGACGGAATATGGCCTCCAGACGACACGCAATAGCCTGACGCATAAATCAGAAGTTTGTGACTATATTTTTGTGAGTGATGAGGTCAAGGTCAAAGACTTTTACGTATCTGAAATTCTTGCCTCCGACCATCAGGGTCTCGTGTTGGAATTCGAGATATCTAAATAGAAATCGTAATCCCTGACGACCCGGGCTAGTGCTCATTTCTGCATGGTTTTGATTATTTAGAGTGCAGGTTTATACTATTGTTATGACAGAGACAAGCTTTCATTTCAGAGACGATGCAGGACTATATGCTTTTCAGCGGGGGCTACAGGAAGCTTTTCCATCCGACTGCACCGACGAACTTGGGAATGTCTGCCCCACAGTCAGTGGACAGGCATTAAACTTGGCGATAGCTGTAGATAACGGTAATCTTTCCGAAGAGCAGGCGAAAGAACGTGCGGGCGAAGAGGCGGTTGATGTTGCAAGGCATTGTCGCTTTGGTCTAGGGTCAGAACGACGATGTGGTTATGGGGTTTTGTGTAGTATGGGTATTGAACGATAGGTTATGATTTAGGCTAACGCCAGTAATTATTTTTATATCAAGTTCTTCTTTTGGTGTCAAAAGAAGCAAAAACGTACTCTTTTTCGATAAGAGTACCAGAAGAACGATCGGGAGGGCCTGGACCCGCATTGTGAGGGCGACTTATGGCAGTCGACCTATTGAGCTTTTATCTGGTAGCCTAGAGGTCTGTGGAGTATACTGAGAGCAGTATTAATGCCGGAGATATCGTGTCAGAAGATCAGAAAAAACAACTACAAACACAGCTTTGGAATATTGCTAATGACCTGCGTGGCAAAATGGGCGCCGATGAATTTCGTGACTATATCTTGGGCTTTATTTTCTATAAATATCTGTCTGAAAAGATGGAACTGTATGCCGATGAATTATTAGAGGAAGACGGCATTAAATATGCCGATATTGACGAAAATACTCCTAAGGCTGGCGAAATTATCGAAGCCGTTAAGGAAAACGCCGTCGATAAGCTTGGCTATTTTCTTAAACCAAATGAATTGTTTACGCGTATCGCATCTCACGGTACTGCCAGTGATAACTTGATTGAAGAGCTAGAACGAATCCTTAATAGTATTGAAAATAGCACTATGGGTCATGACAGCCAAGATGACTTCGAAAGTCTTTTCTCGGAGCTTGACCTAAACTCGCAGCGTTTGGGCAAGACTATGTCACAGCGGGCAGAATTAATCGGAAAAGTCCTTGTTCACCTGGACAAGATCGACTTCCAGCTGCAAGACAGTAGTATTGACGTACTAGGTGACGCATACGAGTATCTTATTAGTCAGTTTGCATCTGGAGCGGGTAAAAAAGCGGGGGAGTTCTATACACCACAAGAAGTCTCGATGGTTCTCGCTAGGATTGTCACTGATGGTAAAAAGCGTATTAAATCTGTCTATGACCCAACAGCTGGGTCTGGTTCGTTACTGCTACGCGTAGCGCGTTATGTCGACGAAGTTGGTATGTTTTATGGCCAAGAGCTTAACAATACGACATATAACTTGGCGCGTATGAATATGTTGTTGCATGATGTTAATTATGACAAGTTTGATATCAAGCAAGAAGACACACTAGAGCATCCGCAACATTTGCAGTTTAAATTTGAAGCGATCGTAGCCAATCCACCGTTTAGCGCCAACTGGTCAGCCGACCCAATTCACTTGCAGGACGATCGTTTTAGCGGCTATGGCAAGCTAGCGCCAAGTAGCAAGGCGGATTATGCCTTTATTCAACACATGATCTATCAATTGGACGACAATGGTATTCTTGCGGTCGTTATGCCACATGGCGTGCTGTTTCGCAGCGGTGCAGAGGGTACGATTCGTGAATATTTGATCCGCGAGAAAAACTATCTAGATGCAGTGATTGGGCTGCCTGCCAACTTGTTTTTTGGAACGTCGATCCCAGCAAGCATACTAGTCTTCAAGAAGTGCCGCAAAGATACCGATAACGTGTTGTTTATCGATGCCAGTAAACACTTTGCAAAAGGCAAAAACCAAAACCGTCTACGGCCGAGCGATATCGATAAGATTATAAGTACACTCGAGTCACGTAAAGCAGAAGACAAATACAGTTATGTCGCACCGCTGAGTGAGATTAAGGAAAACGACTATAACCTAAATATTCCGCGCTATGTTGATACGTTCGAAGAGGAAGCAGAGATTGATCTGGACGCTGTGACGGCAGAGATTCGTAAGATCGATGCTGATTCTGAAGAGTTAGACGCAAAGATTGCAAAATACACCAAGGAGCTCGGCATAGAATCGCCGTTTTAGAATGGGATGTCAGTAATAGACTATATAAGCAAGCATACTATGGGCATTGATTTAAAGCTTTTGGATCAAGAGTATAAAAATGCGGTGCAAAGTAATATTCAGCTGGCTCAGCAAATTAATTTTCTTTCGTATACAAGCCTGCTAACGATAATTTTGGCAGAGCTAACTTTTGTATCAGTTGTTGATCTGGTTAATGCGAGGACGTTATTGGGGGTAACGGCTACAATACTCTTGATTGTTGGCTTTGTAGGCCTATTGATTGATCTGCAGCTTCAAACTATTAAGGTTAATAGGTATATCTATACCTATACGGAATTATCAAAAAGTTTGGCCGCATATATTGAGGAATCTGGTAAAACAAAAATACTTTTTAAGAATCTAGATCCTAAGTATCACCCTAAAAATATATCAATCAAAAAAATATGGATGGCGGGTAAATTATACTATTTCAGTCTTGCGCTGATGTGTGTAGCTTCAGCTTTGATTATAGTCAGGATTATCCAAACTATATGAATAATGTAAAAAATATTCCGAAGCTACGCTTTCCGAATTTTGTCGGCACTTGGCAAGAGATGAAACTTTCAGAACTCGTTAATAACTTCGGAGGTACAGCACTTGAAGAGTTCGCTGGAACAACAGGAAGACACAAGTTTATTTCCATCGGTAATTATTCGAAGGATGGTGTTTATTTAGATAATAATCAAAGAATTCTATTGAACGACAAAACAAGGCTTAAGTTGCTAGGAAAAAATGACCTAGTAATGGTTTTAAATGATAAGACGTCTGCAGGAGATTTAATTGGATCGACGATTCTAATAGATCAGGATGATGTATATATTTATAACCAAAGGAGCGAGAGACTCGTACCTGTGTCATCTGTAAGTGCAAAATATTTGTGGTACTTCTTAAACTCGTCAAAATTCCGGAGACTTATATTTTCAATTTCTCAAGGCGGTACACAAATATATGTTAATTTTCCACAGGTCAAGAAACTTAATATGTTCATGCCAAAAAAAGTCGAGCAGCAAAAAATCGCCGATTTCTTAACAGCTGTTGATGATAAAATTACGGCGATTGATAAAAAAGTTGAGTTGCTGAAAAAATACAAAAAAGGTGTGATGAAAAAAATCTTCACGCAGCAGATTCGGTTTAAGAACGACGACGGCGATGATTATCCAAGGTGGGGAAAAAAGAATCTGCGCGATATTGTCGCTATAAAAACTGGCAAGAAGGACGTAAATCAAGGTAATCCGAATGGACAATACCCGTTCTTTACTTGTGCGAGGGAGCATACCTATAGTGATGAATATAGCTTCGAGGGCGAAGCGGTTATGATTGCGGGGAATGGTGAAGTTGGTTTATGTACCTACTATAATGGTAAATTTGAGGCATACCAGCGAACTTACGTGCTTCAAGACTTCGGTTTATCTATAGACTATGTTTTTTTGTATCTGAAGGATGCTTTCCAGGCTTTTGCTGAATCGCAAAAACAGCAGGGATCAATGCCGTACATAAAGCTGTCTACACTTCGAGATTTCATAGTTCCTATACAAGATAAAGGAGAGCAAAATAAAATCACAGAATTACTTACTTTGATAGACGGTAAAATCAAAGCAGAGGAAGGTAAGCTGGCCGTTGCAAAGAAATTTAAGTCAGCACTTTTACAGGGGATGTTCGTATAATGGCTAAGTTTGAACATCAATTGAGTAACGGGCAAAACGAACACCAAGAACCTGATGTCGCTCCCGATGCAGGGCCTATAGTGACTTTAGCTGGCATAGACGAGGCTACTTTGCTACTAAGAGGTTCGATAGAAGTTAGACTTGAAGATGTCTTGAAAATCATCGAAATCAACAGAAGGATTATAACAATAGCAGAAGCCGAGCTATTAGCTATTAAGGCACAACTTGAACAAGTAGGCAAGGGTGGTGGTGTTATCAATAACATCAACAACAAATTACGCACCTTGGCTAATATATCGAACAATCCTCAGATAGTTTCCCAACAAGCTATAATTAGTGAACAGGTTGTCGTGCTTTTTGTTGGTGCCCTGGAGAGCTATTTGGGCGACGTAGTTAGAACTGTAGGTAACCTTCAACCGGATTTATTTCACTTAAGTGATGAACATGAGAAGATTTCCTTTAGCCAGGCGATGCTAAAGGACGGTTTCCAGCTGGGTGACGCTATTTTGGAGCACATTGTTAACAAGAAATATAGCTTCCAAGACTTAAAATCCTCAATAGATGTTTTTGATAAATATTTATCTATTAAAGTTGCCCTAGATGTCGAGAATAGAGACATACTAATATTGATCGCAGCGATCCGTAATGTAGTTGTGCATAAATCGTCTAAAGTCGACCGACAATTTCTGAAACAAATTAGAGAAACTGTGTATTTTAAAGACTATAAGATCAATGACAATATTTCTGTCAGTGACGACATACTTGAATCGGCCAAGGAAGCGATCTTAAACTATGCAGATCAAATTACTGCTGCAGTTATCAATAGTAAGGAAGAGATATAATGACAACTCAATCTGAACAAGCTCTTGAAAACGAACTTATTGCCCAGCTGCAAGACCTTAAGTACGAGCGTGTAACTATCAACGACGAAGCGAGCATGGTCACGAACCTACGCACGCAAATTGACAAACACAATAACGTCATACTTACAGATAAAGAATTTAGTAAAGTCTTGAATCGTCTTAGCAAAGGAAGTGTGTTTGAGCGTGCGAAGATACTTCGCGATCAATTTCATTTGATTCGCGATGATGGCAAAACACCACTGTACATAGAATTTTTTAATCAGCGCGAATGGTGCAAGAACGAGTTTCAAGTTACTAATCAGGTGACGATCGAAGGTAGTTATAAAACCCGCTATGACGTGACTATACTAATCAACGGTTTGCCACTTGTTCAGATTGAACTAAAGCGTAACGGTCTGGGGCTAAAAGAAGCGTTTAATCAGACAAATCGCTATCATCGTCATAGTTACGATGCGAATTATGGGTTGTTTCAATATATCCAAATATTCATCATCAGCAATGGATCGAATACCAAGTATTATGCTAATAATCGCAAACAATCCTTTAAATTTACATCATTTTGGACTGACGTTGATAACAATAAGATTACCGAACTACATAAATTTTCCGAACTATTCCTAGACCGCTGTCACGTTGCCAAGATGATCGCCAAATACACAGTGCTGACAGAGCTCAAGACACTCGTTCTGCTGCGACCGTACCAATATTATGCCGTTGAAAAGATTGTTGATCGGGTCAAAAACAGTGACAAGGGCGGCTATATATGGCACACCACTGGTAGCGGTAAGACATTAACATCGTTTAAGGCAAGCCAGGTGCTTGTGGACCTGCCCGAGATATACAAAGTAGTTTTTGTGGTAGATCGTAATGACCTAGACACTCAGACAATTCGTGAGTTTAATGAGTTTCGCAAAGATAGTGTCGATAGTACTGATAGCACGCATAACTTGGTCAAACAGTTTGGCGACTCCGACATCAAGTTAATCGTGACGACAATCCAAAAGCTAAACAATGCAATCACAAATGAGCGACATTTGCTAAAAATGGATAAACTGCGCGATAAAAAGATTGTCTTTATCTTTGACGAATGTCACCGTAGTCAATTTGGTGAAACGCACAAAAAGATTACTGAATATTTTACGAATCACCAGATGTTTGGATTTACGGGTACGCCGATATTTGCCGAGAATGCGAGCGGTAATGGCCTCGGTAAGCGAACGACGGCAGATTTGTTCGGTGATAAATTGCACAGCTATGTGATTACTGACGCTATAGCTGACGAAAACGTTTTGAAATTTGCCGTGGAGTATGTAGGTAAGTACAAATACAAAGAAGGTAGCGCTAATGATGTCGATATCGATGTCGAGGCAATTGATACTAGGGAATTAATGGAATCGCCGCAGCGACTTGAGAAGATTGCGGATTATATAATCGCGCATCACGACGCCAAGACACATAACCGTGACTATTCGGCGATATTTGCCGTGAGCAACGTGGATACGCTAACAAAGTACTATGATATTTTAAAAACCAAGCAAGCTGGTAGTGATAGGCCACTGCGAATCGCGACGATATTTAGTTATACAGCCAACGAAGACGACAAAGATGCTAACGGTATGCTGGACGCAGATATTGATATCGCTGCAACCGGTCCAGTTAATCAGCACTCGCGCGATAAACTAGAAAGCTATATGGCAGACTATAATGCGCAATACGGCACCAACTACAATACGCGTGACAGCAAAAGTTTTTATAGCTATTACCGTGATATAGGCAAGAAGCTAAAAGATCGTGAAAAGACGGACCTGCCGCACGATCGAATCGATATCTTACTCGTCGTAAATATGTTTTTGACAGGGTTTGATGCTAAAAAGGTCAATACTTTGTATGTAGACAAGAATCTGCGCTATCACGGGCTGATTCAGGCGTATTCACGCACCAATCGAATTATTAATGAAACTAAGTCGCACGGTAATATCGTGGTATTTCGCAACTTAAAAAAAGCAACCGATGATGCGCTTGCGTTGTTCGCCGACAAGAATGCAAAAGAAAAGATATTCCAGCAGCCATATGAAGACTATGTTGCAGCGTTTAATGCTTCCCTGGTTCACATGTTGCAGCTGACGCCGACACCAGGTGACGTTGATAAGTTAGAAGGTGAACAGGCTGAATATGATTTCGTGGTGGCCTTTCGCGAGCTACTGAGGCTAAAAAATGTGCTGGTTTCATTTGCTGATTTTACATTTGACCACACGGGTATATCTGAACAGGCATTTGAAAGCTATAAGAGTAAGTACTTGGATATATACACAAAAGTTGGTCCAGATAATGACAAGGAAAAAGTTTCAATATTAAATGATGTCGATTTCGAATTAGAGTTGGTGCGGCGCGATGAAGTGAACGTCGATTATATATTACGGCTACTTGCACAGCTTGTCGGAGTCAGCGGCGAGGAAAAGGACCGATTAGTCGGGACGATACTATCAACTATGTCTGGTGACCCAGAGCTGCGTAGTAAGCGAGATTTAATCGAAAAGTTTATCAACAGTACTATCCCGCAGATTCATGACAAAGATGATGTCGAGAGTGCATTTGAGAACTTCTGGTCGACTGAACGCACCGAAGCTTTGGCCCGCATCAGCCAAGAAGAGGGTGTTGTAAGCGAGAAACTGGAGCGTCTAATAGAAGGATATATCTTTACGAATCGTAAGCCGCGTAAGACCGAGCTTGCAGATACTCTGGCAAAAAAACCAACCATTTTGCAGCGGAACGGCATTATAAATCGGTTAACTAAAAAGTTTAACGACTTTATTGATACGTTCGTTGAGGGAATATAAAACTTATAAAATGGACTTACATAAACCCATGAATAGTGATGCGAAACCTGAATTATCAAAAAATATCTACCCCTACAGTCGCTGGTGGCTATATATACTCGAACTCGAGCAGGGAAAGTGGTATGTCGGCATCACATCAAAAAATCCTCAAGTGCGTTTTGAGGAACATAAACTTGGCAAACGCGCCGCCTATTGGACGATGAAATTCAAACCTGTCCGAATAGAATCATACGAAGATCTGGGGGTCGTGAGTAGGGAGCATGCAGAATCATACGAAAATAAAATAACTCGTCAGCTCATGAAAGAGCGTGGACTTAACAATGTTCGCGGTGGAGATCTGACAGGAACAGTTGAATATGTACGTAGATTTGGGTACTTCTATACAAGAGAGAATTGGAGGGATTTAGTCTACATACTATGCATGTTAGTACTTATTGCTCTATATAGTATTCATATATTTATTCATCCATTTATACCCGCCACCCCATTTTTTAAGTAGCTATAAATCATATTGTGCAATCGTGATTCGGGGCTTCTGCGGGAAACCGTGTGTAAGTCGCGATAAAAAATGCATTGAAAAACCCCGAGGGGCTTTTCGTGAAAAAAGCTCCCTTCGGGGTAGTTGTACCGTGATGTGGGTGAGCGTCTTGCTACGCGGCTTTGCGAATGATCTCGCTCACGCCTGCGTAGTAATCATCCCATCCCTTGGCGTGCCTTCCGTTTTGGACCACTCGCATGTAGCGCATGATGCGCTTGATGCGAGGATCGTCGATGGCGTAGACGCCGTAGCTCAGGATTCCGAGCGCAACGCCGAGCAGGATTGCCGAGGTGAAGTTCACCCCGAAGCCGCGCTCTGCGTGGCTGACGGTGCTGGCGCTAACGCCCGCACCATTGCCTACGAACTTCTGGCTGCCACGGTTCTTTCGAATTTGGCGCAGCTTGCCAGGAACGAACCTATCGGTTGTCAGTACGTTGGAGGCCAACGCGATCTCCTAGCTGGGTAGTATGGGACATGTGCTCACCGTCTCTCAACAGTAACCCCTCTATTTTATCACAAAACAGCCCAAAAGTCAATTAGGGCTGGAATCCATAAGGATACTCGTTTGATAAGACATACTTGCATGTATGCAATCAAAATATCTATTCATGCTGGTTCTGGCACAAAAATGGTGCTATAACTACCATATGCGGTGGCGCGTCTGGGAGAAAATCCCTCGCTACAGCAAGAATCGAGAGGCGGCATCATGCTTCTGGACTATCCGGTGACGTGGATCGTCGCCTACCTGATCATCGGCGTGTTCTACACCTACATGATCGCGGACTGGTACTGGAACGTCAGGTCGTGGCGTGAATTCAAGGAAGACTTTCCTCAGGGTTGGCCGGCCTACGTCTTGCACGTGGTTGGCTGGCCACTGGTCGGGATCTTCGTCTGGGTACACGCGCTGATTCTGTACATCCTCAAGGCGCTCAGGCGTCGGAAGAGGGAAAGGGCGTTCCGCCAGTTTATCCGTGAGCGTCTGGTTCATGGACCGACTGATGGCCCGTTCTCTGCGTCGCGCCACTAACCGCATCTATCCCTCGCGAAAGGATCCTACTATTGGAGCCCCTCTCGCGAGGGTGTCTCCAAGAAATTATTTATCATCGATGCAAAGCCAGCCGATAATATATACTTACATATATGCAATCAAAATATCTATTTATGCTGTTAGGCCATCCGGGGTCGGGCAAGACTCATTTTTCAAAACAACTCGCCGAGAAAATCGGCGCGGTCAGGGTGAATGCTGATGCCATGCGCGTCAGTATGTTCGGCACGATCGAGGCGGCAAAGGCCTTCGACGAAGAAACAGGTTCGCTTAACAAGTTGGTGTTTGGTGCACTCGACTACGTTACGGCGCAAATACTTAAATCTGGCAACTCGGTAATCTCTGACTTTCAGCATAACGAAAAATATATTCGTGTGCAGAAAACATTGCTTGCTGATGAATACGACGCCAAAGCGATTGTTGTTTGGATAAAGACTCCACGGGAACTGGCAATACAGCGCGGCATCGAGCGGGGAGAGGCACTTGATCAGCGAAAATTTTCGGACGAAAAAATGGAGGCTTTAGTTGATAAGTACATGCAGATAATCGAGGCGCCCGAAAACGAGCTGGTCATTACGATTGACGGCGAATTGCCATTTGACCAGCAGTACAATTCGTTTACTAGGCAATTGCAGAGCCTCTAGACTTATCTATAACACTTACTAGCCTTCATATAAGCTGCCGCAAACCTATCAAAGTTTAGTTAATCGCGGCGATGCAAACACCCAGCATGCCAAGTGCGATGGAACCCCATAGCTTCTTTTGGTCTTCGCGTTCGTGCAGTAGCCAGTAGCTTCCGAGTGCGGTGAGGGGTAGGACGAATGAATTTAGTGAGACGATGAGCGGTATATTGTTGGCGGCATTGACAGTGTAGAGGTACGAAAAACCTGCAAGGGCGCTCAGTAACCCAACGACGACATTGTTGCGTATATCCGACCTGGACACTGCCTTCCATACTTTTTTGTTCATGTCTTTTAGGGCTATGAGTGTCACGAATACCAATTGACTACCGAGGCCAAATATGAAATAGCCGCCGACATCCATATGGCCCAAAGCGGCTTTTTCGGTCAAGAGGCCGATACTCATGATGATGGCCGCGATTATCACGAGTTTTATGGTGCCGGGCTGAATCGCCTGCGCCCGCGTCTTTGCTTTTGCGGCGAAGGCGGATAATACGGCGGCCGCGAGGATGAGCATGACGCCGATAATCTGCACCATAGACAGCGTTTCGCCAAGGAGTATCCAGCCGCCGAGGATAATAAATATCGTGCCTGACTGGTTGAGTGTTTGGAAGAGGGATATAGGTAAGCGTTTGATGGCGCGGACGAACAGTTTATTGCAGAGGCCGATAGCAAATCCTTCAACTACGAGCAGCAGCACAACCCACCAACTCCAGTTGACGTGGTGGGGTAGTAGTAATCCGACGACGAGGGCAAGTGGAAAGATGCCGAGCGCGTAGTTCATCGCGGCGACGACGCTCGATGGCAGGCCGGTTTTACGTAAATAACGGCGTTGGCCCAATGATTTGAGCACGGCGAAAACATAAAAAAATAATAGCGATATATGCCAGTTCATGAGTTGTCCGATCTTTATTTATTTGTCCACGCTTTTGGCGCGTGAACTATGACTCACGCTAGTATAGCGCAACTGTCTCTGTATAGTCTATGGCCGAAAGTATGGACCTACTAGTCACACCACTAGACTTATCCACATATTTTTGCTACAATCAAAGGGTTATCAACTCGGCTTATACCAGATATAAGCATCCATAAAGGATTCCAGAGGAGGAAATCTACTATGAAAGAATACGAACTAACTGTTCTGATTCACCCTGACCTCGAGGCAGACCTCGAGACACCACTGACAAAGGTACGAAATATCGTGACTACTGCCGGCGGAAAAATTACGACCGAAGACAACTGGGGTAAGAAAAAACTTGCCTACCGTATCAACAAAGAAGATTTTGCTATCTATGTTTACATGGACGTCTCGCTACCTGCTGATGCACCACTAAAAATCAGCAATACCCTGAACATTACCGACGAAGTCCTTCGCTATTTACTTGTCACTGTTGACGAAAAAGGCCGCAAAGCGCTTGAAGAACAAGAACTTGCCGCTAAAGCTCGTACAACCGATAACGATAACCGAGAAGAGAGGTAGGTTTTTATGGCACGAAGTATTAACCAAGTTATTCTGATGGGTCGTCTGACTCGTGATCCAGAACAACGCACGACTACTACTGGTAAAACGATTGCGAGTTTTAGTATCGCCGTTGACCGTGGTGGTGAAAGTGACGCCGCTGACTTCTTTGAAGTGACCGCTTGGGAAAAACTTGGCGATTTGGTAATTCAATACCTTGCCAAGGGGCGCCGCGTATTGGTCCAAGGTCGCCTTCGCCAAGACAGCTGGGATGACAAAGAGACTGGTAAAAAGCGCAGCAGCGTTGGCGTTACCGCTACCGATGTGACCTTCCTTGATGGTCCAAGTGACGGTGCTGGTTCAAACCAACCTTCCGGTTCAAGCAACGCTACTCAGAAAAATGACGATGTCGTTATCGAAGATATCGACGACAAACCTATTGATTTAAGTGAGATCCCATTCTAGGAGAATAATTATGGCTATTAAACGATTTAAAAAAGATACCCCAGCATTTTTTGACTACAAAGACGTCAAGACACTGCAACGATTTATTAACATGTACGGTCAAATTGAGCCAATCGGCAAAACTGGCCTTAGTAGCAAACAACAGCGTCAACTCGCCGTTGCTATCAAGCGTGCTCGTCACCTTGCGCTCCTACCATTCGTTACTCAAGGTTAGTCGATGGCATATTCGCCAACTGATCTCAAAAAAGGTGTTGTCGTCCAGATTGACGGCAAGCCTTTTCGTGTCACCGAGTATAACCAAAAGGTAGTGGGGCGTGGCGGCAGTATCGTTAATGTCAGGTTGAAAAACTTGATTGACGGCAGCGTCATTCCTAAAACATTCAAAGGCCAAGAAAAGATTGAATCCGCCGAAGTGCGTAGCCAAGCAGTCCAGTATCTGTATACTGACGGTACGAACTTCCATTTTATGGACCCGGAGTCATTCGAACAGTTTGAGCTTTCGAGTGATATCGTTGGCGATGCAGCCGGCTACCTAAAAGAAGGCGAAAACCTTAGCCTGCAGTTATTCGACGGTACGATTGTTGCGGTTGAATTGCCTAAAAACGTGTATTTAGAAGTAACCTATTGTGAGAGTATTACCAAAGGCGACACCACCAGTAGCGTTCTGAAAGATGCCACGCTCGAAACCGGGCTGATTGCTAAGGTACCGTCGTTTATTAAAACCGGCGATATTATCTCGGTCGATACGACGACGGGCGAATACCGCGAGCGTAAAAAGTAGGTCGACTATGCCAAGCAGAGAACAGCACGAGTTTATACCAGCGTTCTTTGTCGACATAGTGCAAAAGGGCGAAACCTTTCCGCGCGGCGAGTGGCCGCTGCACCTTACGCTTTTTCCGCCGATTCAGGCCCCATACCGCTCTTATTATGGCGACAAACTCCGCAGTGTCGTGAATGTCCTATCACCGTTTGATATTACGGTGGGTGAGGATGACATGTTTGGGCCTGACCACGATGTACCGGTTAAACACATCGAAGAAGCGCCAAGACTACAAGTGATTCATATGGCATTAGTCAGGACGCTCGCCAGTCTCATGCACGATCCAACTTATCGTCAGCCATATAACCCGCATATTACAGTCCAGTCTGGGGCTATGATTGAAACCGGCGAGACAATTCGTATCGGCGGTTTTT